>ENA-ORRN01000660-ORRN01000660.1-human-gut-metagenome-genome-assembly--contig:-NODE-660-length-26540-cov-4.366849_pt1 | contig 26540 bp, 35 predicted proteins | sample MGYA00242174_ERZ509132 | MGnify/ENA primary metagenome ERZ509132 (study PRJEB26280, sample SAMEA2338671) | human gut metagenome | biome: human gut; feature: human-associated habitat; material: faeces... | reverse complement strand
AAAGGCAGCCACCGCCACAAGGCGCCCAACGGCACGGCCACGATCAACGCCGCGGAGGCGATGACCGCCCCGACTGCGAAGTGTTGGTATTTGTCTTTAGCGATGGCGTTGAGCCATCCGATGAGTTTATTGATAAGTCTTTTCATATATTTGTGGTATTTCGAGAGTTCGACCGACAGGTTACTTATCCGGGAACCGCTCCCTGATCTCGGCCTTCTTGGCAAGATAGAGTGCCTTCTGCTCGTCGGCTTCGAGTATCTTGCCCTCGGCCAGATAGCCTTCGTAGGCCATCAGATATTGATCCGCTTCGGCCCGGTAGGCCATTTCCCGCAACTGTTCGGGATCGGGCTGCGGCTCCGGTTCGGGCGTGTATTCTTCCCAGCCGACCCGGATGCGGTCCGCCTCTTCGGTGTAGACCTCGCGGAGATCGTTGCCCGGGGTCGTGATCTCCGGGCGCTCCGTATATTCCACGGGTTTGTACCCCATCGGGCCGAGGATCTCCAGCCCGGGGTTCATGATGACCATCCCGCCCTGCCGCACCTCGCCGGGGGCCGGGATCAAATATCCGTTTTCAAGTTTGGCGTATTGCATAGCGATTGCTGTTTGTTATTCGTTGTAGAGGATCTCCGGCGCACCGTTGGCCATCATGTCGTAACCGCTGATTGACTGGAACAGCGGCTCCATGTACTCGTCGGATAAGGGGAGTTGCTTCGCGCTGTCGAGCCAGGAGATCGGGACAGACACCGGAGTGATCCCCTTGATCGTTACTTTGAGATGACGTGCCGTTGCTGTCTCATCGTCATTACCTCCATATATATAAAGGGCAGGAGTTCCGGATCCTGGCATTTTAACAAGAAGAGTACGAGATTCACCTACTTTAGCTTTTTCAAGCGTACTCCAATCTTGGCCATCCGGAGTTAAAATAGTTGCCCCGGTAAGGCCCAAAAATCCTACTGATCCTATTGGTTTAGGTTGGTAATCCCACTCATCAACCACATAGTCTACGCGATATATACAATCATAAGGATATTTTGCTTGAGTAAGAACCGATTTATAATATTCATCACCTATGTTAAATTCATAGATTTTTGCTTTCGGTTCAACCGCCGGTCCTTTTCTCGACTCCATCAGATTCTGCGGCAGGTACTCGGCGATGAGGCCGACGGGCTCTACTGAAATAGACTTGATCCTAACAACGGTATTTGGGGTTACGCCGTATATATACAAATAACAACTTCTGTTCAAGCCAGCTTCCAATATACGGCTTACTCCTTCAAAAACAGCGGTAGGTTCTGAAAAAGATGCCGATATACTTGCCGATGTTGAAAACGGGTAAAACTTAAATGAAGACACCAATATAGGCTCCTCAAGTTCAATACGTATTTTATATCTTGTAGCGTATTTTGGTGCTGAGCCTATGCTCCTAATAATTTGATAAGTACTATAATTACCACTCAATTCCAATACGCCATTGTTAGATTGAACCGTCAAATCCAGTGATCCAGCCGTGCCTTTCCATCCATCTACACCAGATGAAAAGTCGCTATTATAAAACATTTCAAAATATCGAGATGTTTTCGGCACGACGTACCCCATCGGGTCGCCGTTGTTGTCGAGGGCCTTCACCTCGTCCGCGCTCATGGCGTAGTTGAAGTGCCGGTGCAGAAGGTAGTCACCTTTGAATCTATACATAAACCTGCCCGTAAGAGCCCCTATTACATAGTATGCGAATTGAGGTGTTGAATACGGCGCGCTTCCAAGTAGTTCTCCTCCAACATATACAGATTGTTCTGTTTCTGTTGTGACAAAAGTGATATTATATAGTGTCCCTATGCTAATATCTATCGTTTTGTCAGTGCCCGAATGGTAAATCGACATTCGGCCATTTCCCAAAATATCAATTCGCGGAGATACGCTAGATCCGTGCGTATCAAACACGCATTGTCTTGATTCAAATGTTTGAGGAACAAATACACACTGAATCGTACACGGCACATGCAGCAAGGCCGGATCCGTCGTCGAGAATCCGCCCTGCGCCGTAAGAACCCCGCGCTGCATCCTCTTGGCCTGCCGGTAGGCGGCCATCTTCTGCACGTTGTTGTAGTAATAGAGCAGACTATTCATCGTAGGTCATGTTGCCCGCACCGAACAGGATGCAGATGGTGTAACTCTTATTCTCCTCGGGTTGCGTCCATCCGGTGATCTTGAAGTCCTCCGGATAGGAGAACTGCGTCTTGGTCGCTCCCGACGCGAAGCGGATGATCGAGAGTTTCGTAGACGTCGGAATGCTCGTTAGCGTCAGCGACGTCAGTTCTCCGCAGAGGTACATCGTTCCGCCCTTGACGTCCAATGAAACGGCAGAACCCTCGACCTGCTGCACAATGGTGCCGTCGTCCGCCCGGTATTCCGAGGTTACGTAGCCTTTGGTCGCCTCGTCCCAAAAAGCCCAGTATTTGAGCCCCCCGACATCCACGATCTTCGGAGGGTGGTCGGCCAGAGACTTCGCACGCGCGGCCTGGAGGTCGGCGTTGGCGGACGCGGTGTCGGCTTTTTGGGTTGCAGTTGCTACGGTTTCTTCGCGAATCTTTTCCGCAGACTCTCGCGATTGCTCGTTGTTAATCCGACGTCGCTCATCAGCGATGCGGACCTGTTCATTACGCTCCCGCTGCTCTTCCGCATTTATCCGAAGCGTTTCGTTTTCCACACGAGTATTTTCGGATGTATATCGTATTTGTTCCTCTTGTTCGCGTTGTTGTTCAGCGGCATCTATCTGTTTCTCTTTTTTCTCAATTCTGTCGATTGCAACGAAGGCCCCATCTGCCGCATCTACCGGATTTCGCGCGTACTCCTCCTCGGTTATGTCCGATTCGGGATGATATTGTTTGTAAATCTCGTACGCTGAATAACCCCGAGGACCCGGGACCCCGAGAACAATATTCGAAGGGGGTAATTCAACAGTTCCCATATTCAACCCTTTTACGTCGCCTTCCATACATGTAGCGTCTACGAGTCGGAAAGCATCGCAACAATCCACCATCGTTTGTCCGTCTTTGCCGTAGTTTTCCCACATCGTGAAGCTGTATGTACCGGTAAACTCCTGTTCGACCCCTGGGATAATGAATATTGCAACATTGTCTTCTGCCGTGAAATCAACGCGCACTTCGGCCCATGTGGGCAGGCGGGCAAAAAGGGTCAGATCGCGCCCTTCGAGAGCGATCTCCTGCCCGTTGGTCAATATCGGCCAACGAACCTCAATGTCTTTACCTACACGAATTGATTGCATAATATTCTATTAATTACTTGAAATCCATTGTACCCATACGCCGAGATCTTCACTGTATAGGATCGATACAGCCCGTCTGCCTGTAAAACTTTTACCATTTACCCAAGCATTAGAGTCGTTCCATACTATCTGTTTGCCGTTTCCATTGACATATACAGTATTTTTGTCAGATAATTTGCGGATAATGATTAAATGATTGGGCCCCGGATCACTTGGTAAATAAAAAGTTATATTACCGTTTTCGCTACCCGCCAAAACAATCGTGTCATATCTTTCTAATTGGTGTGCTCCAGGGTCGAAATATCTACTATATGGCCTAAATCCACAAAAATCACCCGATCCTACATATATGGCGTGGTTCCCCGATGGAATATTATCGACGGCTGGCCCCTTCATGTATTTTCCAAACACTGATATATTTAACCCCATATTGTAAGCATTATCCGTTCCGGCAGTATTGTTTATCGATCGAAGTGTAGCAACTGGGCCATATAACATGCTTACATCGAAATGCCGGTGTATATCGCTTAAAATAGCCCCCCGGTTTAAATAGGCTATACTGCTACCCAATACGATTTTGCCTGTACCTTCCGCTATTAACGAATCTTGATCGGAATCAACGCCGATTTTAAAAGGGCCAATAACGCCGCTTTCAGCGTTGATTTCACCAGCAACAGTAGCTTTTGTAGCTGTCAATGCCCCGTCTTCGTTGACGCGGAAAGGCGAGGTTGCAGGATCGCTTGACCCCACAAATAAAGGGATGGATTTACCTACCATTCCTGCGACGATATTGCCTGCTTTGTTGTGAACAAGCAGTTGCATACCCTGCAAGAAGTTAATGACTGCATTATCGGCTAACAGCAGTGGGGTATAGATTGGAACCATATCGTTTAACTGCTGCCAGAAGGCTACCGATCCAGCAAGCCCCGGTTTGTTAACCTCTGATGATGTATGCGTTGTGATGCACTGGTACTTGAGCTGATTGCCATTGTTATTTACTGTGACTATATCAATATACCGTAAATCGCTTGTATTAAGCTGAACATCATTGCGATATTCCACGCCCGCAGACCATTCGGTAATACGTACAATACACCCTTGTAATCCGGGCGCGCCGTCTTTGCCGCTAATCCGGCTCGGTCTGGACCATGCAAATACAGCATTGTCTTTAACTGAAGCAATAGACATCCATACAGCTTCGGTATCAGAGGCGGCGGGTACATCGAGTGTCCACCCTTCGGGAGGTAACGAGGTTCCCGTAGGCGTTGCAGGTTCATCGGGAGACAACCGATATACAGGGATAGCCGAGTACCCATCAGGACCGACTATGGCCTGTTCCAACAATACCCATCCTACGGCTGATTCTGACGGTTCGGAAGTAGTTCCGTCCTGGATGCAGCGCCATCGGGCGTTGTTCCAATATACATCGTCATTTTTATTGTATATTGAAGCGGAGTTCCAGATGCCTCGATCAATAATTGTAGGCACTTCTTCTCCTTCAGGCGTAAATTGCTGAATTACTCCCGACATATAGATATTGTTCAGGTATGCGGAATATCCTGACATGGAGAGCCCGAAAACGGACAGGTTCGACAGATCACCGAACTGGGCAGCAATGTTATCCGCCGTGAACTCCCAATCGGAAACACCACGCAGATAACGCTGGTAGGTGCGTGTCGAGTACCGGGATGTACGGCGCGAGGCGTCCGTAAAGGACCCATAGGCCACGAACCTCATAGAAACCATAGGTTGGATTTGCACGGTGGGCCTCAATTCGTATTTAAAAAGCTCGTTATGATCCCCAAACACCTCCGTGATACGGAAATAAACCGTCGCAAATCCCGCAAAAGTCCTGTTGCCGAGGCTGTCGTCTGAATCCTCAACAGCATTGTCCGACAGTGTTGCGCTGTGAAAAATACCCATACAGATATCACCGACCGCCACGGCACCGCGCTCACCATCTTCCAGTTTGAGCGTCACCAACTGCTGCGCAGTATCTACATCCTTGACAGTACCGCCCCCAGGAGCACTCCAATCATCGCCGACCGATATTTCAACCCGGTTATAGTTCAGTTCCGGAACCGTAAGGCTTCGCCGAACCAAAAGATCTTCGAGTTCACCGATTCCATCGGCGGCCTCCAGTCCCCGTCATGCCGCCTGCAAAATCCGGGGTGCGAAAGCTGCCTACCACCGCCTTGAATTGCGCCTCATCGGTCTTGCGCAACGGCTGGTCCAAGTAGTCGCCAAACGCATGTTTGGTCCAAAGATCGGAATCATCAGCATGACCGGCATCATCGGAATATCCGGCTTTGACCTTATCATATAGATACGGCGGAGCATCTGGATCGTCCGATGTATTCTCTGCTTTGAGTGTCAAATACCCGTCCTGTTCGGAAAGTTTTTCTAAAAGTTCATAATTGGCATGCGTGTGTGAATTAGGGTCCACAGCGCTGTTTCCGGCACCGTCCGATCCTGAAATGACAACACCGCCATTTGTAACACTTCCTGCCAGTCTCTTACTGCGAGGTGTAGCCGTGACGAACCGCTCTATGACATTGAATTTATTTTTCATATTCTATTCCTTCGTATGAATCCGGAGCTATCTCCGCCATCTTGATTTCACTGGTTTCCGCAGCAAGATTCTGCACCTCGCTCAATAACATGTATTTCGCATTGTCCGATGAAACATCGGACAAAACCTCCGCGGAGGGAATCAACGCCACGGTACCGTTGAGTGTAGACATCCTTCGGGCATAATTCGAATACACGGTACCGGCTAACAGACGTTCGAGACTATCCGTTACAGAGGCCCGATTAAATGTTTGGAGTATGGATAAATCCGACGTTTTCAGAATATAACCCCGCCCCGAAGGTACAAGCACCTGCGAGGTGCCTATGATCGTCGAAATATCCAACCCTTCTTTTGCCTGCCTGTTGATCCAAGCGGAAACTTCGATATCCTCCTCTTCGATGTCCCGGCCGTTATCTTTCACAATCTCAATCTTGGGATCTTTGTACAGGAGCCATCGGGATATAGTCCACACCTTGTGAGGGAAAGGATAATTGTCGTTATTGTCACGACGCCACACACCGGAATAGATCATAACCTCGATGTACCCCGATATCGGCAGCGAGGGTAGAAGTTCTCCGGTGGGTGCCTTTATGTATGAATCCGTGAGTTTCCCGCTATAATATCCGAGCGCCCGTTTGTTCTCCTGCCACCCGCCGAAGCCCGTGTTGCTTTCCCTGTTACTCAAATCATAAAAGCTTAACCACGAAATTTGAATATCCTCTTGGGTGGATTCCACCATCATTTTCCACGTGCCACCATAGGTAGGATCCTCATTCCACCGAACCATATGGTTATCGTAATAATATCGGGCCTTACCCGCATCGTCGTACAACAAAATACGGACAGGGATATAACCATAATTTACCCAATTGGCAAAATCATCCCAATTGCCTTCCTCGTTCTTCCTGGAGGCAGGCTCAAAGGGATTGTAGCGAACATCGAAAAGCACGCTCAATGTAACCCGCATCCTATACCGACGTCCATTCGCGTCATGGTTGCTCAAAACCCGAACTTTGGGCAAGGTTATCATCTTATGACATGTATCCATAGTAGGATACGTGCCATAATCACCTTCAACTGGATTCTGCGGCCTCGACCCGTGCCAATCGGTGCCGGTCCTGTACCCCCACATCACCCCGGCGGCATTACTGCCGCTATACTCCGGATCAATACGGAAAGGGCGGCCTCCGGCATCTGTCAACTCCAGCTTTCCGAGCCGTCGCGTTCCGGATGCGCCGTATGTAAAACGAAATCCTTCCGTATTGAGAGTGCGATCGGTATACACCATTTCCTCCCCGGCGACATCCGCCTGATCGGTAAGTATATCATCGGGGGCAAGCGTCCCATCGAACAACGTAGCGGAAGCATACGGAGAAAAAGTAATTGTAACCTTATTGTACACCGGTTCCACCCCCATCTCGGCATCCGTGCCCCGCCATTGCACGGCCGTAGATGCGGTATCGTAAATCCCGTTAATGTCGTAAAGGAGCAGCTTGCCGTTTTTCTGTTTAAGCCTCAACGCAAAAGGCCGTAGCATTTCATCCAATACTTCACGGATGCTGGACGGCTCGTCGTCTTCATCGAAGAAATTATCGCACATGAGCGAACAATCATCGAAAAGGTCTCCTGTGTAACCTTCGGCCAACCCCGTGGAAACCCGTTTTTCAAGAACACCTCTGTTGAACCCGGCAGCGGCAAGGCATGTTTCCAAAACCTCCGACATGGTTTTAGCTCCCCGATCCTGCCAATCCATGCGATCCAAAACAGCGAAATCGGAAAACGTCACGGTCGTAATGTAGCGGTCCTTGTATGAGTACGGCTCCTCGAAAAGCTCCGTATCGAGCGTTCCAGACCAATACAACGCTCCATTGCGCAGAATATCCAGCCGTATCGTTCCGGGGGCCACAGTATAAAGATCGGCGAAACAACGGTCCGACAGAGAAACCATATTCAATGTCGCGGAACTGCTATGCACGGGTTCCAGCTTGTCAACCTCCGCCCATTCTATCTCTACCGGGTCAGCTGCAAGCGTAATGCGCTCCGGATCGAAAGCCGCCTCGGCGTCCTGCCATATCTCGATGCGATACGGAATATTGTCGCGACTGTAAAAGCCGGAATAGTAACGCAGGTATTTCATCTATTTGACCCTTTTTTTGAATTTGTTGTTGTTGTCGATTGCGGCAACCAAATCACGCCCCCGGACCTTGAATTCCCCCGAGACCTCTACCGAACGGCCCCGATTGTTCAGAAGTCCGTACAGCGTGCCCTGCTGGTCTTTGGTGAGCACCAGCTCTCCGGAATTCAGACGCGCGAGAATCTTGTCTCCCGTCGAGGAGTTTCCACCTACGATACCGCCGTTTTCAAAGCGGGGAATCATAGCGAACGCCGCAAGAGCGGCGGCAATGGCAGACCCGATAGCCACGATGTTCCATGGGAACGGCAGGCTCGCAGCGCTTGCTCCGGCGGAAGCCGCTCCTTCGGCCGTTTTAGCTGCAACCTTGGTCCCGGCATTCACTACCGTAGATTCCGTTTCGGCGGCATCTGCGGCCATACCTATCGCAGCATTGGCAACTTTCTTCTCCGTTACGGTATCCGACACGGCAGCTCCGGCAAGCTCCGCTTTGGCCAGCATCTCCTTGACCTTCGTCAACCGTTCGATAATCTCGATAGTCTGAATAAAAGCATCCGAGATACTTGTCATAGCCTCCCAAACCGCCATGATACGTTCCCAGGCCGATGCATCCCCATCGGACAAGACATCGCCTACCCGCTCGAACGCCGAAGCAATGTTGTCCACACTTCCGACAATGCTTTTCACACCGTTATAGGCACCCGTGCGGAGTTCCTTTGTAAGTTCCTCAACTGCCTTCTTGGCTTCGGCGATTTTCAACGCTTCTTCAAGAGTCTTGACATTGGACATCGCAGCCGAAAGTTCTTCGGAGAACATCCCTCCTGTCTCCTCGGCCAGACGGCGGAATATATCCCGGTTTTGCTCGGCGACAGACAGCGATTCCTCCAAGATGTCGATATCCGTTTTCTTGTAGTCGCGGGAAGCATCACGCGCTTTCAACTCCGGTTTCGGAGCCATCCCTCGGGTCAAGTCGCCTAATCCTCTGAAATAGGCCTGCTCGAAATCATCGGCTCCGGCCATATTCGACGCCAGATTCTTACGGGCCTCGCGCGTAAGGTCGAACAACGCTTCCCGGTATTCCTTTTCGGTGATAGCTCCCGCTTCGAGCTCCGCCTGGCGGCGCTTGACGGAATCGCTGTACTCTTTCAGAATATCTATTCGCTGGCGCTCCGCTTTATAGGCTTCACCACGGGGAAGTTTTTTGAAAGAGTTTTCAAGAGCTTTGTAGTATTCGCTCTCCAACACACCCTTGTCTCCGGAGGAATAAGCGTCGATGTAGGACTTCTCGATCAAATCCCGCAGGGCTTCGTCGTATTCGTCTTGCGTGATAATGTTGGCATCGAGCTTCTTCTGCAAGGCCCTCAACGACTCGGTATATTTCTCCTGCTGCTTCTCCAGCTCCGTTTTCTTGCCCTTCTTTCCGCTTTCATCGCCAAACAACGGAGGGGCGGTTGATGCCTTGGAACCTCCCAATTCCGCCTGTATTCGCGTTGCATCCTGCAAAGTAAATTCAAGTTCCGCAATAGCTTGTTTTAACTGTCGCTCCTCATATAATGGCGACTGTTTCGGCAATTTAATATCATCGGGCTTCACTCCGATTGAAAGCTGCCGCGCATAAGTAGCCGGGAACCATCGTTTAGCATCTTTATACTTTTCAGTCCCTTGTAATTCTCGAAGCTCTTCCTTCTTGCTTTGCAATGCTTCGTGGGTGCGCCGTATTTTCTCTTCGGCCTGTAAAAGTTGGACTCGACGTTCGATCTCTTTGTTCAGTTCGGAAGCCTTGCCTTTCGCGGCATCCTCCAACTTAAACGAGGTCCCCAGTTGGTCATTCACTTGCTTCAAGGCTCCGACACGCGCCTCTTCGGAACTGTTTCGAGAGAAGATTATATCCCGATTTCTATAAAGCTTGTCTACCGAATCCAGATCAATAGGCTTCGCCTGTTCTTTCCGCATGTCGGAGACGATATTCTTGATGCGGCTCGTTTCCCTTACGGCTTTTACAAGCCATCCGACGAGGGCCATCACAGCGCTGATGGCGGCCGTCCAAATCGTTGCCATCGCTGCCGCTTTCATCGTCGCAACGAGCCTTGCGAAGTTAAACTTAACGATATTGAATGCCCGTGTCCAACCCGAGGCGCCACTCGCGGCGGCAGCCTGCTGTGTCGAGGCTGTCACCTTGGTCGCGGCAACCTTCTCGGCTTCCTGGGCTTTAATAAAGGCTGTATTTTTAGCCGTAAGAGCCTTTTCAGCATTTGCCGTAGCGTTCCGGGCCCGCCGCTTCCGGGTCTCGGAGCCCTCTACGGCCGCGACTTTCTCCGCCTCGCGTGCTATCGACAAATCTGCGGACGCCCTATCCAAGGCCTCTTGTGCCCGGATGGTCGCCTCATGCCGGGTTTTCAGCGTCTCCTGCGCTTTTACTGACGCCGAAACAAACTTATCATAGTTATCGACAATGGACTTACCTACCCGGTATACGGCATTGCCCAACCCTGCTGTAAGGAGTACCTTAAGCCCGGTAAATACGGTTTTGGCATTGTTGGCCAAACCTCCAAGCAGCCGCGAAACGACATCGACGATGGATTTGAATCTCTCCTCGATACCCCAATTCTTGACAATATCGACGACGGCATTACTCAATCTGTTGAGTGACGTCATGAGGTTGTCGGTGTCGATATTGGGAATCATCTCGTCGAGGGCCTCGGCAAATCGCGGCAGAACATCCGAAGAATAGAGTTTGCCTTTCTTCATCAGCTTGTCCATCTCCTCGACAGAGACGCCGGCCGCTTTCGCCATAGCCTGAATCGCCACCGGGAGACGCTCGGCCATTTGAAGACGCAACTCCTCGGCTTGGATTTTTCCTTTGCTCATCATCTGCGACAAGGCCAGGAATACGCCCCTCTGATCTTCGGCACTCAAACCGAAAGCCACCGCAGCGCGCGAAACGGCCTCGAAGATTTTATACTGATCGGAGAGCGCCATGTTCGAAATATCAGCCGCGGCCTTGAACTTGGCAAACCCACTTGTCAGGGAGTTCACCTGCACGCCGTATTTCTTCGACAGTCCGATGATGAACTTCTGGTGGTCCGCATATTCCCCGGTCGATTTGGAAACATTTTTCAGGGCGATATTGACGCGCGAGGTCTCCTTCGCCGTCTCGATCATCTTCGATACGAAATTCGACAGCCCGATGGCTCCTCCGCCCACTGCTGCGGCAAATGACATGAACTGCATCTGCATGGAGCGCAGATAGCTCTTGACGGAGGCAGAGCCTTTTTTAAAGTTGTCCGTCAATAACTTTACCGCAATCGAAAAGGAAAGTTTACTACTGCTCATGATAAGGATTTTTTATGCCATTGAATCGCATTCATGTCTATCAGTTCACCATTCATAAACCGGTAAAACTCCTGCTCGCTACGTGTGAGTTCCTCCCGGGCTTTACGGGCCGCCTCCTCGGCCTCCCACGGAAAAACATGGAGCTTTTGAGGATTTTTGAGTTTCTTGCTGTCAACATGGGGAAGAACCGCGTAAAACGTCCACAGCCTTCGGGATTCTTCTTCGTGACGAAGCTTGTCATTCAAAGCCTCGATATACATGGGAAGATCCTCGACAAACATTTCGTGCATCACGAAATGGGCATCCATGCCCGCAGCTACAATCAGTTTCGCGGCGATAGAGCCTATCGTGACATTTTGTGTCATATCAGCATCAGACTTGCTTCCGAAATCCGATTTGCGGGAAAACTGCGCTGTAAAAGCACTGTAAGCCGTCAGAGAACGAACCTCTGCCGCAACGATCTTTTCGCTTTGAAGCGTCTGTTCGAATACATCGAACGTGAACGGTTCGGCGGCACATGTCACGGTCGCGCAATACAGCAATCTACGCATATCGTTTTCATCGGAAAAATCCATGCGGAGAAAACTGCGCCTGGTCATTTGCTCCCATCGAACGATGGCCTCGATGTCAAGTCTGGTTTTGATGTCCATACGTTAAAAAAAGGGGGGGGGGACGGCGGAAGCCGCCCGCCCTAACTGCAAAATTGCTACTCCACGAGTGTACCGTCAGCCAATTCGCCGGTGCCCTGGAGTGTAATACTTGAAGTACAGATCGAACCGTTGTCAGCGGTCATGCTCAACGCCGTGATAATCGCCTCTCCCTTGACAAGGCTATCGCCCTGCGGAAAATCACCTTCGGATTCTGCGGTCTTTGCCATGACGAACGGGATGGGCATACGCTCTTTCATCAACCGCTTCAATGTGTTGAACGAGCAATGGCCCGTTTTGAGCGAGAGGAGAGATTCGCTCGACACCGTGTATCCGAGCTGACCGACAAGAAACTCTTTCCAGTTCCCGGACATCTTGCTGCTGGTGTCGATCGTATCGGTACTGATCTCGATGCCGCACGACGTACCGAACGCGATGGGAAGAATCTTCGCGGGGGGAGTGCCTTCCACTCCGGCCGCCTCTGTCTGAACAAAGAGCATGAGCTTATCGCCCGTGATCATGTCCTTCGATGAATCATACTTTTTTTCTGCCATAGTTTATTGAATTGAAAATTGAAGTACCTGTAAATATTTCTTGTCGATATAATCCTCGGCATAATCCGTCAAACGGATGCACATATCGGGATTCTGCCATTCTCCATCCAATGCGTCATAAATTATATCGGCGATTTTGAGACTCCGGTCGTAATCGTCGCTTACAACGTTGATATAGAAATAGGAACGCTGCAAAGACGGCCCCATCTTGGACCATTCGAGATCCATTCCATCTCGCTGATAAGAGACGAAATCTCCCGGGGTACCCTCCGGTGCGATGATGGGAAAGATCTTGGTGCCGATCATCGCAGCCAAATCTTCGGAACTCCGAAGTATTTTGACGACCTCGGTGATTGTCGTAAATTTCTTGTCCGCGCGTCCCATTACATTCGGCTTTGAATACGTTGTATTGCGAGCTCGATGCCATGCAGGATCTCCTGCATCGCCGAGCGTTCCTCGCTCCGGCGGGCATCGCTCCAAAAGTAGTTGGCGGGCATGACACCTCGATTTTTCCCGGATTTGGTCCTGCGACGACGCGTTCCCAAGTCTACCAGATGGGCATGACGACCGCGCCCCGTATATCCAGCCAGCGACATAAGATACTGCTTGCGGTACACCACGCCGAAAGCCCGGAGCAGATTGCCTTTCTTGCTCGTTCCCATCAGGCGCGACCGCAGATTACTGCGCCCCCGGCGCGAAAAAACCTTTGCGGCGCGAAGCATGCCCTCCTTGATCGCCTTTTGCTGATCAAAGGCATCCAGACTGCGAACCAAATACTCGGCGGCCTGACGCGTTTGTAGATCTACGACTATCATTCGTTCATCTTGTTTACGTTGACCAGATAAGTGTTATCCGTGATATTGCGGTCGAGCAAAATGATCTTGTAATCCACGCCCTGGAACTCCACGATCTGACGGTCGTTGATCTTCGGGCTGTAGCGAACCTGCAAGACCCCGAAATGCCCATAGAACTCCTCTTTGGCATCTACCTTATCCTTGTCGGTTACATTGGAAAACCGTTTTTTATAAGCCCGGCACCTATGCACTGCAACATACTCTTTGCTAACAGCTCCCGTAGCAGTCTGAACCATACGTGGTTCCTTGAACACGACGATCTCACGTAACAATCCTGCTCTCATCTCGAATAGTTCCTGTAAAGCGCGATAAGATGCCTATAAGCCTTGGTGTCTTGGACCAGAACACCGAAAGCCACGCTCTCGCGGCTGGCGTAATAGTTTCCGATCATGAGCAACATGGCCTGCCGAAGGGGGGCCGGGAGTCCCCCGGCCTTCCCTATCAACTCCCCCAGAGGCACACAAATATCTTGAGACACAACTTCCTGCGCGACATCGATCAGGCTTTCGATATACTGATCGTCGTCGGTGAAGTCATCCTCGATATTCAAATGTCTCTTGGCTTCAGCCAAAGTCAGGCATTTGGGCGTTGGTGTTCCGGACAGAGCCATGTCATTGCTTCTATTTGAAGGATGCGGTAACGAACGAATCGTCACGAACCTTACCCAGATTCCAATACGAGTTCACGATGATACGCACCATCGCCTGCCCGGCCTTCGTATACGGGTCTGTGATGAAGTCCATCGCGCCCCACTGGCCGATGAAGAAATCCGCCCAGTTGCCGAAGATGGCGCCATACTCATCCGCGGACTCCTGAAGATCAGAGGGTATGTTGTTGCTGCGAAGCGCACGGTAACCGTTCAGCGTGCCGTCTCCGTTCCCGGTGAAAATGAAACCTCCGGCACCCGAAGCATCCTTGACCTTGGTCTTCGCAAGGCCGATGAGTTTCGGGTTGAGAAGGTAGGCCAGGTTTCCGAACAGTGTATTGTTCGTGTCGCACTTGGTCTCCATCTCTACGATCTGCGCCCACGTCATCGAACCTTCGATCTCGGGCGCCTTCTGGAACAGACCATCGGGAATCTTGTCGTTGTGCGAGGCCTTGCTGAAAGCTGTCTTTTCCAGCTTCTGAGCGATGGCCGTGGCCAGCAGACGACGGACCAAGGCCTCGACACTCGCATTCTCCTGCACCAGCAACTGACGGCTGATCTCGACGATAGACGTAAGGCGCTTGGGAGAGAATACCGTACCCTTGGAAATCGTAGGGGCGCCGTCTTTGGCCTCGTCGTTCTCTCCTTCCCAGGATACTGTCGCGGCGCTGACATTGGGCCAGTAGATATTGCCCCGCAGTCCGTTCATGATACGTGCTCCGGCGCGTGTCAGAACCAGGTTCGGCTCCAGCGGAAGCAGCATCTCCATCTGATCCTCGTCGATCACGACACCCGTTGCAGCCTCCGCAGTTGCGGTAAGCGCAGCACGGGTATTCATCGGGAGAATGAGGTTTCCGCCGTCGGAGTTGCTGGCCATATACGGAGCATGTGCGCGCGCAGCCTCGTCGATCATGCGCGCCTCGGCGTCGTGCTGGGGTTGATGATTCAGCTGATTGACGAGGGCCCGACGGAATGAGAATTTCTCTTCCGGGGTATGCGGCTGCCCCTTGCCGCGGTTCTCCGATTCGCGAGTCTCGATTTCAAGGTTGATTTCAGCCATACGGACCTGAATCTCCCCCAGTTGCGTATTCTCCGCGTCGGAGAACTGACGCTTTTCGCTGCGGGCGGCATCGATGATGCCCTGTGCCTGCGTAGCAAGGCTTCTCTTCTCGTCACGCAGTTCGGTGATACTATTTTCTTTTGCCATAATGTATTAGATATTAAAAAGTTGTTCTGCTTTGGCGTAATACTCTTCACGGCTGCGACGCTCCTGCTCCTCCAGCTCTTTCTCGGCCTCCTCCTTGCCGCGCATGGAAACAGAAGTCGCAGAATACGCAGCGCGATATACGGGCGACACATCGAATATCTCCGCGATTTTGAGGATGCGGCGGCTCCAGATGCCGTCATCGCGCCGCTCCCACTTATCCTGCTCAACGGTAAAGGCAAAGGAGCTCTGATCGATCTCACCGCGCCGGAGATTCTCTTCGAGTTCATGCCCGATTGCCGTGTCCGGCCGCTTGAAGCGATATTTCAATCCTCGGTCATCGACCGTAAGTTCCAGACTGCCATTGCCATTCTTCGACCGAGCGAGAACTCCGCGCTCAATCGAATGGTTCAGCAGGGCAAATACGTCGCTGCGTTCCAAAACCCCATCCAAAGCCCCCGACTCGATAGTTTCGTAGAACGGCAGCCCGTCAGACTGCGTATTGAAGAGCATGGCATAACCCTCGACCATACCCTCCTCAGGGGCGAAGCGCACTTCACTCTGGATATTCCTGACTTCTCTTTCCATTATTCTCGATTTTGATTTTGATCGTCCGTTATATTCAGGTTTGATACACGGGCGGCCGCGGGCATCGTCACGGCCGCATCAAGCGTTTGGACATTCACCTGCACGAATGCCCGATCTCCATTGTCCAAACGAGACAGGTTATTCTCCCGGCGTACTTCATTCGGAGTGATCGCGCCGATATAGAACATATCTTTCAAGTAAGCAGCTTGGGCCGCTTTGTCGGTACGCAGGATCGCAGAAGTGGAGAACTCGGCAATGACACTGTCTCGCTCCGAAGGCAAAAAGACTTTGCGATTGATCTCCTGTTCGATTTTCGTGATGACAGACAATGCCGTATCGGTCAGATAATCCAACTGCGTAGCTTCCACCGTGGAATAGCTCGATTTACTCAAATCGAACGCTTTGACAGGTGAAACAGAGAAGAAACGACAAATGTCTACAACATTGAACTGACGCGACTCAAGCAGCTGGGAATCCTTCGGGCTGATAGTAATCGGCTGATATGACATGTTAGCCTCCAATATCGTTATATTGCTGCTTCCGGAATTTTGATTCATGCGCCGATCCCACGTAGCGTAGATATCATCCTTTTGCTCTTTAGTGAGTCGGCCAGCCTCCACTTTGAGAACCCCGGCGGCGCTCGCACGACTATGCAGAAAGTTAACCGCGTGCTCCTCACTCGCCGTAGCGATGCCGAGGGTCTGCCGGGCGTGTGTAAGCGTAGAAACGCCCGTAATGCCGTCGTAACTGAAATTCAGAACATGGATCATGTCCTTCGGCTCCACAAGATTTTTGAACCCGGAAATTTGATAACGTTTCCGCTTGATCCCGCGGCCGTCCATGATCCAGACGATAGACACTAACTGCGACGGAATGAAGATCAGCTGCGTGACCTCCAATTTCGAGTTGCGTTCAATATAAGCATATCCGTTACCTTGGAGCAGAACAGAAGCCATCAGCGTCTTGATGAACGTGTAGCGGGTCATATTCTCGTTCGGCTCCGAATTCAAGATATAGTAGGCCGGATGCGACTTATATTTACTCTTGAATCCCTCCTCGTCCAGCAGGTAAGTTTCAAGCGGGAGCACGGCAACGCTGCCGGAGATGAGATCCACGCACCGATAGACAGTGGAGAGAAGCATCGGCAGGCTGTTGCTTTGCAGGAATCCCGGATAACCTCCCGTGTATGCGGGAATCCCGGACACCTCCTGCTTGGATGCCTTGCGGAAATCAATAGAAAGTTTATAGCCGAACAGATTCATCGCATGCTCTTTACTATAAACCAAAAATTTGTCCGACATTTTGTCCGACAAACGTAAAATCAATAGAGCTGACCGTATCTCGGCGTAGATAAATAGGCCGAGAGAGCCATCAGAGACGCTATTACGCCGTCGATCTTTTTTTCTTCATATTGTTTCGATGGTTTGGTGTTCCCGTTCCGGTCGCGGGCCATAACAACGTTGCGAAAACAATGGCGCGTGATGATGTTGTTATCGAATTTAGCCCGATACGACAGTATGAGGCGTTCGAGTTCTTTGGTCGGGCGGTTGAAATTACCGATACTTTGACTGACCGGCTCCATAGGCATTCCCTTCTCCGTAGCATTGATAACGAACTGCGTGGCATTCCAATCGTCATAGCCCACCTTTTGGAGGTAGAACCACTCACGAAGCTGCATCAAATCATTCAGAATATAGTCGTAATCCGTAACATTTCCCGGCGTCACGGTAAGGCACCCCATACGGCGCCATTCGCTATAACGCTCTTTGAAGCGTTTCTCTTGAAGGGCCGCCTCCGGAAGATAATATTTCACGAAGAAATACATGAACTCATCGGTGGGAATCATATACGCAAGTGCCGTCAAGTCGCTCGTGGCCGACAAGTCGACGCCCGCGAAGCAATCTCTGCCACGGAAATCATCGACATTCAAATTTTGCGAAGCTGAAAGGATATAATGCTCCGGAATCCATACCGTATCGGCATCGCACCACATATTGATATTCTTGGTTTTGATACCTACCTCTTCAGACGGAGAGTTCACAGCTTTCTGCACTTGCTCGCGGATATACGCAGGTTTCACAGTGACTCCCAGATTCGGATTGCTCTTGATCCACATGTTTTCGTCTTTCCAATCGTCTCCCTCATCCAGCGCATAGATCAGCGCAAAGAGAGAATCGTCCGGCTTCAAACCGCTCAAAACCTCCGTGCACATCGTTCGGTATTGATAGCACGGACCCAGCTTGTCGAAACCGGCCGTCGTTATGATAACGCCGAGGGGATCGTCTCGCATACCCTGCGAGGACTGCAACACATCTTTCAGCTTGGTATTTTTAGCCGCGTGATACTCATCGAGCAGATACATTGAAGCGTTGAAACCATCGAGTTTGCTGTCATCAGCGGCCAAGACCCGCAACGTTGACAGCATCTTATCAAAATTAACCCTATCCCGATAGGGTTTCAAGTATTTACCGATAGGATCGATGCTCTTTACGAAATTCGAGCACATACCGAAGCTGATCTTCGCTTGATCCTTACTGTTAGCCGCAAGATAGACCTCGGCATTCATTTCCTCCTCCCCGATCAGACTATTGAGACACAGAGCCGCCGCAAGTGCAGATTTCCCCTGCTTTCGGGCCATCTCCATGTACACGGATTTCACCAGACGGCTTCCGTCCTCCTTGCGATAGAAGCCGTAAATGTTCGCAACGGCGAACTCCTGCCACAATTCGAGCACAAAGGGCTTGCCGGCATGACGCCCGGTATAATGCCGGAGCATATGAATGAAGCGGATAACATCCTGAACTTTTTTTTCGCGGAATTCATACCGATCATCTTCCATAAAGGCAAAAAAACGCTCGCAGGCGAGTTTTACCCACTTGCCAGCAACGATATCCCCGTTCAATACACGCTGCGCGTATAGTATGTATCCCGGTACCTTAACCACGAGTACGCTTTTCCCGGATATACTCATCAAGCGGAGTGTCCGGGGCGCCATCGCCCGGCTTATGCGAATCTATCTGGGCCTTGCTCTTGATAGTCAATCCGTATTGTTTGGCAACATCGAGATATTGCGCCCATGCCTCACGGGCGATATTCACATACGGATGCTTAACCTCCTCTCCTTTATTATTTGTGGTAATCATCGAATGATCAGACAACCAATTTATAGCAGTGAGATACTGGTCAAAACTGGTAGCCAAACGATGCAGGTTCGGAATATCAGCCACGCCGATCTTATTCTCGTCATTTAATTTGCGGACCAGATCTCGGATAAAGCGTTTCGTTTCGTCATGCTGGATCGATCCCGGAATCTTAAATCTTACATTTCCCATATTTTCATTTTTCTAAATTGCCGTTGTGGATATTCTGATGACACTTTTTGCAGACGGACATCAAATTGGAATAATCGTAAGCAAGCCATAGGCGCAACTGGGGGTCATCCGTAGACATGAACGAAACAATGTGGTGGACATCCTCCGCAGGAATCGCAAGTCCCTTTCCGGCGCATACCTCGCAGAGCGGATCGTTCATGAATTTGATGTTGCGCAAATGCTGCCAACGACGACTATTATAGATCTTGCGACGCTCCGCATCGTAACGACTGCTATTATTCTTGGTTTTCCGTGGTTTTAAGATCGTGGGCATAAAATAAGGGATTATATTGTTTTTCATCTGCGCATGTTTGGTAGAGCACCATGCGGTAGCGATATTGGAAATACTCGATGAAATCGGAATCCGAACGGAAATTCAGGCACCGAAGATCGTGCGTAACCATCAAAATCGTATCATGGAAAATATCCATACCCTCCACCGAACCACGGCCACAGGCCGCGGAAACCTTGCATAAGCGCAATAGCAAATCGTAATTACGGGCTATGACGAGTGCTACCTCCGGCAAAAAGCGTCCTCTACATCTGTTTCTCATCCTCATAATAATTCACGGCATCTTCAACGCCTCGTTGCAAAAAAGCCCGTGCAACAACCGACACGCTCACACCATTAACTCGGGCAACCTCCTCCAAGTGTTGGTAAACGTACGGTGTCACACGGACACATATTTTGATTTTATTTTCTGGGCGAACCAAAGCGATATTCGCCGCAGTTCTACAAGATTTTTTTTGAGGCATTGTATTTATCCGAATTAATCACTACCTTTGTAATGGGTTCAGGGGTGATCTTTCGGGATTGCCTCTTTTTTCATCTCCGCTGCAGTCGGCGTTGCAGTCGGGTTAATCGTTGCTTCTTCCTGGTCCGGGAACGTTTAGGGGCAATGCCGGTATGGCGGCGACTGTTCCACGAAGGATGCCTGCGGATAAAATCATCTATCGCTCGGTTAAAACCTTCCATGGCTTCTATAGCTTTGTGCAAATCCGAAAAGTCATATTGAAATAGTATCATTTCTCCGTTTTCTCCAATTCCGCAATCAGAGCGTCGGCAATCCATATCCGTATTTTTCGCTTTCATACTTTTCGCTTTACAGTTCAAAATTTCGGTGCATCTTTGGTTTCCCGCCTTAACGTCCGTATCGCCCGGTCTATGGCATCTCCGATAATCGTGGGGTTCGGCTGTTTTCCCCGGCCGCCCCGCCGCCATTTCTGAAAATGATGCAGAATGCGGACAGCCTGAACCTCGTCCGGCTTGTCGTCCTGAAAACTGCACATTTCCCCGCAATGCTGTATATTCCGGGTAATGATACATTGCCCGTAGCCGTCTATGCCTTCATTCTTCAGAAAAGCACACTCGCCGCACTTACAGTACTTTTTCATCTTTCTCCAGTTCTTCAATCAGAGCGTCGGCAATCATGACGGAGCTTTTCGCAATGATTCCCGGAATAGCCTTGTCGCCATCGAAACCATTGCCGGCTGCCAAACATCCGGATATTTCGCTTTGCATCGCCTGCCCGGCATACACCCGCCGCCAGTACTCGCGGTCAGTATTTAAGTTTTGCTTAATAGCTGTCCCGACCATTTTGCGGGCGCCAGCAATATGGTCATACTCTCCCCGCTCCAGCTTCTCCAGATAGTCATCGTCGCGCATCATCAGGTCGTCCTCACTTGCAATATCAGGGTACATTTGTCCGTTTTCAAGATAAGCACCAATTTCGGAATACAGTTTTTTAGGGTCGCCATAAACAAGCACCCTAACAGGCAGGTAGGCACTATTTGTGATGTGTGAAAATTCAACGGGAAGCCCGCCCCTCGTGCACACCGCCGCTCCTCGCTTGGCGGCCTCCAAATCGAAAGCTTTCATGATCTATTCAGTTTTAAGTAGTTCCGGGTCATCGTGGATGTTACCAACAACCTCGCATATCTCATGGATACATTCGGTGAAGTATTGCAGATCGAACCCTTCTCCAAAATCAACATAGAAAGCACCCATTGAATAACCAACTACGGCATAGGTGCCTGATTCGTCGAGAAGTATATCCCCTTCGCAAATCTCCTTGCCGTTCTTGTCTTTCAGCCCCGTGTACTGACCGACGGTGGCGGGATCGACCTCATGTTCGAAAGTGTAATTACCGGAAAATTGAGTGATGAAATATCGTTCTTTTTTATCGTCTTTGAAATGACTAACCAATAACGAACCGTATATCCACTCCCCGTTGTCGAGGCGCTTGCCTCGGAATTTAATTTCTCTCATAACGATCTCATTTTACGATTTTCACATTCTCGTCCGCCCCGATGATTCCCTGGCGGCGCAGGCGCTTGATGAAGTTCTTCATGTTCAATGCCTGTTCGTAGTAGCAGTCCTTTTCGACCTTCACGTCCGATTTGACATGGCGGATAACCGTATCCGTATCAGGATCGTATTGGCGTGTTATCTCGGTTCGCACTTCGGCTTTCGAAGCCTCCCGCGTAGTCGCATTGAACTTGTAAAGGGTGTGACCGGGGACCTTCGTCAAACGACCGATCAGTTTGTATTCGTTCTGTTTCTTCTCGACGGCTTCGATCTGCGCCTTGCAAATCTTCTCGTTCGTGAGGCCGCCATGTGGGGTTAGAATATCCATAGCTCTATTCGTGAATCTCGCGCCAGCCGATGACTTGCTCATCCGATATTTCCCATTCTTCGGAATCGGCGTACCACCACCCCTCGTCACCCCGGTCTGCTAACGCATAACCTCTTCCGAAGTTGAGTTTTACTAACACAACCTTTTCAATAGGCGGCAACTCCTCTTTCGGGTCATGCCAACGGATCAGCTCTTCACGCTCATCTTCAGCCCCCTGACAATACGCCGCAAAGGCCGCATCGGCTCGTTCTCCTTTCAAGTCATGCGCATCTCGTCGGTATTGATGCGCGTATTCTCGTGCTCTTTCCTCAATCGTTTCCATGTTTCAAATTCTTTAAAGTGTTTAAAGATATTTACAACTTTTTCGAGATTTTGCGAGAATCTCGCTATTTCAGTAATTCATAAAGTGTTTTATCCTTCGCTATCGTCCCGATTTTCACCCGTCCCGCCTCTTCTTCGGTGTCGAACTTTAGCACCATTTTTTCACGTATTGGACATCCATTGCCCCGCCAAATCACATCGACCATAAGACACCACTTGCCATCCCAAAATGCGGGTCCCCCGAATATCTCGGCCACGTAAGCATATATTCTACGGGTAACTATTTGACAGATCAAGTCGCTCATTTCACCAAATCCACTTCTTATCGCCGAAACACTTTCGAATAATGTCATCTCTGTCATCATCGGACGACATCCTCCATTTATATCTGTCGCAAATGATATTCCCGACATATTCTCCCGTATTCTTATAAACCGACACAACTACATCGTTGCTGCCAGCTAAAGGTTCTGTAATATAGTAAGCCATCTCATTGCTATTTTACAAGTTCGAATTCGTACACCACGACCCACGGATTCGATGCCCACGTTCCCCGGCCGGAAACCTTGTCGATCAGCATGGTGAAGGCTTCACGGTGATCATCGAAATAGAAGCCAGCTTCCCGGCGCACATCCTCGAAATAAAACTTGTTGATTTTGGGAATATACCTGACGCCCTCCTTCAGGCAATCGGCATCCTGAATGTCCCGCAACCGTTCGCACTTGATTCCGATGATGCGGATTTGGTGGGGCATAAGTTCCGCTTTGGTGAACATCTTGTTATTCCACCCTGCAAGGTCATGTACGCTTTCGATGGATATTTTATGCGCTTTAGCCACCTGGGGCAAAAACGTATAGACATCCGGATGCCCGGCGGCAATCGTCGAATAGCTCTGTGCCACGGCCACGACTTCGCCAACCTTATAGCGGGTATACTTCGAGTGCCTGACATCAATTAAAATCCCCGTATTCGTTTTCATAAACCAAGGTGTCGCCCCTTGTGTCCCACGTAAGTCCGAAGAACTCATCAGGAATCAACCGTCGCGTCATGGTCTTTCGGCCCTCGATCACCGCCTGTGTCAAACCGTAGCGGTCGTTAAACATTATCTTTTTCATGGCTTACATTGATATTAATTGTACCACTTCGGTTTTGGAAATCTTGTAGTGAAGGTTATTTCATTCACTTCTTCACATTCGATCATATAAGCCTCCGGCCATAAATCATTTATTTGCTCGACATTTTCAGCATAGGCGACAATAACGAAAGAGTCAACGCTTCCGCCCGTACACCAATACGGATACTTGATTGGCCATTTAACTGGCCGATAATCGTTGCCGCAATCTTTGAATTTGATATAGAATCTTGCTCGTATCATTTCTACCTCTTTTTGAAATGTTCGAAGATCTCTGCGGCAACAACCTTGATGGCCTTGCCCCGGCCTCGGCCATTACGGCGCACACGTTCTATTCTCTGGAACCGCCGAATAACTCCCGTTGGTTGAAGGTATTCATCGAGACCTGAATAGGAAACAATTTCGTTAAGCCATTCCTTTACATCGAATCCATCCGGCGGTCCCTGCCAAATGCCGTCAATCAAAAAGTTTTTCATCCCTCGTAATGTATATGGCGTTTATCGCCTTTCGCAAAGCCCTACTATTAAAGTCGTGCCTTTCGGCTGTTGCGTAATCCTCTTGATCATCAAATTTCCTTTGCAATGCCTCTTCATCATCTATGAGATTCTGAATCTTCGCTCTCATCCTGGATGCTGCTTCTCTCAACAGTTGGTTATATTCGTTTTCCGGGATCGTATTTATGGCTCTTCTCATTTCATTGCCTCCTGTCTTAGTTTGCAAATGTGCATTTATTCCTCATTCAGTTTTTGAATAAACAATCTCAAATCTTCACACAATGCAAGATCACAAGCCCGACCAGCACCACCACAACCATCCTTGTATACGCAAGAGGACTTGAATGCCTCAATCGCTTTTTCACGCATCCGCTCCTCGGCATCCTGCTCGGCGAGTTCGATAGCGGTAGACACATCCCATCTTGACACGACCAACTCGCGCCCTCCGAATCTTTCAGCATACTCTTGTGCCGTACACGTGGCATGTGTAATGTATTCCTTTGCATTTTCGCTTTTCATGGCTCAATCGTTTTCATCGTTATCGTCATCGGGATAGCTCACATCCTCATAGTTCACGCAGAAGTCGAAGCCCGGATCTTCGTCGAATACTCCTTTGGCTCGGCATTCTTCGTACTTTCGGCAGTTGGCGCAATAACATTCGTTTATTTGCCTGTTGATTTTCATTTTCTCTTTCCTTTTAGCTCCGCAACGCGACGGAGGATGTAATTTCTCATCGCTTCATTAGCAAATTTTAATGCTACGAAATAGCCCTTACACTCGGCAAGCATTAAAACCGGGAACTCTTTGCGGGCCTCCCGCCGCAGTCGTTTCAGTAGGCGTGTTTTCATAACTTTTCGTACTTCTTTATCGTTTCGAATATCTGCAAGGCCACCTGCGGTACTATGGCGTTGCCGCATGCTTTGATGGATTCCCGGCACCACGCAGGAAAGGAGAGACCAGCCAGTTCACCGGGAAACCCATCATTTCGATCACATACAGGGGATTCAGTCGGGAACCCGTTCCAGTTCGGTATTCGCCGCTTTGCATTGCCATTCTGGGCGATCCGCTCTTGCGTTTGACTTGGCTGGCCGGGAGACTGGAATTCGTGGCATCGTTGACCGTAGGTGTCGGCAACAGGCCCATCTTGGCCGAAAGGGCCAATGTCGGACGTTCCGCAGCTCCCGGAGACAGGCTCCGGTTGATACGCCCCGACCCGGCGTCTATCGCAGTCGGCGTCGGCAGCAACTCCAACGGCATGAAAACCGTCTTGCCCTTCTCGTATTGTTTCAACCCCTGCGTCTGTACGGTGGGCAACAAACCAGCATCTGTCCCGTCGGTGGGGAGCGCCGACACCGCAAGCCGATATAATGTACGGCTGCACTTCGTATCCTGCCGCTTCCAGGTCAGAACACACCGTGTCGAGGACCATTCCTTCCGACCAATTAACAATTCCGTAAACGTTTTCGCCAACGACCCAGCGGGGTCGAACAGTCCGAATAACCCGCAGCATTTCCGGCCAGAGGTAGCGGTCGTCCTCCGTGCCCTTGCGCTTGCCTGCGAGACTGAACGGCTGGCAGGGAAATCCGCCGGTGAGCACGTCGATACGGTCTCGCCAAATGGTAAAGTCTGTTGTTCGTATGTCTCCATATTGTTCTGCATCGGGAAAATGGTATTTCAGTACTTTGCGACAAAAAGGGTCTATCTCGCAGTTGAAGGCGTTCGTCCATCCCGCCCACTCGGCGGCCAGGTCAAAACCGCCGATGCCGCTGAAAAGGGAGGCGTGGGTCATGGTCAGAATAATTTTAGTTGTGCTTGATGCCATTGCAACCGCCGACGTGCTGTTGTGTAATATTTGGGGTCTTTTTCTATGATCGTCATCTCGAAGCCCATATCGTGAGCTGCGATTGCACTACTCATGCTACCGCCGTGCGTATCGAGAATCCTATCACCCGGCTTGGCATAGTTCGCAAGCAGCCATTTGTAGAGTACGACAGGTTTTTGAGTAGGATGTATTCGAACCTCTTTAAGCGCTTTATTGCCCTGCTGAATACGACCTTCTGAAGCCGACTTTCCTTGACACATACCGTTCCACATAAACGAGAACATACGAACTGTATCAATCATACTGCAGTAAGCAATTTCACAATCCGAGAAAGAACTCCGACCATTCACTTTGTCCCAGACGATACGCCCCGACCCAAACGGGAATTGGTAATAATTGCAACCCCAAATGATTTGGTGTTTTGATACGCGCATTAATTCTTCAAAGTAGTCGTTTCCAGGAACCGTCCAATGCTTCGCCTTATAGAAAGGACGCTTAACCCCCTTTGATGATTTGGATGTCCCATAATAGCCGAGCTTATTAGGGCCATCAAAATACGGTGGATCTACAATCGCCAGATCGAACTGCTTGTCCGGAAGCTCCCGCAGGATGTCCATACAGTCCGCGTTATACAACGTGATATTGCCAAATTGTTCCTTCATGGCTCTCCCATCAATACTCCACGGCCGCCCGGCGGTCGATGAAGAAGTGGATACCCGGAGCGCATTCGTTCCAGCGGTCACCGTCAAAGTCGGAGACCTCGACGGTAGCGCCGACCGTATACACGAAGTTCGCATCATGGTTCGAATGAATTGTCTCGATGTCGGCTTTGGTTCCATCAGCATTCTGAATCTCCACCACATAGGCTTTGTCGCAGCGACATTTTTCGCCTCCAGCAGAGCTGCGGCGGGCATCTTCCGGGATTTGCAGCTTCACGATATATCCCGAAGCC
>ENA-ORRN01000649-ORRN01000649.1-human-gut-metagenome-genome-assembly--contig:-NODE-649-length-26872-cov-8.306895_pt1 | contig 26872 bp, 24 predicted proteins | sample MGYA00242174_ERZ509132 | MGnify/ENA primary metagenome ERZ509132 (study PRJEB26280, sample SAMEA2338671) | human gut metagenome | biome: human gut; feature: human-associated habitat; material: faeces... | reverse complement strand
TCCGAACTCATCTTTTCAACTTTCCTTGTTTTTCAATAGCTTAACTTGGTTTGAATCCAGCCAGTCCTTCGGGATAATCTTTTGAAAAAAATCAAATTTAAAACCAGCCTAAAAGAAAAGCTCTTGACGTCAATGACAGTTTATTTTCACTCATACGACCAGGCTCAGGGGCTACGGTATGCGGATTGGGCCTGCCGGCTACCGCTCCTATACTGCCCAGCCGGGATACACCTACCACCAGCCCATACCGGCTAGACTTAAAAATAACTAACCAAAATTAGAATATGCCTTTACGTGCGAGGCTTAAAATGGACTTTTGCGTTTTCAGTAGGCCTTTTTAACTTCTTTTCTCGTTTACCGAGAAGTTGGAAACTTCTTTTCTCATTTACCGGGAAGTTGGAAACTTCTTTTCCAATTTACCGAGAAGTTCGGAACTTCTTTTCTCATTTGCCGAGAAGTTACATATTATAAAAAAGGCCTGCATTTCTAATCTCGCAGACCTCTTAAATTGTGTTATTAATAAAATATTGATAAATGTCATCAAGAAAATATTTGTATGTCCCGGCAAAACGAGTACACGGAATACCAACATTGACATTTCCTTGTTTACGCAGTTGTCTCCATCTAATTAGTGTTCTTTCCGAGCATCCTAAGAGGTATGTTAATTCTTTTGAATGGAGATAACCTTCAGAAATTTGCATAGGAGTTAATTTATTGGCCAAAAGCTTCTGTATCTTCTCCTTCAGGGATGAAGATTGCATATCTGCGGCGAATCCGCTATTTTGCTTGCTTTCGGTATCCATTTTATCGTTCAAATTGTTATTTATGCGGATACCGTAGGAAAAATTTTTTACCATTAAAAGAAAAAAATTTACCATAGAGATTTTTGGCTATTTACATCTTTCTGTCCTCATTTTGTCTTCAAATGTCATATTGTTGCATTCCCTGTCATCTGCCTATGTCGGGTTGCTTCTGATATAAGGCAAATGTACCGAGCGAATGGTTCGTAAGGACATTTTGAAAAAGGATAAATCTTATGACAAATACGAATGTGGCAGCTGAAACAATCTCTAACACTATTTATGAAACAAAGCCTTATGGCACACCGGAAGAATTTAACCTGCAGACAATACCGGAAAAGATTATTGATGTGGAATATACCGAAGTTGACGACGATTTGGAAAGAAAGTCTGCTAATGACAACGATATCAACAATAATCCTACTCCGCCTGTAACAACAAATGCCCTTATTCCGGTTGGTAATTCTTGTCTGTCCGTTGCTCTTCCTGTAACTCCTGAAAACCTAATTACTTGTATTGAATTTAATCAGAGTATCGCAGAAGCAACAATGAAGATGGTGAAAAAATATGGTTTTACAAAATCAGATATGGAACAATTATATCAAAAAGCTTGGAAACATGCCGCTATTGTTTTTGAAGCGCAATCCCGGTTAGGTAAATTTTTCAAAAATATTGGAACAGCCCAAGGCTCCAGAACGGATTTATTGAAAACTATCGCCAACAAACAACTTCCCGGTAAATCAGAAAAGAAGTTAACCAAAGAAGAATTTATCAAACAAAATTGGGGATACGATACAAAAAAAGCCTGGGAATTGGAACAGTTGGCTAACGATAATTTGAAAAAGAAAACTTATGAGTATGCCAAGATACATGAAGAATATCCATCTCTGAAACTGGCATTAAAAATCAGAAAGGAGGAAAACGAAAAATTATCAGCGACAAATTTATTACAAATAAAGAATCAGGCAAAACATGAGAATGAACAGAAAAAACTTCAAGCTGCTGCGATTAAAGATGCCGTTAAATTCTCCAAACTAACGCGTAAAACAGCCAATATTTTACCAGATAACAGTTTTGATGTAATTTATGCCGATTGTGCAAATACAGCGATACCTTTTAAGGATTTGATGAATATACCAGTTCCAGCAAATGACAATTCTATTTTGCTTTTATGGACAGACAATAAAAATCTTTCAAATGCCTTTAATCTGGTTAAAAACTGGGGATTTGAATATCAAGAGTCAGTTATTTGGAATTATATGTCTGCCTCTGCGGGTAAATTTGTAAAGAATCAACACCGGCAACTGCTTATCTGTGCCAAGGGAGAAGGAGTAAAAGCAGAATATCAGGATCCGTCGGTTTTGAATTTACATAAGAACGAAGAAGAATACGCTAAAAAATACTATTATTCGATGATTGAGCAGATGTTCCCTGATGGTGCTTACCTTGATATGTTTGCAAATACGGCACATAACGAAAAATGGTCTCTTTGGTCTGAAATTGTTAAAAACGCTATGATTGAGGAGAAATAATAATGGATAAGATTTATTACACTTCTTTATTTAGCTGCGCCGGTATTGGTGAAACATTTTTGCATAAACTTGGTATAGAATCAGCACTTGCAAATGAACTTCTTGGAAACCGGGCTCTGTGGTATCTGGAAAAATATAAAAACACAACAATGATACCAGGAGATATAATGGATGATAAGGTCTTTAACCAGTTAGTCGCACAACATTTGGAAAATAAAATAGCCATGTGCCTTCAGTCCTGTCCATGTCAAGACTTTTCCACTGCAGGAAAAAGAGATACAAGTAATCCGCGTGCTTTCCTATATGAGAGAGGTCTTGAGTTTTTGGAAAAGGTTAATAGTGTCAATCAATATGCCTTTATCGAAAATGTGCCGGCGTTCCTAAATGCAAAATTAGACGGTAAAGTTAAGATTATTGATATTATTAAGAACAAACTATGTAAACTGGGATATAAAGATATTTCTGTTGGTGTCCTTAATGCTTCTAATTATGGTATCCCTCAACATCGCCGCAGAGCTTTTATTCTGGCTTCAAAGGTTGGTCCGTGGGTGTTTCCGAAAAAAGAAAACATCAAAGTAACGGTTCGGGACGCTATCGGTCATCTTCCACCTTTAGAATCAGGAGAAATCAGCGATATTCCTTATCATTATGCTCCGTACTGGGATAAACGATATACCGACATTATGAAGCATACACCAACCGGATGTTCTGCTTTTCTTAATCCTGAACCATGGAAACCAGTAAATAAAAATGGTCTGGATTCTGAATTTTACCGAAGTTCATGGCGTAGAGCCAAATGGGATGAACCTTGCGGATCTATTTTAATGAAATCTGCCGGAATGGGAGGCATGATAAGCTGTCACCCTGGAACACTACAAGAAGATGGGACTTATAACAATGCTAGAGCCTACACCATCAAAGAATTGTTATTATTAACCGGGTTGCCTGATAATTATAGAATACCGGCGTTTGCTCTTAATAATGATGAATTAATCCGAGATGTTATTGGTGAATGTGTATGTCCCGGTATTGAATATAAGATTATGCAAAATATACCGCGTAAATAATTATCATAAAAATAAAAAGAAAAAAGAGAGGTGGTTCCGGCTGCCTCTCTCTTATTTTTTATACTATGAGTTACGTAATATAATATTTTTTTCTACTTCCTTAGCCTTATCAATATTATAACCTATTTTTTTAAGATCGTTTGAAGAGGCACTATTCATCTTCCAAAGCCATGCATTTGCTGCAAGCCAATAAAAATATTCTCCTGCTGATTTACCATATTTTTGATAATATTCATCTAATTGACAGAAATCTTGAGGATTGTTGGCTACAGTTTCTTCAAGTTTCTTCTTATAATTATGGTAATCAATAGGATACTCTCGTAAAATATCTTCGTTTGTTTCAAGTTTTGGGCTTTCTTTTATGCTGTTATCTTTTCTTGCATTTTGATTACCTATTTTGGATTGGCTTTTCTTTTGATTGGTTTCGCGTGTTTTTTCGAGTATTTCGGCCTGATGTTCTTCAAAATATTTTATCATAGCTTCGCCGAGTTTCTCTGGATTATCTATTGTATATGATTTTGTATTGCCTCTCTCGGTAATTGTTAGTGTTTTACTCTCCATATCAAATGCAAATGTTGATTTTGACTTACCATTCATTGATACTTCAGTACTACCGCCGGATATGAATAAATCACATATATCTATTGTATTCATTACCGGATATGCAAAGTTATAACCATGGCCTTTATTCTTAAAATCTGGTGACTTCATTGCTCGTACATTATATTCAGAGCATTCTTCTATTGTAACCATTTGTTTTATTCCTTATTCTTATTACAAATATATATAAAGCCTTTTGTTTCAGCTTTATGTTTTATAGAAGTCGGGAATAATGTCTTTCTACTAAATTTTTTTATCAGAATAGGAAATTTAAAATAATAAAACCTTTTGAATTACCTTTTGAATTGCCTTTTGTTTCCCATATATATAATTATAAATACATATAAATATAAAAGTATGTAATTATTAAAAGATGAATGAAATAAAAGATTAAAAGATTGAAGAATATAAAGATGTAAAGATGTAAATATTGAAAAATTAAAACATAAAATTAAACATTCAAAAATACAGATATGAAAGAAATTAACAATATAAGCATAAAAAGATATAAGTATGAAAAAATATAAGCATAAAAAGATTTAAGGATTAAAGTATATAGTTATAAAATAATGAAAGTATGAAGTTATTAAAACAAGAAATAATGAAAATAAAAAATGATATAACTAAGAATAGAAATATATGTACCTTATGTTATTCCTTTTATTTGTAGTATATTGTTTTTTTCATTTTATAAATTTTAATCTTCTATTTTAAGCTTATTCTTTCTATATTCTTCATTAAGTAAAGAATGAAAGATAAAAGTAAAATAATTAAAGGTAAAAGTCTTATAGTATATATTTTATTGGTTATTCTTTAGTAATCTAGATATTAGTATTCTAAACTTTTATAAAAAATATAATGATGATACATATCTCTTATTCAATATCCCTTTTGTAAAGGGATTTAGGGTTAGGTAAAAAATATCAGGGTTTACTATATGAATGGCATAGTAATAAAATGAATATTGATTATCCATAAATGCTGTAAAATACTTACATAAAGGTACTTTAAACAATCCAGAAACAAGCCTTTTACATAAATATTAACAAGCATATACCTATGAAGAAATCATAAGTTATATGGTCAAAAAACTAAGTGATATACGCTTATTCAATTTCTAATTTTATACCAACAATTTCTAATCTTTTCCATCCTCTTAAAGGACCAGAAGATAGATTTCCGTTTATATCTGATGTATCTATAAAATTTTTAACTTTCCAGATACTTTGTTCACTTTCTTTATTTTTATAAAAGATTGTCCTTTTGACATCGCAAGAACCTGCCTTCTTAAGGTAACATTCAAATTCTTTTCCGTTACAAGGTTGTCCTTTTATAATAAATTCTTTTTTCGGCTTATCCCCTGTTTTCACCGTATTTTTATGATTTATACTATCCAAATTATCTAAATCATAATTATTTGTGTTTGAATTTCCCAAATAATCTTTTATTAGTTTTTCAATAACTTCATTAACATTTGTCTGTGCACACTTTACACAAAACTCTGTATAAAGATCTTTATCTATCTCTATAGAAATTTTTTCTTTTCCACCTATACCCCAGAATCTCATTTGACTTTCCTTATATATTATAAAACTAATAATTATATTAGATGCATGTAAAAAAATATCAAGAGAAATTACAGAACCATACAAAATACATTTTTTATAATTTAACTTCTCGGTAAATTGGAAAAGAAGTTGTAACTTCTCGGTAAATTGGAAAAGAAGTTAATTTTTAAAATCTAAATAAACTTTTTATAAAAACATCTCTCATTGTTCCATAAACACCCCAGAAACAACCGGATTTAATAAAAGAAGAAAACATAAGCCCAATCTGAAATCAATCAAACCGGGCTAAATTTTTGAAGTTTTAGGCTTAATGCTTGTGTCTATTCAGGATACTAACTGTTACTTTTTTGATTATATCCATTTCTTCAGGTTTACTTTCTGCAATCAAGAGTGTTAACGCGAACAAGGTTGCGTCATCTATAATCGTGCATCCTAAATCATCATATAATAAACTATTTTTATCCATAAAATACAAAAAGCAACTGGCACCTATGCGTTTATTTCCATCTAAGAAACTATGATTTTTAACAATTAGATATAATAACATTGCAGCTTTTTCTTCTAATGTCGGATAAAGTTCATTACCGCCAAAAGTCTGATATATTTGATTTACAGAACTGTTAAAGCTCTCGTCTTTTGGTTGAGCAAATACATCACTGGCAAAATCACCTTTCATTTTATCAATTACATCTAAAAATTCATCAACAGAAATTTGTATAGCCTTACGTTTAGTAATTCCTTGTGTATCAAGCCGCTTATGGTCAAAATCGTCAAGCAAGTTTAATCCGGTAACATATTGATGTAAAATCTTGCTGACATTTTGAGCTTGTTCTACTGTTTCTATCTGGTTTTCTATGCTACGGTTTAATAACTCAATTATTTGCTGTAAAGAAGTGAGTTTTTCTTGTTGTTCTTTAATTGCTTTTTGATTGATAGCATATCCTTTAATCAAATATTCCTTCAAAATATTGGTTGCCCATTTGCGAAATTGCACAGCAGTTTTAGATTTTATTCGGTAACCAACTGATAAAATCATATCCAGATTATAATGAGTTAATCTTCTTGAAACCGTTCGTTTTCCTTCATTCCGAACTTGTAAGAAATCCTTACAAGTTGAATTTTGTTCCAATTCTTCATCATCATAGATATTTTTTATATGCATTGTAATATTTTGAGGTGTTGTTTCAAACAGCTTAGCCATCATATCTTGTGTAAGCCAAATTGTTTCATTTTCCAATTTGGTATCAAGTGATATTTTACCGTCCGCACTGGTGTATATAACAATTTCACCTTTAGGTAGATTTTCTTTTTCCATAGCATACCTCAAATAATTTTACATATAAGATAAAAGATTACTGGTTAGTAAATTGCTAAGATTATGAAAAAATGCATTTTACCGTGTCATAAATAACCCGTGGAATCAGAGATTGCTTTTTCACAATAAAACCTATACTAAAAGCAAAATCATTATCCACGGGTCAAAAAATGAGTCTTTGGTCTTTAATACTCGCTTGCCAGCATAACGGTCATAACACGATTAGTTATATCAGGATTGGCCGGATCCTCTGATAAATATTGATAATTCTTGTCATAGTAATCAATTTTGAAGTATATCATCTCGCCATTATAATCAAAACTACCAAAATCGTGTTCATTATACGGGTCGTTATCTGGTGTAAAATGATTAAACTGTCTGACTTTGGATAAAATTCTTGCAATATCATCTTGTGATTTAGCATTTATACCAGCAGTTAACATTACTCTTCCACCGGTAAAGGTTTGTCGGAAGTTGTCATTTAAGGTTTTAATATCTGTCATAACACACCTCTTAGGCAGATATTTCTGAAGCAAGAAACATTTTGAATTTTCTCAAGGCTTGACGAACGCTTGTATGACTTCTTTTACCATAGCTTGATTTTTCACCGGTTATTTCATATTGAGGCAGTATAGAAGCGATATTTTCAACTAAATGAGCGAGTGTAAATTCTTCTTTTCTACAAAGCCTTTCAATTCGACCAGCATAATCGGCAGAAGTCAAAGCAGAGTATTTATTTTCTAACAACCAATTTTCAAAATTCTTTAACATAACACAATCTCCTTATCTTCAAATTAGTTAATAAAAACAGGTTCAGTACAAACTGCGACCATTGTCTGCTTTAATCTTTGACATTCGGACAGGCAGTCACTAAAGAATTGATAAGGTGTTGGAATAATTGTGTCATTGAGTTTTACATACCACATAATTTTTTCCTTTCATAAATAGTCGTTTTACTCATTAACTATTTACATTATGCGGTGTATTTTCTAATTCAGGAGCCCCTAAAACTCACGAAACCAACGACATTTTGCTACGATTTGGGAATTTAAAATAAAAACAAAGGCTTAACTTCTCGGTATTTTTGAAAAGAAGTCGTGTGTAAACGAAAATTTTGGTTATTTTTAATGGTTTGACAAGATGAACCGAGAATAAAATCTTTCTGTTTCTATGTTTTACTTAATCTGAGTTTTATATAGAGAACCATAGATCGAATTGTCTTTAGCCAATAATTCTTGATGAGTTCCCATTTCTACAATTTCACCATAGTTAACAACAACAATCTTATCAGCATTTCTAACTGTTGATAAGCGGTGTGCAATAATAAATACGGTCCTATCTTTCATAAGATTATCAATAGCTTGTTGAACAACCGCTTCAGATTTATTATCCAAAGCAGATGTCGCTTCGTCTAAAATAACAATCGGAGCATTCTTAATAAAAGCTCTGGCGATTGCTATTCTTTGTTTTTGACCACCTGAAAGCAAAACACCTCGTTCACCAATCTCAGTATCCAAACCTTTTTCCAAAGAATTGATAAATTCTTCCAAACAAGCACATTTAATGGCTTCGTTTAGTTGTTTTTCGCTTACATCTGTTCTGCCAAGTAGGATATTTTCTCTAATTGTGCCGGAAAATAAGAAATTATCTTGAAATACAATGGCTATTTTATCTCGTAGAGAGTCTAAATCCAAATCTCTGATATCTTGTCCATCAATAGTTATACTACCAGATTTAATATCATAAAATCTGGGCAACAAGTTTACTAGAGTAGTTTTACCGCCACCAGAATTACCGACAAAAGCTATGGTTTCGCCACATTTGATATTTAAATTTATATTTTTTAAGATTGGCTTGCCATTAACATATTCAAAACAAACATCTTTGTAATTAATAGATTTTTTGATTTTTCCTAATTTTTTTGCATTAGGCTTATTTGTAATAACAGGAACTTCTTCCAATAAACCAAATACACGTTCCATTGCCATTAAAGCCATTTGAACGGAATTGAAGTTATTTCCAATAGATTTAATAGGATTATAAAGCATTATTAAGGCTGTAATAAATGATACAAAGTTTCCTGGGGTTATTTGATGAGTTACAATCAAGTAACTTCCAAGCCAAATTACAGCAGCTATACCCAAAGATACAATAAAATGCATCATTGGCGACATCATACCTGTACGTTGTACCATTTTCATACCTAGTTTGAAAACAGAACGTAGTGTTTCCTTAAATCGTTCATTCTGATAATCATATAAGTTGTAAGAGGTTACGATACGATTGCCGCTAAATGTTTCATTATAGTGTGTCATCACACGAGCACCAGAGAATATAGTCTTGTCCATTACCGATTTAATTTTTCTTCTTACAGTTGTAAGAGGATATAAAGCTCCAACCAAAACCACTACAGCTACTAATGCCAATTGCCAAGAATTATAAAAAAGTACAGCAATCAATGAAATGGAAGAGAAAACTCTGGTTGTAAAAAGCTTTAAATTAGATAAAAGACCGCTACAAGCCATATCAACATCGTTATTAAAGCGAAACAACACATCTCCAGAGTTTAATTTATCAAAATAGCCTGCATTATAGTGCATTAGCTTATCAAACAAATCTATCTTAACTCCTTGGGCAATCTTTTGACCAACCCAAGTGTTCATATATGTGGCGGTATAATTGAAAAGGCTTTGAAGCGAGCTAAAAACTATGATTAACACTGGAATTAGCATGGTTTGACTAGCTGTGGCTTGTTGTTCAAGCATAACCACATCCATATAAGGTTTCAAAGACCATGCAATTACCGCATCCATAGAACCGATTGGAATTGTTATTAAAACCGCAATCAAAGCTCTTATCCAATATGGTTTTACATAAGGATATATTTTCCCATAATTCTTAAATAATGAATACGCTTTTATCCTATCAACCAAATCTTTCTTCTTTTTTGTAAATGACCTATCTACCATGTTACTCTCTCAGGCTAAGGTTTTACGTGCCTAACCACTCTTAAGATATTTTCTAATTTCTCTTACTCTAGATTTGAATATTTTCCGCTTTTCGGCATACTTCCTTCTGGCGCGCCCAAATAGTATTTTCGACAGTATTTTATATTTGTAGTACTTTAGCAAAATTCTATACCTCTTAAAAATGTCTTTATTTATTTTAGGAAGCACCAAATTAGCTGTAGGATTCTTTGTCAGAATTGTTTTTAATATTACTTCATAAAAAGGAGAATTCTTTGCATATTTCCACCAATCAGAAGTGTAGGTATGCATTAATTCATTCCATGGTTTCTCCGAGGATGTATAGTGTATAATGCTTGGTTTTGCACTAATGTTATCATATAAAAACATTAGTGGATCAGAAAGTCTCATTTTGTAATCAGGCCATTTGAATTTTACATGATATTGTAAATTCCAACATGGAGGTAATTCATAATAGTCATCTTCAAAGGCGGCATTTAAGATATTCTGATCGTGGAAGAAGCGATTATTAATTTTTGCAAGTTGGAACAAATAATTGATTATATGCGTTTCTCTCAATTTTTCGATATTGATAACTAAAACGCCTGAATTAAAATATCTCTTCTCATCCTTCATGCCTAAAACATTTTGCAGATATGGTACAAGGCCTTGTTTAATCAGGCAAGTATCAAGATTATTTGAAATGACCGTGTCCAAACATGCGGCCACTGATTTATTATTAATATCCAAATTATATAATTTTGCTATATCATCATTAGCTACAACATCACAGTCCAGATATATGATTTTTTTGTAATTTTCAAATATTTCAGGAGTTAAGAGTCGAAAATACGCCGAAACAGTAATATGATTTATTTGCATCAGCGATCTTAACTTATATTCATCAATCCACCTATCCATATTCACAAAGCGTATTGAAATATTCTTTCTTCCCTCAGCCTGTGTTAACAGCATTCTTTTTTGAAATTCGAATAGATCTGTATATAAAACAACAATGTCATAATTTGAAAATTTATCACTGTTATCGATGATTGACTGGATCGCAACAGAGAGGTATGGAACGTAGTTTTTATCAACTGCAAATACAACAGGAACATTCTGTGTTTCAAAAAAGGGCTTAAGTTCTCTGCAGTCACTTGTAAATCCGCAGTTCAGAGCATAGTATTGTTTTTTAGTAATTGCCCCAAACAGCAATTGTTCTTTTTCTGTTAAATCTAAATCTATGTCACACTTATTTAACAGATCAGAAGTCTTGTTTACCAGTGTTTGTCTCGTTTCAATGTCAGAATTTGGAACAAAGCTCAATTGCCACTGAAGCTTAAACATAATATATTTAACAAACTCTTCCCCAAACTTATTAAACACATCGTTCTTTTTAAGATAATCATAAATTATTACATTAATTTTCATTGCATCCATTACATGCGATGATTTTCTGTCAAATATGTTTCCTACGAAGGAATTTTGATGTCTAACGTAATTTATTAAATGCTCTTTGAGTGAATATATCACTTTTGCTTTTGTGACCCAAAACCAAAAAAATGCAACGTCTTCAAAATGTAATTTTTCGGGAAATCTTATATTATTATCTTCTAAAAATTTTCTTCTGAATGTCTTGTTCCAACAGTTTACATCAATCGTCTTCACTGTGTTCGTAGTGATTGTTTGTAAACCTCTCTGTTTTAGAGAGAAATAGACTGCATCTTCTTTTTTTCTGAATGAATAGGCCTCATAAATTACATTGGGTTCAAAGCAGGCAACGTCAACTTTTTGCTTTTCCATAACCTCGTACATCTTTTTGCAACAATCGGGTTCATAGAAATCATCTGAATCAAGAAATTGAATGTATTTACCTTTCGCAATGCTAAGGCCATGATTACGGGCACTCCCTTGGCCTTGATTCTTTTGTGTTCTAAAAATTATTCTACTATCCTGCTGAGCGTATTTTTCCAGTATCTCTCTGCTATCATCTGTCGATTCATCATCAATACAAATAATTTCTATCTCTTTCAACGTTTGATTAATTACGCTTTCCAGACACCTTGATAGATATGGGGATACATTATATACAGGTATTATTATTGACATTTTTACTTCTGTCATTTTTTTAGTCCTTTCCGCGTGAATATTTTTTTTAGATAATATTTGACCCAAACCAGTTTTTTCTAAAATATCATTATAAATTGGAAGTTTTTTAGCGTATTTCCACCACTCCTGGGCAGGTTGTGTGCTCCAACGTTTCCATGGCTTAACCTGAGACGTATAGTGAAGAATATTTGGGGCTTTTGAAGCACTTAAATAATCCTGTAAAAAATTATATTCTACAAACTTAAACGGATGCTTCTGTGCAAATTCAGGAAGCAACCAATGCCACTGAAAATTCCAATTCAATGGAAGATACTTTACCTTATTTTCTAATACTGAATTTAAAATGCACTGATCCCAACAAACAGGATTGAACTCTTTCAATCGTTGCATACTACGTTCTGTCAAAGAAATATCAATCATCTGTTTGACATTGCATATTAGCACACCTGAGTTGAAATAATTGTATGGCTTTTTGATTTGGACTTTTTCCAAGCAGTATTTATACCAGAAATCAGGATCAAAGTATGTACACGCATCTTTTACAACACCGAGCACGTTATTACCTATATCTATAGCGTATAAATCTGCTATATCGGAATTTATTAGCAAATCACAATCTAAGTATATTAGCTTTTCATAATAAAAAAATATCTTAGGAATAAATATCCGGTAATAGTTTGCCAATGATGCGTGGTTGCTTATGTAAAAATTTTTCTTCTTTAATTCCTTGAAATTGAGGATGTCGAAAAATCTAATGGATATATTTTTTCGATTATTAGCCAACGCTTTCAGTTGAGATTTTCCGACCTCGGTCAGACCACCATCAAGAATCCATATATCATAGTTATTTGTATTTGACGAATTGCTAATTAAAGAACATATGCAAACGGACAAGTATGGAGCATAATTTTCATCGACTGAAAATACAACTGGAACGTTCCTCTCCTTAAAGGCTGGTTTTACAATCATTCTATACCTCCATCATATATTCATTTGGATGTTTTATATCCCAAGAAACAAATTTTTTTATAATCTTTGCCGGAATTCCACCAAGCATTGTGTTTTCTTCTGAAAATTCTTTATTAATTAGCGATTTTGCCGCACAAATTGTGTCTCGAGGCAGCTTTGCTCTTTTGGTAAGGCAAACATCATTTCCTAGCCAACAATGATCTGAAACGAGTATATTTCCACCGGAATTATTTAGAACTTTTTTTGTGTTCACGTCAAAAACGCTATGTCCGTCAGATGTCAAAATAGAGATATTATATGAAAATAGGCAATTATTTCCTATAATAATGGAGTTATTAGTTCCTCCCCTTGCTAAAATAAACTTTGCAGTAGATGTTATAAAATTATTACCTATTTCTACTTTAGAATTAATTGCGGCCATTCGGATGTACAGCTCAAACATATTTGAGTTTTCCTGAATTTTAATATGTCCATTCTCCCCAACTTGAAAAAAGCATTTATTTATAGTAAATGGTTCATAGATTTTAACGAACGAATCTTTTCCCAACCATTCTATATCAAGCCCAGATAACTTATCTGTTTCTACTTCTCGGTGATCCTTTGTTATCACAATTAATTTATTCATTTGCCTATTCCTTTGTACACAAATCCACTTTTTTTAGCCTCATCTGCGTTAATCAAATTTCGGCAGTCAACAATGTTTTTATGACGCATTAAGGCTGCTGCTTTTGCTAAATCAAGACTCTTAAACTCGCTCCATTCGGTCAATACAGCCAAAACATCTGCATCTTTCAGGCAAGCATACATATCATCAGCATAACCGATTTTGTCGCCGACCAACTGGCAAGCCGTTCCCATGGCTTTCGGGTCATAGGCGGTAATATTCGCATTAATTTCCAGTAAATTTCCGATAATCTCCATAGCCGGACTTTCGCGGCAATCGTCCGTTCCGTCTTTGAATGCCAGACCTAAAACGGCAATCTTCGGCTTTTCAATTCCTTTGACCGCCTCTAAAATCCGCTCGGCCATTTGCTGTTTGCGTTTGGTATTGCCGTCAATCGCCGCTTTAATCAAGGTCATATCAACATCATTTTGCCGCGCCATATAGGCCATAGCCATTGTGTCTTTGGGGAAACAACTTCCGCCATAACCGGGGCCGGGATTTAAGAACCGATTGCCAATACGGCTATCCAAACCCATACCTTTGGCAACTTCGCTAATATCAGCGCCAGTCTTTTCACAAAAATTAGCCATCTCATTGATATAGTGAATTTTAATTGCTAAGAAAGCATTAGAGGCATATTTAATTGTTTCGCTTGAGCGGCGTTTGACAAACAACATATTGGTTTTGCCCTCAAACGGTTTGTAAAGTTCTTTAATCACATTGCGTGCTTTTTCCGTATTCGCCCCGACAACAATCCGGTCAGGGTGGAAAAAGTCATGCACGGCAAAGCCCTCGCGCAAGAATTCCGGCAGAGAAACAACATCGAAGTCTGCAAACGGATTCCTTTTGGCAATCAGAGCCTCAATATCATCGCCGGTGCCAACCGGAACAGTCGATTTGGTTGCAATAACCGTATAGCCGGTCAGATGTTCGGCCAACTCTGTTGCCGCGGCGTGAATATATTTCATATCCGCTTCTTTGGTCACAGGGTGCGGCGGCGTGCCAACGGCGATAATCACCAAATCGGCACTTTCAACACCTTCTTTCATTGAGGTTGTAAACTTAATCCGTCCGGCCTCGACATTTTTATGAAACAATTCCTCCAAACCATCTTCATAAAGTGTAATTTTGCCTGCCTTTAAAGCTTCGATTTTCTTGGGCTCTCTGTCAATACAAATCACTTCATTACCCAATTCCGCCAGACCAACGCCCGTTGGCAAACCGACATACCCCGTTCCGATAATTCCTACTTTCATTTTACATAGCCTTCTTAAATAAGTTAATTTGTGTTTTGAAATATGCGATTGTTTTATCCAAGCCTTCGCTGAGTTTAATTTTCGGCTCCCAACCGAGCTTGGTCTTTGCCAAGGTGATATCCGGTCTGCGCTGTGTCGGGTCATCTGATGGCAAATCTTTGTAAACAACTTTAGATGTTCCGCCGATTTTCGCGACAACCATCTCCGCCAACTCTTTAATTGTAAACTCCCCCGGGTTACCGGTGTTGACAGGTCCCGTAAAACCTTTCTCGGAGTTCATCATCCGGATAATAACTTCAATCAAATCATCTACATAACAGAATGAACGCGTTTGATGCCCGTCACCATAAATGGTAATATCCTGCCCCGACAAAGCCTGACAAATAAAGTTTGAAACAACACGCCCGTCATTCGGGTCCATATTGGGGCCATAGGTATTAAAAATACGGATAACTTTAATATCCACGCCCTCGTGACGGTGATAATCAAAAAACAAACTCTCAGCGCAACGCTTGCCTTCATCATAGCAAGCACGGATACCATTCGGATTAACATTGCCTCGATAGCTCTCCACTTGCGGATGGACTAAAGGTTCTCCGTAAACTTCTGAAGTCGAGGTTTGTAAAATTGTCGCTCCGTGCTTTTTAGCCAGTTCAAGCATATTAATCGCGCCAAACACGCAGGTTTTGGTGGTTTTAATCGAGTAGCTGCCTTGATATGCCGGAGGGCTTGCCGGACAAGCCATATTATAAATCTGGTCAATCTTCTCGTCATTAATCTCTAATGGCTCGCAAATATCGTGCTCAATAAAACGGAAATTCGGATGATTGATGATGCTTTCAATATTGCTCAATCGTCCTGTATAGTTGTTGTCAACACAGATAACGCGATTTCCCTCGTTAATCAGACGAATACAAAGGTTAGAGCCTAAAAAACCGGTACCTCCGGTAACCAAGATTGTTTTCATTATAATATTCCTCTCGTGATTAAATAAAACAACCGTTCCCCGAATTTAATTTTGAACAATTTATTAAGGGGAGAATGCATTAAAGCCCATTGCCCTTTCAGGCTACGGGTTTTGCAGTAGAGTTTCTTGAATTTCTTTTTGAAGAAGTACAGAACATCTTTTTTAGGACAGCCTTTTTGTTCTAGAGTCTCGGTTAGAGTCGGAATCTTACTCTCCATTTCATATAACTCTTCCGAACCTAATGGATGCCCAGACATAAAATTATACCAAATTTCAGAACTGCTAAAATCTGTATTACAATACTTCTTAAACGCCTCAAACTGCGCTAATCCGCTATTGTGTCGTTGTAAATCTTTTTGACGATGAGAAATATTTTCCGGATAAAAACGATACAACGTTAACACTTCCGGCAACACATAAAATTGGGCATAACCGATTAAATCCAGCCATAGTCCATAATCTTCAGCCGGAACATATTTGGTTTGATATCTGATATTGTTGTCGATTAAAATTGATTTCCGCAGCATTACACTGGATTGGCAAAAAGCGCATCCGCTGAAAATTAAGTATAATTCAATTTCAAAACTGGAAGAAAAAGTCTTAAACTCTATTTTATCTCCTTCAGAGCCTATTCCTTTAACGCCTGTTCCCAAGCATCCGATTTGCGGATTTTGTTCAAAATATTCCAATTGATGTTTCAATCTGTTTTCTAAGGAAATATCATCTGAATCAAGAAATGCGATAAACTCCCCTTGTGCCTGTTCAATCGCAAAGTTACGTGCAGCACTTGCACCGGAATTTTTGTTCAGGCGATGATATTTTATGCGCTCGTCCTTGTATGATTTTACGGTTTTTTTTATGTATGGCTCTGAGAAGTCATCAACTATCAGGAGTTCAAAGTCCTTAAATGACTGATTCAAGACACTTTCAATCGCCTCTCTGAAATACGCTTCCCTAGTATTATAGACCGGCATAATTACGGATACTTTAACCATCACTTACCCATCACATTTTGCGGTTTAAGCTCGGGGTGTTGTCTTAAAAAGGCATATAAAGTAACCTGTGCCACGCCAAAATCTTTGGCAATCTGCACCTTTGTTACACCATCGGCGAGTTTTTGCTTAATTTCTTCTTCCTTGCCGTCAAACACACGCTTTTTATTCCGCGTTTTTCTGCCTAAGCGAACGCCTTGGGCTTTACGCTCGGCTAAAGCCCGACATGTTAAAAGTGATGACATCGAACTTCTGATATCAAGCACCACCTCAAACCAACGCGGGAAGGCTTTTAAAGCTTTCGGCCCCCAAACATAGCCTTCCTGAACAGAAATGATCGTTAAGTTCATCTTGGCAAGTATTGAAATACTTTCTTTTATTTGCAAAAGAGACATTCCAAGCGCAACGATATTGGCAAAAATCAGCGTGTGATTATCTGTTTTTATACTGGATTTAAGCGCTTCAATTTTGGATTTTTGGAGAAACATATCAACGACAAGCCCGTTTTCAGAGGCATAATCAAGAATTTGCCGCCGCTGCTTCTCAACGTCGATGTTTTTTTCATTGTTATCCAAGGATCCTAAAATCAAAACACACCTATTCAAAAACCACCGTCTATCTGATAGAAAAGGTGGTTAATTCATAAAAAAGGCTTGCAACTATTAGATTTGTTTGTTTATAATGCGGTTCAAGATAAGAATATCGGCACAGTTTTTTTGCCAATTTTACTATGACAAATAGACGGTGGTTTTTGTATATCGTTTATTTGATGCAACTGTTTTTACAGGATTTTTGATAGTTCTTATAATCAGGATTAATGATTATAAGGATTTCTTTTATGAACTACGCATATATTCGGGTCAGCACAGACCACCAAAATGTTGAAAATCAAAAGCATGAGATTTTAACCTACAGCCAAAAACACGACATTCAGATTGATAGATGGATAGATGAAACCATTTCTTCACGTAAACCGCTAACGGAACGGAAGCTTGGAAAATTGCTTAAAAAGCTAAAAAAAGGCGATATTTTAATCGCAACAGAATTATCCCGATTAGGGCGTAACCTGCTTGAAGTGATGGGAATCCTACAAAATTGCCTTGAAAAAGACTGTCAGATTTGGACTTTGAAAGAAAATTACCGCCTTGGTTCAGATATACAGTCCAAAGTTTTAGCGTTTGCTTTTAGCCTTGCCTCGGAGATTGAACGCCAGCTAATCTCTGAAAGGACAAAAAACTCATTGCAACGCCTAAAAGATGAAGGCAAACATCTTGGCCGTCCACACGGCTTTTCTTATCAGAAACTTAAAAGCAAACATAATAAGATAATAGAATTGCTGGATAAAAATGTTTCTAAAGCCGAAATCGCCCGACTGATGGGCTGTTCCTGGATCACATTACACAGATATATAAACAGCAGTATTTAACCGCTTGGTAAATTTCGGACGATTTTCCCAACTTCTCGGCAAGTTGGAAAAGAAGTTCCCAACTTCTCGGTAAATTTGAAAAGAAGTTTCCAACTTCTCGGTAAATTGGAAAAGAAGTTCGTAACTTCTCGGTAAGTTGGAAAAGAAGTTAATCTTTTGAAAAATCGGTAAAATATTAGTAAAAAAGTTACAAACGGGCTCATTTTTTTGCATACATTCCCAAAATAACGCGGCATAATAATATTGTGTTAAATCAATGGAGTAATAGAAATGAAGAAAAAATACAAAGAAGTTATAGAAATTGAAGAATGTAAACAAGCGGTTATGTTGGCGCGCGTATCAAGTCGCAAACAAGAACGCGGTGCCAGTTTGGAAGCTCAAGTAGAAGCCATACAATCATATTGTAAAAGAAATAATCTCATTATCATTGAACCAACACCTAAAGCCTTTGTTTTTACGGAAAGTTCAACGCGTGGCGGTCGCAAAAAATTTAATGAGATGATAGAGTTTATTGAAAAACAGAAAAATAAAACCGCCATTGTTGTACATACACTTGACCGTCTTCAAAGAGGTTTTGAAGAATGCGAAAAAATAAAAGAATTATTGAAAGCCGATAAAATTGAAGTTCATTTTATTGTAGAGAGCCTTATCCTTGATAAATTTAGCACAGATGACGAATTTACAAGATATGACTTTGGTATTTTATCCGCAAAATTATACTTAACTTCTATGAATAAGAATGTTAAACGCAGTCAAAAACATAATCGTGAAGCAGGATTATGGCAAGGTTTGGCTCCTATCGGGTATTTAAACGCTAAAGACGAAAGAAGAAAATCAACACTTATTTTAGATCCTGAACGCGCACCAATTATCAAGCAAATTTTTGAAGAATATGCCAGTGGTGTGCATTCGTTAAAAAGTGTCTGGTTGTCTGCGACAGAAAAAGGCTTGATGTCCAAAGAACCGAATTATAACCCCAGATCAAAAAATTATGGTAAATACTGTCCTGTAAGCCGCAACAAAATACATGATATTCTGACTAACCCGTTTTACTATGGTGCTATGTATGTTGCTGATGAAGAAATTGATGAAAGAACAAAAAAGCCTGTTAAAACTTTTTATAAATTGATAAATCATGTATACGAACCTATTATCAGCAAAGAATTATTTGATAAGGTACAAAAAATTCTTAAAACCAGAAAAAAAGAAAAGTTCTGCAAAGAACAAAAATATTCAGGTATTCCTTTTATTTTCAGAGGGTTAATTACTTGTAAATGCGGATGTGCAGTCACACCGGAACAACACACAAAAAACAACAAAAAGTATGTATATCTCCGTTGTAGTCATCAAAAGGGCGCTTGCAAGCAAAAATTAGTTAATGAAAACACTATACTTGAGCAACTGGACAGAGAAATTTTTCATCAAATCCGTATATCTCCGACTATGCATGATTTGTTAAAGCAATCTATTACCGCAAGTTTAGAAGATGAAAAGAAAATAAATGCTAGTGTTAGAAAAAAGATAGCTGAACAGATTAACATTATTGACAATAGACTTGAGAGACTATGGGAATGTTTCCTTGATCAAGATATTAATAAGGCAAAATATGAAACCGAAAAACAAAAATATCTTGAACAAAAGAAAGAATTAGAAGCAAGAGCTGAAAAATATACTGACATCAGCAAAGACTTAAAAGAAAATGTTGAAAAAGCTATTGATTTTGTATCAAATGTATCAGACTTAATGAAAAAAGCCTCACCAGATGAAAAAAGCATGCTTCTGAAAAAGCTTCTGACTAACTGTGTTTTAGATGGCGATGTATTAAAATACGAGATTCAAGCACCTTTTGATAAATTGCTTTCCTGTACCAATTATAAAAAATGGAAAGATATTACTATGGAAAATCTGGAAGAGTTTGAGAAAATCGTTAACTTATAATTATTGATTTTTATTTTACTATAATTTAAAATATGCATATCGGAGAATAAAATGGATTTTTATAATAAAGGTATTTATACTTATAGTGATGCATCGAGGCTATTAGGGCAATCCAAAGCTGTTATTCGAGGCTTGGTTAATGGCTATAAATATAAAGACAAGCCTCAAAAACCAGTAATAAGTAAAAAGACTGTTACTTACGAAGATAAAGAATATTTGACTTTTTATGACATTATCGAATTAAAGTTTATTAACTATTTTCTTTCTTGCGGTGTCAAACGTAGAACAATTGTCGAAGCATATGAAAAAGCAAAAAAAGAATTAAATAAAGATTATCCATTTGCGACACACTTTACAACTGATGGCACTTACATATATGCAGATAATAAATTTGTATTTTTAGGACTGCATAATAATCAATTTGATTTCCGTTCAATTTGCTTACCTACTATGATGGAAGGAATAGAATTTGAAAACGATATTCCTGTTAAGTGGCGTCCATTTGATAAAGAAATTCCTGAGGTTGCTTTAGATCCTCTCTTGAAATATGGGCAACCTATTATTGAACAACATCATATCTTAACTAAAACATTATATGACGCATATATTGCTGAAAATAAAAATTTTAAAACTGTAAGTGAATGGTTTGATATTCCCTTAAACCTTGTTCAACAAGCCGTAGCATTCGAAGAAAGATTGGGATAGCCTATGTATATTGTATTTGATGAAAATGTTCCAATAAAAATACCTGAGGCACTTAGACTTCTTGATACATCTTGTGAATATTACGAAATTCATACAATAAAGGAATTAGACTTGCTTGGAGCAAAAGATATTGATTTATTTCCCAAACTTAAATTAAAAGCCAATGAAAAACATAAAAAATGCATTCTCATTACTGGAGATGTAAATATTTTTAAAAGAAAACCAGAGTTACAAGCCTTTAAGAATAATAAACTTATTGCCTTTGTTCTCCCGCCTTCCTACAATAATTATCCATTATGGAGTCGTTCTGTATATATGTTACATTTATGGAAAGCTTTAACAGAAATAGCAAATAAAGCAAAAGAAAAAGACATATATAAATTGCCTCCCCACTCAAGAGAATTATCTGCTAAAGCCATTTTAAATTACCAAAGGCAATTCAACAATTAATACAGCATCAATCTTTTGACACATAAAAAATAAATATCACTATTAATGTTATTGATGATTTTATGGATAATATGGGATAAAATTAAAAATAGCTCTCCAACTTTGACACCAAACAATCCAAACTTGAAATTTTTTCTGAACAAAACGCATCTATTGGAGCAGAACTTTCCTTTAATTTTTTCGATATTAAATTTTTCAAATCCATTAAACCATCATCTGTTAAATCCTTGCCACTAGCTGAATATAACTCTTTAATTTTAGATGACCATTTTTTCTTCTTATTTGCCAATATTCCTCGCCAATTTGCATTTGTTGTAGGAATCAATTCTTGATAAAAATCAGGCTTTAAATAATCTTCAAATTCTGCCTCTTTATAGCCTATTATTGTAGATTGTAAATAATCATCATCTGAAATAATAAGCTTTTTTTTAGCACTTTCAATCACTTCTTTAGCCTTATTATCAAAATCTACAAAACAAATTACTTTTTTAAATACTAAACTTTCAAGCAAGGCCTTTCTTTCTGCTAATCGTGTCACACCTCCCAAATAATTTATAACAAGACGATTTTCTTTTAATGCATTTTTTAATTTTACCGACTTATGCATCAAATATGTCGAGATACTTTGTTCATCTGTTTTACCCTCGACAATGAGAGCTATCTCACTATTAATAAGATTATCTGTTATAGCAACACCAAGACTATCCCTAATTTCTGACATTTCTCGAACCTGTTTTGCATTATTATTCGTAACAATAATATTTGCCCCAATATTCTGTCTATTTACAAAAAGAGGAGAATGCGTAGTAATAATTATTTGATTTTGTTCTGATATTTCATAAAAAATTTGTTTTATTTGCTTTATAGCTCCTGAGTGCAAATGAGCCTCTGGTTCTTCAACCATTAAGGTTAGACTTTTTTCAGATTCCTTAGAATAGCGAATAATCCCTAGTGCGACTAAACTTTTTATTCCTTCTCCTTTTTCGTATATTGATGTCCTTACCCCATCATCGATTACAATATCACAACGATTATTATAACGTGAAAAATTGGGAGAACCAATATCATATAATATTTCTATATCCTTAATATTCCTCAATATTGTCTTTAGATGGGTTTTAAGTTTCGAACTTATACGACTAATATTATCCTGATATATCTTCCTTATAATATTTATGGCTTCTTCATATTTACTCTTCTCTTCATCAGCAATAACTCGCAATTCTTTAGATAAAAGTTCATCTAAAATGTCTAGAGAAAGGGAGGCTGGACGAATAGCAGGAATATAAACAGAATCTAAGCGAGATGAAATAAATTTTGCAATTTGTTCTTTTTTTTCAGTAAAGACCTTACCTGTATCACCATATGCCCGTTTAGGAATTGTAACACTAATAGTTTCCTTATAAATTTCAATCGCTACTGATAAATTTTCATTTATATTATTACCTACCTCATTCTTAAATGCAATCCTCTCACTTTTATCCAATAATAAATCAAGTCTAAATCTAGTTGGTTGGAATTCACCATTTTTAGGTGTTTTCCCCTGCTTCCTTATTGGGTAATCTCTTTCCCAAATATAATCCCAACGGCTATCAATCTCATCTCCCATTCGCCGTCTTCCAATAAAACGTCTTTCCAAAATATACTCATTTAATTCTGAAGTTGCCTTTCTTCGTAGCAAAGAAATTATATAGAATGTTCCTATCAAGGCCCTAAGCATATTAGACTTGCCTTCATTATTCTTTCCCAATAAAACTGTTATTTTTTCATCTATTGGTAGTTTGTACGCTTTTGTTATGCTCCGATAATTCTCTACAGTAAATTGCTTAATTTTCATAGTAACCTCATAGTTCATTCCTTGCTCATTATGACATCAACAATTTTTTTTATAAAGAAAAATTTTTAACAATTACCAAGTATGTCTAAAATTAACAGTCTCAATTTGTATATTCATAAATTCACTCGGAAACTGCACGTCGTCTCCAGCCACACTGAACAGAGGTTAGATTTTGATGTCTAACCTCTTGTTTTTTTAAGGATATTTTACGGCTAGAACTTAAATATTTCAAAAAAACTATTTTTCTGACTTGTTCGAACTATTTTTCTTTAAACGATTGTTTTTGTTTCATTTTTATTTTGAACACATTTGGAATAAAATACTAATGAGGCAATATTGACACAAACAGTCACTCTTTCAACGTTATAAAATGAGATTATATGTTAACGACCTACAAGAGTGGAGAAAACAGACTTTTTTCTTTAATATATTCTGATGTTATTTTAGGCAAATCAACATGATTCTTTTTTAGCTGTTCATCAATGCTATCTATCTTAACATCTAATAAGTTTGCATACTTTTGAACAATATTTCCAATTTGCTTTATATCCTTTTCTAATTCATCAAAATGATACAAATCTTTATGTTTTATTTCTCTAAATATATTTCCTTTTTCTTTTCTACAACCTACATTTTCTGTAAAATCTACATTTGTAGAATGAGCCAACTTTTTATTTCTAACATCTTTATATTTTGTGTAAATACCTGATACTATTTTGCAATCATCATTCGTTTCGCAACAAGTAATTTTTTTTCAAAAATGCTTTCATATTTTGATCGTCTTTATACTTATCATCATCTGTTATTCTACATATTTTCAAGATAATCGTATCATGCAGCATCAAAATATACGATGTCAATAAAGAGAAGTTTTCTTTTTGAAAACGATGTAAAAATTCATCACTTTTAAGATTTTGAGACAACAATTTCTTAATATGTCTTAAATAAAGAAGCTCCATATACATAGGTATGATGTACATTTCAAAATCAGCCTTTACACCACTATAAGCAGCATTAACTGCTATTTTAGTTTCCTTCTACCGAATTACCATCCTCATCAAGATATTGCCACTCCCACTCTTCATTTTTGTTGTTTATTTGATTATGTTTTTTATCAAAAGGCAATTTTTTATATGTACTTTCAGAGGATTTAATCGCATTGATAATACCTATACTACAAAACAAAATAACAAATTCCAAAAAATTTAATTCAGCAAGTTCTTGATGCATCACGCTTTTAGCTTGTAGATTAATTATAAAAAAATTAAATAAGCAGTAAATAGCAATGCCTCCTAAGACCCAAGTGATTTTATTCTTTAAGATTCTCATAAATATTTTCCTTATCAAACTTAACCAGTATAAGCATATAAACTATAGTGTATTTTAATTGGAGCATATAAACCCATATTCTGTTTCTCCACAAACTTCATATAACTTTCCTTGATACCAACGCTCCTCCATAAGTTTATATCCAACATACCCACCGAAACTATTCTTCGCATTATAATAATATCTTATACACCATCCGTACAAGGTTTTTTTAGCCTCATCTTTAGATAGAAAATTACATTCAGTAGGTTCTAAATGTTTAAATTTTGCGCTATCCGGATCCTTTAATTGTGATTTTATAAAAAGTTCTGTTATCTGTTTATGCTCTTTAGGCAATTCTCCATAATCTTTATTGGTAGTATTTAATACTTTTTCTGAATTTTGTTGATAAAGAGTTTTTTTATCTTCATTTGTTGTACTTTCCGCAACCGAAATATTAAAAACTAAGTATAAAATAAAAATTGATATTTTTTTCATAGACTTGCTTCCTTATTCTGTTTAACAAAAAAAGTCGCTGGATGAAGGCGACTGGGAATTGGTAACTATACTGAGATAGTGCGACTTATTGACTAGAAAGCTTATTAGGTCGCTTCCCAGTCTTTAGACCAGAAAGCAACCAAATTTCGTTTTGATAAAACGCTCAGTAAGAGGTTACCACACCCCAGATAGGTCATCATCCCATCCGAGATTGAGCATATAATCAAAATCAACAATATGCAAGAAGATTTAATTAATGCCAACAAACACCTTAGGAGTACACCTAAAATGCCATATTTTACTGGCTAGCAAGATAAATATGCCTTATAATAAACTGCATACGGGGTAATTTATGAAACACTAAGGCCTCAAGATTTGCGTTTTAGCTTACGTCAAGGCTGATTCTATTTTTTATTCCATTTATATTCTTCTTGAAGATTATGTTCTGCATCATTTATTTGATTATCAAATAATCCGTTGCTATTTAATATATCTTGCTTAATTACATTCCAGGTTTTTCCTAGCTTTCTCACTTGTTCAAAATGTTGCATAGCATGATTTATAAACGCCAACTGTTGAGGAATAACATTAAGAGAGTACTTATATTGTGCATCTACCTGGTTTATTAGCTTATCTATCTGCTCAATATTTCCAGTATTCTCAGCTAGATTAAGTTGCGCCCGCATTAAAGATAACTTGCCACATATAAGTGCATATTGATTGTTTATTTGATGTAAATCACTTATCTCAACTAAAACTCTAACTTCGTTTGAAACAAAAAATTTAGTAATTAAATTGCTAAACAATAAACCATCATAATTATTTAAAGCGAAATCAAAATGATTTGATTGCATATATTTTTCGTATACTTTATAGTTCTCCATAATTTCCTTATAAATTATACTCGGACTTTCCTCACTATTTTTCAGAGCATTAGAACATTTTATAAGTTGAGAATACAAGTATGAAAGGCGATTATATGTAATAAGGAGTTCTTTTCCAATATTGGTAAATACCTCCTCTTTTTTAATATTATACGAAACTAAGGCTGTAATAACTGTTACAATAGCACCTGTGAATAGTCCTGAAAGAATACTTCTCCACGGCTCTTCTGCTACATAATATAAACCTATACAGCTGACCATAGATACTAACAAACATATTAGTATTGTTTTTTTGTACAATTTCATGATTCGACTGTTTCCTATATTGCAAAACAATATTAAAATTAGATTGAGCATATATTAATAAATTTTATAAAACAACATTTTCATAAGCAATTTCATAGGCAATGTAGATTTCACTTAGTTCGAGAACTGCACGTCAGCTCCAGCCACAGTTCAAAAATCGTCAGAAATGGCGATTTTTTTCTTTTATTTTCAATGTTAAGCAAGTTCGAAAATTAAAATTTTATAATGGTATATTTTAAAGCACTTTTGAATTAATTGATTTATACAGAAGCCGTCCCGAATAAAAAATATCCGGGGCGGTTTCGTTTGGGCGGTTTAACGCTTAAAATTTATATTTAGCGTTAATCAAGCCTGTATGGTCTTGGTAGTCCTCGCGGAATTTACCCTCATAACCAAGCGAAAGTTCAACCTTGTCATTGACTTCCGCAGTTACACCGGCGCCAAATTCCATTCCGAAACGGTCAAGGGCTTCACCGTCAACCGCATAAGCAGAACCGTTAGCCAAGGTTACGACTGAATTAACGTCATCGTTAAACAGGTCATAAGTCGCGGCAATTCTGGCTTCCGGCTTAATATTCATACCGTTAGACAGCTCAAAGTTTTTGCTGACTTTGGCTCCGATAACACCGGTCAAAATATCGCTGTCATTGGCAGAAATACGTTGGTCGGCAGAATCTTTATAAGCATCCTGCTTGATATGAACGTAACGCAATCC
>ENA-ORRN01000645-ORRN01000645.1-human-gut-metagenome-genome-assembly--contig:-NODE-645-length-27001-cov-3.084762_pt1 | contig 27001 bp, 7 predicted proteins | sample MGYA00242174_ERZ509132 | MGnify/ENA primary metagenome ERZ509132 (study PRJEB26280, sample SAMEA2338671) | human gut metagenome | biome: human gut; feature: human-associated habitat; material: faeces... | reverse complement strand
GACTTTATCGTAAGCCGCTTCCACGTTCTGCTTGTCCACTTCGCGCGTAAAGCCGCAGGAAGAACCGAGCGACATGTTGATAACGTCTACGCCGAGAACGACGCAGTCTTCCACGGCGGCGAGTATCCAGGACGTTTTAGCTCCCTGTTGCGCGTCGGAGAAAACTTTCATGATAGCGAGCTGCGCGTTAGGCGCAACGCCCGTTATGGTGTCGTCTTTACCGGCAATTATGCCGGCAACGTGCGTGCCGTGTTCGCTGTTTATGGGTAATACGTCGGAATCTTTATCCGCGTAATCGTATGCGTAAGGAACTTTTTCGTTGAGATAAACGTCTTCACCCGTCAAGCCCGACGTAAACGCCGCGGCTCTCGTCTTCGAAACCCTGTCGGAAACGGAAGAAAGCGTAAATCTCTTGTCTTTCGAAGTGAAATTATTTACGCTGAATGCCGAGTGAGTATAGTCAAGACCGGTATCGAGAACGGCAACCACGACGCCGTCGCCCTGATAACCGAGCGGTTCGAGCGAAGAACTGTCGAAAATACCCGTATCGTAAACGTCGACTTCGTTGGTAACCACTTCGGTTACGGCTCTTTCGTATTCGTCTCCGATAATCAATTCGGAAGAATCGCCTATAAGTTTACCGACCTTGGAAAAATCCTTGGCGGCTATCTCTATTTCGAAACCGCTGAGAACGGTATTATACTTTTCTCCTACCGAGTATCTTAAACCCGAAGCCGATAACTTCTTCAGAAGAGCTTTTCTCTGAGTTTCGATTTTGTTTATGACATTAGTCGCGTCGCGGGTCAGAATATAATCCGACACGGCGAGCGAACTACCCGAATCCTCGTAAGCGTCAAGCACCGAATCCACGTTCATGCTTACTATTACGGATATTTCCTGATTGTCGCTTACTCCGTCCGGGAGTTTGTATGCGACGTTCTCGTCAAGATACTGAGTTATATCGTTCTCTATCGTCGTGCTTAATTTCGTTATATCTTTGAGCTGCGTCTGCTTCGCTTCGCCGGATATAGCCGTCTTTCCGTTACCGGAAAAAAGCGTTAAAGAGAGACTTATCGCCATTAAAAGCGACAATCCCTTAAGCGCGATCCTTTTATTTTTCAATTTATTGATCTTCATTCGGTCCTCATTTCAGTTCGATAGCCGTTCGTATAAAAAAGCGAAACTCCACCGATTATAATACTATCTTTATATTTTACAGCAAATTTTATAATATGTCAAATAATTATAAGTCGCATAGCGAATAAAATCGTTTTGCGTTAAAATTTTCACTTTTTAACCAGCAAGTCATTTAAATGAACACTTCCCCCTTTTCGGGGGGGGGGGGGGGGGAAGTGTTTAATCTTTGCATTTAAGCGGTTTTTTCGATAGTAGCCGTTTCTCCGCTTATCTTTACGGTAAATACGGATCCGTCGGAAGTTGTTATCTTCTTCGAGCCGTCTTCCTGCTCTTCGACGGTCGACGGAACGTAATACGCACCGTTTTTATCGTTTGCGCCTTTATACCAGACGAGCATTATCTCGCCGTTTTCGGTATTCATATCGAAATACGATTCGCCGTCCTGTCCGTAATAGGTCTTCATTTCCATTACGGAAACGCTTGCCGATACGAAAGGCATTACCTTCTTGGAGCCGACCTCTTTTTCCTCTTCTTTGAATGTTACGGCGTAATATTTGGTTTCGGTAATCTTATCGTCCGCGCCGCGCGTTCTGGTTATAAGGTAAGCCGCTTCGGATCCCGTAAGTCTGGCTTCCGTTGCGATTTCTTCTCCGCCTTTCGCAAGCGAAATATTAAACACCGAACCCGCGCTGTATCCGCTCGCAAGCTCCGTATATACCATTCTTTCGACGGTAACGGAATATTCTCCGCTTTGAAGTCCGCTCTGAACTCTCGTATAAGCGTATACTCTGTATCCGTAGCCGTTTCTGAATGCGGGGTGCGACGTTATCCAGGTATAAAGTTTATAAGTGTAACCGTCGTTAACTTCGCCGTCTTTCTTCTCATAGTCGGGAACGGTGAACGTAACGATGAACAATCCGTTCGACTGCTCTTCGAACGTTCCGTTTTCGACGGTGAACGTGTTGCCGTTTATATCTACGATGCCGCTGTCTTTGCCGAATTCGCCGCGGAAATATCTCTTATTTTCGATTTCCTCGCCGTTTTCGTCGTAAACGTATATAAATTCAATGTTTCCGATATCGTTTTCGAAGCCGTCGACAGAACCCGTATTTAAATAGTTTCTGTAATAGTTATCGAGATATTGATATGCGGGAGCGGTTATAACTCTCTTAAGCGAAAGCACTTTATATTCGCCCGCGTTCTGAGCAGCCGTACCGTCTGCATTATAAGCGCCGTGGAAATTCATATCGAGGTCGAGACGGAAATAACCTATCACGCTGTAAGTTACCGAACAATAGGTTTCATATTCGCCGTTGTCGAGCTTTTTACGGGTTATCGTACAATTATTCGAAAGTACAAGATCGCCGTACGTCGTGGTACCGTCTTCGCCTACCGTCGGATAGCCGCCGAAAGTCGCCGTACAGGACACTTCGAATTCGTCGGAACCGGACGGTTGGAAAGTAAGCGACTTAAGGTAAAGGAAGTATTCTTTATCTCCCGAACCCTGCTTTATTCCGTAGGTCGTGTCGACTTCGCCGTTTTTCTTTTCGCGATCGAAGTTAAGGCTGTTTCCGTCGTTATAGAAGTATTGTTTATTGTCTCTGCCGTATATGAACGATTCGTAATAATACGCGCCCTCGGATTCGTTGTAAACCTCGAGTTTACCGAGATTTTCGGTGATGAAGCCGTATTCGTTGACGTTCTGCGTGGTTTCTCCCTCTTCGGGCTGACGGTAGATTATATATTCGCCCTCGTCGGTGATATCGTAATAATAACGTTTATCTCCGTTGTATATCGCGAAACCGTACTGAGTAAAGTTAAACGACTCGAAGTTCTCGGTGTAATAACTTACGTTGTTGCGGCTGAGCTGTACCGCCACGCCCGCTTCCTTATCGAAAGCATACAGACAAGCGTCGGTAGACGACGAATTTACGAAATACAACAGATTTTCGGTGATTATGGTGTAAGTTCCGCTTTCCTTTACGCCTTTTGGTCCGTACTTGACGGCATTGCCCGCCGCGTCGAGTTCGATTATCGACCAGTCTTTATCGTTGATATAGAGTTTTACGTTTTCGGAATGTAACGTCGAGAACACTCTGTAAGCTTTGCCGCCGCTGACAACGGTTCCGATTATTCCCGTAACCTCGTAAGCTTTGCCGTCTGCGGTGTATTTGAGCGTATAAACGTCTTTCGCTTCGTCATACTCGTATACGCCTTCGCCTTTCTTTACGAAACTTGTCTCTTCGGAATCGGTGTTTTCGATCTTCTGAACTTCGAGTTTTCCGTAACCGTTAAACATGAAGTATACGCCCTGGAATATATTGTTATCGTTATAAGCGTAACGACCGTATTCCTCGCCGCGTAAAGTAAACGTATCGTCGCCTTTAATATCGAAATAAAGCGTTCTGCCGTCTGCCGATATTACCAACACGTTAGCTTCGGGAGTTACCGTTCTTCCGCTGTATTCGGTTCCGTCCATTGCCACGAACTTGCCGTTGAACAGGAATCCGTCGAGCGTTATAGTTCCCACTCCGTCTGCTTCGTATACGGTTTTGAACGTCTTATCTTCTTTGGCGAAAAATTCTTCGTTGCTGCCGTAAAGGTGGAGATATTCGAACGTCTTTTCGGCAGACTCGAACTTCATTATTTCCGCGCCGCTTTCGGTTTTTTTGCCCGTTTCCGTAACGGTACCTTCGTATTTGACCCCTTCTACGGTATATTCCGCGGTTCCGTCGCCGTTCAGTTTAAGCGTTTCTTTTCTGTCCGTATTGCCTTTTACGATAGCGTACATCGTATACGGCGCATATTCGAGTTTAACGAACTTTCCGGTTTCTTCGTTTAATTTAACATATACCGATTCGGTAGAACCGTTGCTTTCGTCGTAGGCAGTGATAGCGGTTATTCCGTCGGCAGACGTTTCATACGTTCCGAGAATTGTCTTGCCCTTTTCGCTGAAACTTATCATTCCGCCGATTCTCGTCAGAGTCGCGCTGCCGTTTTCGGCAGTGAACTCGGTAACGTAGCTCGTAACTTTTCCTTCGCCGGTCTTCTTTGCGCTATACCAATAAGTCGCTTCGTAAACGTCGCCGCCTATAACCGACTTACCTATGCCGAATTCGATTTCTTCGATTTTTGCAATATCTTCTACTGCCCTCATCCAGACGACTTCTTCGCCGTCTGCCATATGATAATAGAGATACATACCCGTTTCGGCTTGCTCGGTTTTGGTGGCGTTTTTGGATATCGAGCCGATATTGAACGCCGTTGCGGTGTAATGATATATACCGTCCTTTTCGGTAAACGTACCTTCGGATATTTTCTCGTATGTTCCCGAAGTCGTATAACCGTACACGGTCATGTGTCCCTGCGCGGTGTCGTTTATCGCGATAAGCGGAGCATAATAAGTGTTGTCGGCTCCGCGGAAATAGTATTCGGCATAGCCCTGCGCTTTTTCTTCTAAACTATAAGTCGTCTTCGTAATTTCTTTGCCGTTTTCGAACAACGTTTCGGTTTTGCTCGTTATAAGCAAGCTCTTGACCGTTTTCCCGTTCTGAATAAGCGATATTATCTTTCCGCCGCTGAACAGCGAATCGCTCGAAAGATACAACCCCTCTATTTTCTCGTTTCCTTTTTCGTAAACCGCGTTGAACGAACCGTCGAGCGTGAGTTTTGCCGTTTTATCCGAGCTTTCAAACGTAGCGTCGTATTTCGGATCATATGAAACGTAATCGTATTGTCCCTGATCGCCCTTTATAGTATCTTTATATACACGGAATCTGCTTGCCGACGAGCCGGACGCATAAAGCGTCAGAATCATCTTTTCCTGATCGAAAACATAAGCGTAGTTTCCGGTCATAAGCGGATTCTTATAGAATGTAGCCGTTCCGAAACCGTCGAGTTTTATGGTGTAATATCCGTCGGGATAAGACGTCATATTTCCGCCGGAATACACGCCGCGATAAAGCGTGCCGTATGCGAGTTCGGAATCGTTTCTGATGATGAAAACGGTATTTAACTTACCCGAAATGGTAACGGAAGAAAGCCTGATGTACATTTCTTTGCCGGCAAGCTCTCCGTCGGTGAAAGTCGCCACGCAATAACCCTGCGCGTCGAAAACATAAGTACCCGTCGACTCGCTGTCCTTGGTTTTATCGTTATAGGTAACGCCGTTATAATCGTCCATGGTAAGCGTTATCTGAGTATTTTGCCCAACGCCGTTGATATAGTTGACATACGTTCTCGATCTTAACTTATCGCCGTAAGCAAAAGTACCGTCCGCAAGAATTTTTCCCTCGAGGAATTCGCTGCCGGTGCTGTCGGCAAAACCGAAAGTCGAATCCGAGGCCGTATAATAACCTTTGAAGAATATTCCTCCGCGGGAAAGATATACGGTGTTTTCTTCGGTGGCGGATATAAACAAATAGTCGTCGCCGCCGAACATGTCGCTGTTACCTTTTACCCATACGCCGTAAAGCGTTGTGTTTTCGGAGGGAGTTATTTTTGAGTTGTGACCTTTATCGCCGCTACCGTTATAAAGAACCGAAGATATATAATCCGCTTCGTATTCGACTTCGGTCGCAAGGCTCGATTTAGCCCAACCCGCAAGATAATAACCCTTGGCGGTATAATTGTACGGTACATCGATTTCCTGACCGTATTTTACCGTCTTTTCGGTAACTTCGTCTTCCTTTTTCGCGTCGTCAGGATAATTTGAATCGAATCTTACGGTTATATCCGAACGTTTATAATACAATACGAACGCGTTTTCGCTTACCGTTTCGCTTATCTTAGCCAAAGGCTTGCTGCCCTCGGCGTTTGCGTCAAGTTCGAATCCCGCGCCGCCGAAATCTTTCGTCACAAAAGTACCCGCATAAGCGTAATCGACGACTTTCTGCGCTTCTTCGACGTAAGTTCCGTTCATATCCTCTTTCCAGAGAGTTACGGTATATTTGGTTTTATATTTTGCCGTAAGCGTGATATCCTTTTCAGGCATAACGTAAGAAGACGTAAGGTCTTTGCCGTCTGCCTGCCACACTCCGAACTGATGATCCGCTTTCGTCGGAACCAGACCGTTTACCGCAGACGTTACAAGTTCGCCCGCTTTGACGTAAACCGAGGTTTTATCCATACTGCCGCCGTTCAAATCAAACGTAAGCTTATAGAGTTTACCCCATTTTGCGTAAACCGTAACGTTTTCGTTTACGGTAACTTTAGTGGTTTTTTCACCGGTAAAATCGGCGTTTAAATACCAACCGTCAAACTCATAACCCGTTCTTTCGGCTGCGGGAAGATCATATTCCGCACCTTTATCGAGCTGAACGCTTGCAATTGCCGTTCCGCCGTTAGTCTCGAACGAGAGCGTAAACTTTTTGTCTTTTTTGCAGCCGACGGCAAACGCGCCGAGCGCAAGCGTCATAACCGCCAGAAGAGCGATAAATAGTTTCTTGGTTTTGTTCATATGTTTTAACTCTCCTTATACTATAGAAGAAATTTATTACTGAGAAGAAATTTATTACTGTTTATTTCGTTGCCGCAACCTGCCGATTATTGTTCGACGGCGCGCCATACGGCGTATAACGTAACTCCGTTTTCGGCGTTTACTATCTCGCCTGCCGCAAACGCTATTTCGTCGGAATCCGCGCTTACAGACCAACCGACAAATTCGTAGCCCTTACGAAGAGGTGCGGAAATGCCGTTTTTCGATTTGCGGTTGGATATTCCGTTTTCTTTAATCTCGACGGATACGACGTAACTCTTATCTTCCGACAGAGTGCAGTTCCAGATAACCGCCGAGTAAGAACTGTTCCATGTTTTGTCCCATTCCGGCATAATGCCTTCCGCGTCGGAATAGAACGTTGCGGCTTTTTCGCCGTAAAACGCGTGCGCGCCGATCGTTTCGATATTTTTATCAAGTATTATCGAAGTTATGACAGACCAGCCCTTGAACGCGAATTTTCCTATATTTTCGACGCTTTCCGGTAAAACGATATATTCGATTTTATCCATTCCGTAAAACGCGTAATCTCCTATATCGGTAAGACCGTTGCCGAGTTCGAGCGTAGTCACGCCGGTACATTTATAGAACGCGCTCTTGCCGAGTTTTACCACGTTATCGGGTATAACCAGCGTTCCGAGAGCAGTACAGTTTTTGAAAGCGTAATCGCCTATAGCCGTAACTCCGCTGCCGATCGTAAGGCTTTCCAGAGCCTTTAAGTTGGCGAAAGCGTTCGCTCCGACTGTCGTTACGCTGTCGGGTATGACGAGCGTTTTAAGCGAAGTATTGCCCGCTCCGTCGTCGTTCATGTTATAGAATGCGTAATCTCCGATTGTTTTTACGGAATTACCCAAATTTAAGTTACGCAGACTTCTGCATGCGTAAAACGCACGTTCGCCTATCGATTCGAGATTCGTCGCCCTGCTGAAATCAAGGTCTCTGACGTAAGAACACCCGTAAAACGCGCGTTCGCCTATCGTGGTCAGATTTCTCGATAATTCTATTCTCGTCAGATTAACGCAACCATAGAACGTAAACGGTTGAATTTCGCTTATGTTGTTGCCGAGTTTCGCGCTCACGAGCGAAGTACATTCATAAAACGCGCCCCTGCCGATAGAACGAATATTCAAACTGTTTAAATTTACGAGTTCCTGCAAGCCTTCGCATTTATAAAAAGCGTAATCGGCTATACCGACGGTGGGTTTGTTTCTGCCCTCGTCTATTACTATCGTTCCGCTGGGAAGCGAACTGTAACCGACTATCCAGTTACCCGCGTATATAAGCCCTTGCTGATGCGTTGCCGTATCCGTCCAGAGACCGGAATTATAGAACGCCCGCGTACCTATCTTTTTCACCGTATCGGGTACGAAAAGGTTATTCTGCGTATTATTTTTAAGCTGCGAACAGTTTCTGAATGCGTAAGAACCGATCGTTTCGAGATTACTCGTCTGCGTTCCGCCCAAAGCGGTAGCTATAAATCTTACGTTGCCGAGAACCTTGCAACCGTCGAAAGCATAATCGCCTATGGTTTTTACCTTTGTCGCGATAAACTTGGTAAGCTTCTGACAATTCGAAAACGCGCTGTTTCCGACGTATCTGAGCGAATCCGGAAGCGTTACGCTGGTAAGTTCGGTGAAATTGGAGAAAGTTCCGTCCGCAATTCCGACGACGTTATCGTGACCCACGATGGTTATCGCATTGCTCAGGTTTTTAAATTTTACCGTATTGCCGCTGATATCGGTCAGCGTGGTGACGACGTCGGGCGAAACGGCGACTATCCATTTACCGACGTAAACGAAAGGTTTGTTTTTGTCTCTCGCCTTGCCGTTATCGTCTACGATATCCGTATAATATTTGCTGGCGTTGAAAGCGGTAACGCCTACCGATTTCAAACTTTCGGGAAGCGTAACGCTCGCGAGCAATTTATCGCCGAAGAAGCAACCGTCGCCTATGCTTTCGACGCCCTCCGGAATAACTATTTCCGTAAGTTTCACGTTGTCGGCAAAAGCTCCGCGAGCTATTTCGGTGAGATTTCCTTCGGCGGCGAATTTAACTTCGGAAAGTTCGCTCGCTCTGTAAAAAGCATATTCTCCGAGAACTTTAACACCCTTTCCTATCGTCACGCCGGTAAGCGCAACCGTATCCGCGAAAGCATATCCGCCTATTGTTTTTACGCTGTCGGGTATTACTATGGTCTTTAAAGCTTTACAACCCCTGAACGCGCCATCGCCTATAGCCGTTACGCTGTCGGGAATGGTTATCGTCGAAAGCGACGAACAGTTGATGAAAGTGTTCGTTTTTATTTCGCTTACGGTCTCGGGTATGTTTATCGTTTCAAGCGAACGGCAGTTCTGAAATACCTTTTCGCCGATGTAATTCACGCTGTCGGGTATTACGACGCTCTTAAGCCTTGTACTGTTATAAAACGCGCCGTCGCCTATATAAGCGACGTTTTTACCTATAACGAGATTTTCGATCTTAGAACCCTTAAAAGCGTTCTGCGCTATCCTTATTACGGGTTTTCCTCTATAAATTTCCTCGATAACCATATCGCCCGTTATCGAAGAGGGGCAACGCGAGATCTCGTAAGCCGTATTGTTGTTTATCAGCTTATAAGTGCAACCCGTCTCCTTAGCTCTCGTAAATGCAAAGCTTTCGGACCATTCGGAAACGTCGTGAACGCTGTCGCCGGGGATCGCCCTGACCGTAACCTCGTAATTGCCGTCGGTAAGCTTGGACATATCGTAAGTCGGAGTGTTCACCGTTGCGGGATACGACGTTCCGTCTTCCTTTACGGCGTTTATCTCGTATCTTCGCGCGTTGGCTACGGTTTTCCATGTGAGGACGTAGTTTAAATCCATAGTCAGCTCCTGCGGGGCAGACAATGCCGTCTTTCCGCAGGACACCGCCATCATAAGGCAAAACACAGCCGCCGACAACACTATTATTATATTTTTGATTTTTTTCATTAAAGTCCTCCGATTAAGCGGGTATGCGTTTTAACGCTACCCGCGCGGTAAACCCGATCAAGACTGCTTCTTGTCGCGAGCTTCGCGGATAATTTCGTGAAGCCACTTGAACTTGAATTTCCTTACGGCGATTTCCGTTACGAACAGGATAATCGCTATTATCATAAACAAGTATCTGGGGTCGAATACCTTTTCTATCGTCTTGTCAAAATTATCGAACACTGCGTAATGAGCCTCGTTCATATCCGAAAGATATGCTCCTCCGCCGTTTTCGGCTACCGTTTTAAAGAATTTTTCTTCATAATCGATATCTGCAGCCTGCAACGCGAGATCATATTCTTTTGAATACGCAAAAGCTTTATATACCGTATAAGTTGCGAGTTCGTTGCCGTCTTTATCCTTTTTGACGAGCGTTATCGAATATATGCCCGCTTTTTTGACTACGAACGTACATCTTCCGAAGTTGTTCGCTTCGGCAAGAGGGGAAGTAACGTATAAGCTGCGATTTTCGCCCTCGGTTACGGCGTTCATCGAAATCTCTTCGGTATTATCCGTACCCGAACTTACGTCAATAATTTTTCCCTCGACCCTTTCGCCGTCTTTAAGCGTTGCGAACACGCTTACGCGGTTGATATAGTTGTCTTCGGAAAGCTCCACCCTCATTTCGTTGGGGCGGATATTTTCCGTAGGCATAAGGTTGCCGATTATATTGCCTATAAGCTCGCGTCCCGTTTCCGACGACATAAAGTCGCCCGACCATTCGCTCGCCTGCAAATCGGTCATGAAGCTGCCGACCGTACCTTTACCGAATTTCCACTGCGCATACAGCGGCACTTCGTAATCGCCCTTCAATATCAGATAATCGTTGGATTTAACCCTTACGCCGTAGAAACCGCCGAGTTGGGGAGTATCTAACTGATAAGTTTTTCTCTTTACGACGTTTCCGTTTTCGTCTTTGGTTTCCTCTTCTCTGTAAGGCAACCCCGCGAGAACAGGCGAAGTGGCTTTATCGACAGTGATATAGAACGGTTCTTCGTTTACTTCTTTAAGCTGTTTAACGTTCAACTCTTCACGCATTTCGCCGTAGAGTTTCGTCAGATTGCTCGAATCGTAAGTACGTACCTTTCTTCCGCCGGGAATACCGCTCTGCTGTCCGCCCGCCGCGTCGATAAGCCTTTGAAGAGACTTGACGCTAGCTGCGTCGGAAGCTTCGGAACCTATTCCCAAAGCAGAAAACGTGATTTTATCGGATTTATAGTAGCTTTCGAGAATCGCCTCGCAATCGGCCGCTTCAGAGGCGTTTATCTGCGCGTCCGTAACCATTATAATGTGACGTCTGCTTACTTTTTTATTGGCTATGAGCATCTGAACCGCGTCTTTTACGGCTCCCGTAAATACCGTGCCGCCGCCGAGTTCGGGCATTTTATTCTGCAAGGTATCGTAAATAACGCTCTTTTGCGTTACGGGCGTGAGATCGAGAACTCTCTGATAAGAGTCGTCGAAAGTGATTATACCGAAATAGTCTCTTTCGGTAAGCGCGTTAAGACATTCGCCCGCGCCGTTTATCGCGTGCCAGTAAGCGTTCTGCCCTGCCGCGGAAATACTTGCCATCGAACCCGAACGGTCGATCAACACGACTACCGCGATAGGCGGAGTGTAGTCTATCGCCTGAACGGGCAACATCGATTGCAGCAACGTTCCGCTTAAATCCAGCCTGTTATAAGCGTGTGCCGTGGAACCTTCTCCGACCGTTCCGTCTTCCGTTCCGCCCGCGGTAAACAAGCCGCCGCCGTATTCATAAACGTAAGAATACAGCATTTCGTCGAAATTTTCGGGCATTTCCGAACTCGACAGGTCTTCGTTGGCAATATTGTTAAGCACAACCTGATCGTACTGTCTCAACTCGTCGATCGTCTGCGGCATATTTTTGGCTTCGCCCGTCGCGTGGACGTTGGCGATTGTCGGCTTATACCCCTGCGAAGTAAGAAGATCCGCAAGTTCGACCGATTCGCCCTCGGCATGCTCGATAATAAGCACCTTATCGAATTTTTCGAGCAGAAAATAAGTTGTGTAACTGTTATTTTGTTCAACCGCGTCCGAACCGCTTATTTTCGCCTCTATTTTGCGAAGTTCGGTTTCGCCTCCGAACGCATAAGTGAAATTCACGCTTCTCGCGCCGACCGAAAGGTTTACTTCTTTCGTTTCGATTTCGCTTCCGTTATCGTAAAGCGTAACGGAGACGGTCGATTGCGCGGTGGACGATAAAAGAACGTCTATCGAACACTCGTCGCCCGCCTTGACGTGATAATCGGGCAAAGTTATACCCGTTATTCTCGCGTCGCCGCCGTCGAAAGAGGACGGAATGTTTACGGTGTCGACCACGATGTTCTTAGCCGTTACGGATTTTATTACCGTGAGCGCGTCTTCGTCGGTCTCTTTACCGTCGGTAATAAGCACTATTTTACTTGTGCCGTTGCCCGTAAACAAATCTTTTGCGTAAGACAGCGCCGCGGCGATATCCGTCGCGCTCGTATCGGGCTTATCGGCTCTCATATATTCTTCGAAAACCTTGTCCGCGTCGGTGGAAAATTCCGCAACGTAACGCTGATCGAACCCGAAAGTGACTATGCCTATATTGAATTTATCGTTTTTGCCCGCGTCGAGAACGGCTTTTACGAAGCTGTCTCTGTTTTCTGCCGATTGCTCTTCGGTGTCGGACATGTCGACGAGCAATAAAACCTGATTGCCCGTGTTGTTATGTTCGGAATGAAAGGTCATTCCCGAAAGTACCGTTACGGACAAAGCCATAACTATGAGTTGAAGAACTATCGTCGTGATACGATTTCTGTTTCTTCTGTATTTTTTAGAAAGCCTGAAATGAGGCAGCAACACCAACGCTATCGCGGGTATTATAAGCAATAATAACCAGGGGTTGGAAAAACTTAACCATAAACTACGCATAAATTCTCTCCTCCCCTTACATATTGTCCAGTAGCTGCAATATCCATTCTATGAACAATATCGCAACAAGCGCGGCGGCGAAATACAGAAGAAGATCTCTGTAAAAGTCCTTCTCGTTTCTCGTCTGATACGGATCCGCAAGGCTTTCCTGTACGCTGAAAATATTGAGTTCGGAAGAAGCTATCTTTACAAAGAAACTGTCCGAAAATTCTCTGCCGAAAGCCGACGTCTGAGACACCGTGTAGCTGCCCGGGGTGTTTACGCGCATCTTCGCGGGGAATTCGCCGTACTCCGTCGTGGCGGTACTCGTCACCGAAAGCGACGACCCCATGCCCCGAAGCGTTACGTCTTCGCCTACGGTATAGACGTATTTATCCGTTGCGGACGGGAATGTCGCCTTAAACAGGTTATTCATAAACAGCGCGAAAGACCCCGTTCCGTCTATTCCCCAATCGGAATACTTGAGCGAGAAAGTAAGAACCGCCACCCTCGAGTTTTCCGTTTCCTTATATATAAGGGCGGGATAGCCGTCTATAGACATAAGAACTTTATAGCTGTCGTCGTTGACGGTCAGACGTCTGTATTTGCTGATCGTTATTCTCGTCGGATCGACGTTTCTCATAAGGGGATGCCCCTCTCCGTCTTCGCCGTATTCGAGTTCGGGATAACCCGTATTTGTAGGATACGTCTGAGAAAGCGGATATTCGTCGCCGTTGAGCGAGAAACCGCAGCCCGACGGAGCCTTGGACGGGTTTACAAGAAATACGAAACCGTCTTCGGGAAGTTTGGCGGGCATAGTGTTTTCGAAAACGTAATAGTCGTAACCGCTTATAACTTCGGGATCGCCCGTACTTACCGGAGTGTATTTAATGTTCCATTTATCGGAGTATTTATTCTGCGCGTAGGTGAGCGCACCCGTGATAAACGGACTTAACGAACCTTTTTTATTCGAGTCGACACTGTAATAATACATGTTGAGTTTGTTTTTATTACCGCCGTAAATCTCGAACGTGTTATCTTCTACGAACGAATCGTTTTCGCTTATGCTTACCGTAATTTTATCAAACGAAACTATACCCGTTTCGTCGCCCGTGGACGGGTCGGTCAGCCCGATTTTACCGCGCAGATCTATTATTTCCGCGCCGTCGTATCTGCCTACGCCCGTTCCCTCTTCCGCGTCGTCGGCCTCGTTTATGTTGTAAGTAAACACTATACGTTTTGACTCGTCACCCGTACACGAAACGACTACCGGGTCAAACACCAAGTCTTCGCCCGAATCTTCGTCGGTCGCGTTTGCGCCGGTAACGTTGACGTTCACCTCTAAGTCGAGCGGACGACCGTAACAAGCCACCTCTATAATAATGTTATAGTAGTTATCGACTATTTCGGCGTAAGCGTTAAGAATGGACGCGTTCCATTCGGTTTCTTTTACGACTTCGTCGCGCTTGAACTGAATACCGCTCGGCACGTTATAGAAATTCGTATCCGTATAGAGATAAACCGCCGTTTCGGGGTTGCCCTCTATAAGTTTTTCGCACATTTTAACCGCTCCGTCGAGATCGGCTTTACCGTAAGTGCATTTAGCGTCCGTAAGCGCATCGAGAGAATCGAAAACCTGCGCTTTATTATCCGAGCTTACGTTCTGCGTGAGAAAATACGGCGAATTGTCCGCAATTATTATCGAAACTTTTCCGTTTGCGGCGAAAGTTTCCGTTGCGAGAGCGCGCACTTTGCTTACCGCGCGCTGAAAACGCGTTTCGTCGCCGCTTTTTGCTTTCATGCTTGCCGAAGAATCGATAATCGCGATTACTTCGGGTTCTTCCGTCTGCGTTTTCAGAATTTGCGACGGTTTCGCAAGTATCATCGAGCAAATCGCGACGATCAGTATCTGACATATTATAATAAGTATGTCTATCAATCTGCTTGTAGGGAGCTTTTTCTTTTTGTACTTCCGGCTCAGTCTCCACACATATGTGCTTGAAACGAACTTTTGCTGATAGTTAGGCTTGATTATATATATTATTATAAGTATCGCAATGCCTATAAGCCCCAGAAGCCCCCAGGGTATCAATAGTTTCATTCGATTACACCAACCTTTAACAACTCTCCGAACAAAACCCTCTCAATGGGTTGGTCGGTGCTTACGGAAACGTAGTCGACGTCACGCTTTGCGCAGAATGTACGGATATCCTGCTTAAAATCTTTCAAAGCCGCCTCATACGCTTTCTGTTCGGCGCGGGTTATTCTGATTCTCATATTTTTGCTCGTATCGTCGACGCCCTCCGATTCGGAGTCTATAAGCGTAACGCGCCCGTCGTAAGCGGGTTCGAGTTCGTCGGGCGTAAGCACCTGAACGAGCAGAACTTGTCTGTGTTTGTAACGCAGATAATCAACGGCTTTCTTCCAGTCGCTATCGGTCATAAAGTCCGATATTATAACCGAAAGCCCGTTGTTTGCGCTTGTATCGGGGCAGGAAGCGACGCATTTTTCAATGTCCGCCTCGCCGTCGAAAACAACCTCTTCGAGCTGACTTACAGCGCGGAAGTAGGAATTTTTACCGATTATAGTACCGAACGGATTGGAGGTCTTTTCGCCTTTCATGATATTGAACGTAACTTTATCCATATTATGAACAGCCAAAAATCCGAGCGCGGCGGCAGCGCCCAGCGCATATGCCGCTTTGTTCGGATCGTCTTTACCCATCGATGCGGAACAATCGAGAAAAATCTGAATCTGCATCTGACGTTCGTCGGTAAATAATTTCAAGAAGAATTTTTCGAAACGACTGTATAAGTTCCAATCTATACGACGTATATCGTCGCCTAACTGATATTCGCGGAAATCTGCGAACTCGACGGTCTGACCGTAGGAATTAACAAGGTGCTTTCCTCCGAAATATCCTGCCAGATTAGATTTTAAATTTAAGGACAGCGTTTCGAGCCGACTGAAAAATTTGTCGTTTAAATACGAAACTTTCATTTTGCGAACTCCAAGTCATAAACCGCCGCGGAAATTTCGCGCGCGATCACTTTTTCCCTTTAAACGTCTTGCTTACTTCTTCGACTATCAGCTTAATGATATCGTCTGCCGAAATTCTCTCCGCGATAGCTTCGAAATTGAGTTTGAGACGATGACGAAGAACGGGATATGCGAGTTCGTTGATGTCCGAATACGCGACGTTGAATCTGCCCTTTATCAAAGCTACGACCTTCGCCGCCGAAATAAGAGCCTGTCCCGCACGCGGGCTTGCGCCGACTCTGACGTACTTCTTTGCGGCTTCCGAAGCATTTTCGCTGTCGGGGTGAGTTGCCGAAGTCAAAGTCATCGCATAGCGGAGAACTTCTTCCGCTACGGGGATCTGGTTCGCCGTCTCTCTCATTTTGAGAAGCTGTTCGCCGTTACAAGCCGCTTCCGCAACTTCTGCCATAGTCTTCTGCGTCATATCGACTATCTGCATAAGTTCTTCGAGGCTGGGATTGGGAACGATGAGTTTGAACATGAAACGGTCCATCTGCGCTTCGGGAAGCGGATAGGTACCGTCCTGCTCGATGGGGTTCTGCGTTGCAAGAACGAAGAACGGTTCCGCAAGTTTTCTCGAAACACCCATTACGGTAACGGTATGTTCCTGCATCGCTTCGAGCAGTGCGGACTGAGTTTTGGGCGTTGCACGGTTGATTTCGTCCGCAAGAATAATGTTACTGAAAATAGGTCCCGGCTGGAACTTGAAAGTCGAGTTACCGTTTTCGTCCTTTACGATAATGTTAGTACCCGTAACGTCCGCCGGCATAAGGTCGGGCGTAAACTGAATACGGGAGAACGGAAGATCGAAAACTCTTCCGAGCGATCTTACAAGTCTTGTCTTGCCGACCCCCGGAACGCCTTCGAGAAGTACGTTACCGCCGGCTATCATGGCTACGATAGTACCTTCGACTACGTCTTTCTGACCTATAACGTCTCTGCCTACCTGTTTAAAAATCTCGTTGCATTGTGCGCTGAACTGTTCGATGTCCTTTTCTGTTATCATTTTTTTCTACTCTCTGTATTTTAAATTTTTTATTTTTTAATAATGTTGAAATATCCGTCTATCGCGTCTTTGTCTTCGTCTGTAAGATTTCCGTTATCGCGCGCGTTTTCCGTTGCTTCTTCTCTTGCGGCGTCGTAATGATCTTTATAGTCCTGTTTACCGTCTATAACCTGATCGTTGCTGACGTAAGAACCGCCGGGGCTTGTACCGGTGTTATTGTTATTATTGCCTTCGCTGCCATCTGCATTGCCTTCGCCGTCGCTGGGTTTTTCGGTATCGCCCTGCTCTTCGCCCTCGCCTTCGCCTTCTCCTTCGCCTTCTCCGTCGCCGTTGGCAAGCTCGAACACCGCGATTACTTTCATATCCTCATCGATTTTGGTATCCTGACGATACGGCTCACCCGCTTCTTTCTGACCCTTTATAAGCCAGCACGAGAACACGTAACCGTCTCCCGCCACGGCGTAAATCTCGGTGGCGTCTTTACCTTTCTCTATTCTCTGAACGATATCTCCGACGATTTCGCCGTCGCCCTGAGTGTCGTATTCGACATCGTAATAAACAGGCTCTTCTTTAGTTAAATCGTCTATTAAATCTTTTCCGCCGCCGATAACCCCCGCATTGGCAAGTCCGCCGACGGTAGTCATGCCCGCGCCGAGCGTCACCGCAAAGCACGCGGCTATAACAAGCGGAATGCTTACCACGACCTTGATAAGGTCGGCGCTTATGGTGCCGAGCGTTTTTATAGCGTCATCGCGTTGCCTTTCGGCGATATACGAATCGTCGCCCATATACTCGTTCATGGTTATCATTCTTTCTTCAAGCCCCAACTCGTCTATACGCGTTGCAACCGCGCTCGACGTGGGTTTGAATTTGTAACGATAAAATAACGGAGCCGAAACGCCCGTACCTACGGCAAGCGCGATAAACGCAAGCCAGAAAAGCTTAGGATTGAAGAACCAACACAAGAATGCCGTTATAAACATTGCCGCACAACCGACTATCAGACCGCATATAACGGCTTTCGTCATGCTTTCGCGAGCAATACGCTTATAATACTTTTCAAACAATTTGACCGATTTCATAGCTTCTCTCCTTTAAAATTTTTTTGTATAATCCGACGACCGATTATAAGTTTTCCGAATTCTCGTCGAGGTATAAGCTACCCTTTTACATGCTATACATTTTACTTATAATTATGAATTACCCGATTGTAATTTACTTAAAAATATATCACGAATGCCCGAAAAAGTAAAGGGTTTTAGGGGCGTTAAGAAAAAAATTGCCTAACTCCCTTAAATTTTCATCTATCGATAATAAAGCAAATGCGTACTTATTCATTTATGCAGAATTTACCCGAAAATTATTCAATCCTCGATATAAAAAACAAACGTAAACCGCCCGTAAAAACAAAACGCCGGAACGGAAGCTTATGCAAATCAAAAAAATTGTATCCCCGTCTTTCGGAGAAGGAGATACAATTTCCGTTTTTTTAACGATTTTTATATTTTTATCAGCCGTTATACGCTATCGTTGCGTTGCAACCGCTTAACCATTCGTTACCGAATAATTTAGCAGCCTGAGACTTTTTGAGAGCAAACGCGATGGTCTGATCCTCGCCCCAGCCGACGAACGCTTTATCAAGCGAATATACGCGCGACGGAATGACGACGGACTTAACGCCCGTGCAACCCTCGAACGCGCTCATACCGATTTCGCACAAACCGTTGCCAAGCGTAACGCTTGCAAGCGATTTGCAATTCATAAACGCATAGTTGCCGATAGTTCTTACGGAATCGGGCAACGTTATTTGCGTCAACCCCGAACCCGTAAACGCCGCTTCGGATATTTCCGTAATCATTTCGGAAAGCGTTATCGTCTGAAGAGCCTTGCAATCGGCGAAAGCATTCGAACCGATTGTATGAACGGAAGCGGGAAGGGTTATTTCCGTAATACCCGAACCGTAGAACATATAATTCGGAATTACCGAAAGCTTCGCGGGAAGCGTTACGTTTGTAAGCGAAACGCAATTTTCAAACGCTCTGCTGCCTACCGTCGTAACCGAATCGGGAAGAACTATTTCGGTCAACCCTGCTCCGCCGAACATTTTTTCGGGAATTTCGGCGATACCCGCAGGAAGGGTTATCGTTTTAAGCGAAGTACAATTTTCGAACACCTCTTTTCCGAAAATCGGGTTAGCGCCGTTTTCGAACGTTACGGTTTCGAGCGCAGAACATTCGCCGAATACGTTTTTGCCGATATTTTCGACCGAAGAGCCTATCGTTATCGATTTAAGCGCGGAACAACCTTTGAACGCGCTATCGGACAATTTTGTCAACTCTCCCGAAGCTTTAAATTCGACAAGTTGTTCGCAACCGCTGAACACCGCATTTTTCACGTCCGTGACTCCTGTCGGCAACGTTACGGATGTAAGACCCGAATTCTGGAATACCGACTGCATAAGGTCCGTCAGACTTTCGGGCAACGCAACCGATTTAAGCGCCGAACAACCGTTAAACGCCGCAACGTCGATATAAGTCAATTTGTTGCCGAACTCAACCGTTTCAAGCGCAATACAGCCGTTAAACGCGCTGTTTCCTATTTTTTCGAGATTTTCCGGCAACCTGACCTCTGTAAGCGACTGACAACCGAAGAATGCTCTTTCGGCTATCGACTTCATATTCAATGCGGACATATCGAGCGCCGTAAGCCCTGCGCCGCTGAACGAGCCGTCGCCGAGAACGACTTCGGGATTCGCCGATGCAAAATCCATAGTCGCAAGCGAAACGCAACCGTTAAACGCGGTTTCGCCTATTTTTATAAGCGACGACGGAAGATTTATTTTACAGAGCGAAACGCAGCCGCTGAACGCGTCATTACCTATTTCCTGAATACCGTCTGCAAGCGTTACCTCTTCGAGTCCTTCGAAAGAGCGGAACGCACCGTCGGGAATTTTTACAAGCGTAGACGGAACGGAAAGCTTTTTAACGTTTACGTTTTTCGCGAAAACGTCGGAAGCGATATTCGTCACACCCTCGGGAAGAGTAAGCGTTTCGTCGGCAACGAACGGTTTACCGTTGGGGAAAGCCACCGCATTGACTCCGCCTTCGATAAGGAAACCGTTTTTAACGATGTAATTCGCATTATCTTTATCGACGGTTATTCTGATAAGCGACGGTGCGGACAGCGCGCCTCCGCCGATAGAATTAACCTTTGCGGACAAACGTATCGCAGTAAGCCCCGAAGAAGCAAAACAACCGCTACCGAGCGTTGTAACGCTGTCCGGTATATCTATGCTCTCAAGCGACGAGCAGCCCTTGAACGCATTATTAGGTATCGCCGTAAGCGAATCTCCGAGTTTAACGGTTTTAAGACTGCCGCATCCCTCGAACGCGCTGTATGCAATAGAAGTTACTCCGGAAATATCGATTTCTTCAAGCGAAGAACATCCCTTAAACGCGTCGTACGCTATTGTGGTTAAACCTGCGGGGAAATTAACTTGCTTAAGGTTTTCACAACCGGCGAAAGCGCCGTATTCTATTGTCGTAAGCGATTCCGGAAGAACGACTTCTTCTAAGTTGTTCGCGTATTTGAATAAATTGTACCGAAGCGAAGTGATTTTGGACGCGCTCAGATCGATCTTCTTCAGCGAAGAATCACGGAACAATGTTCCCCTGTTATAAGTTCCGCTCTTTAACGTGCCGAGTATTTTCAGGCTTTCCAAGCCGCAACCGTTAAACGAAGAAGCGCACATTTCGACCGTGCTTGCCGGCAAACAGTTTCCGTCTTCCGCGGCAGCGCCGTCGTAAGTCATGGTTTTTAATTTAGGCGTGTTATAGAACACGTTCATGCCTATAGCCTGCAGCCCTGCGGGAAGAATTACCGTTTCAAGATCCACACAATCTTTGAATTGCCCCGACGCCTTGGAAATAAGCATAACTTTTGCTTTCGAAAGAAGACAATTTTTATTAGTAAGATATTTAAGCGATTTCGGCAACTTTATGCTCACAAGCCCCGACCCGCTGAACGTTTCCGGTCCGATGTACGAAATTTTGTCGGGCAAATCTATGGTCTTTAACGATGTACACTCTTTGAATACGTAACCGTAGTCGACGCTGGTTTGGGACGACCTCGTCGTACCGAGCATCGTAACCGTTGACGGTAATTTTACCGACGACAGATTTGTACATCCGAGGAATGCGCCTCTGTTAATCTTCGTAACGCCCTCGGGTATTTCGATACTCTTGAGCGACGTACAATCTCTGAACGCATATTCTCCGATTTCTTTAAGCCCTTTAACGTTAATCGTTATGGTTTCGAGCGACGCCATGCCGTCAAACGCATAATCGCCTATATCCGTTACGCTTTCGGGGACGACAAACGAAGTTATCTGCGTACCCGCAAGCATATTTGCGCTGATTGCCGTGAGCATCGACGGAAGCGTTATATCGGAAATTTTAGTACCGTTAAACGCATAGCTCCCCAATGAAGTAAGCTGCGAATTATCCGCGAAAGTTACCGAAGAGAGTTCAAAGCAGCCGGCGAATGCGGAATCTCCTATAGTCTTTACGTTCGCAGGTATCGCCACGGAAGTTATTTTTGTTCCGCCGAACGCTTCCGACCCGACAGAAGTAACCGAAGCGGGAATTTCTATCGACTTTAACGCCGTGCCTTTAAACGCCGACGAACCGATCGTCTTCAATTCTTCGCCAAACGACACAAAAGCGAGAGCCGAACAGCCGTTAAACACGCTGTTTCCGAGCGATTCGAGTTTTCCGGGAAGGTTGATGTTCGTAAGCGACGTACAATTTTCAAACGCGCCGTTACCGATACTTTCAATCGAGGGCGCATTGTCGATAAACACGACTTCGACGAGATTTCCGCAATTTGCAAACGCGTTTGCGCCTATCGTCTTAATGGTTTCTGGTATAATAACTTTGGTAATATCGGGCTGACCTTTATAAGCGTCGGCTTTGATTTCCTGAACGTTATCGGGCAACTTCAATTCACCCTCTTTAACGCCGAATACGCAATATACGACATGTCCGTCTTTACTGCAAAGCATTCCGTTATTCACGCTGAGATTTTCGTTACCTTCGGCAACCGTAACGCTGTCGAGAGTCACTAAACCGTCGAGCGAATTACCGAGCGAAGCCACTTTAGAGGAAATTTTAAGTTCGGTTAAGTTTATACAGCCCTTGAACAGCGAACTGCCGAGAGTTATCTTATCCGCCGTTTCCGGTATTTCGAATACGGTTATTCCCGTTCCGACAAACGCTTCGTCGCCGATACTCTGAAGCGCGGCTGTACCCGTGCCGCCGACGGCAAATTCGACCTCGGCAAGTTCCGAGAATTTGAACGCTTCCTTCCCTACGGATGTTACGCCCGCGCCTATTTTTATCTTTTTAAGAGAGGTGTTATAGAACGCCTGCTCGCCTATGGTTGCCACATTATCGCCGAGAGTAATTTCTGCAAGCGATACGCAATTTTTAAACGCATTTGTTCCTACCGAAGTTACGGAATTACCCAGATTGACTTCACTGAGAAATTTACAATCAAGGAACGCGCCGTCAGGTATCGACGTAACTCCGTCGCCTATCGTAATTTTTCTTAAAGAATTACAGCTGTTGAATGCGTTTCCTATCATCGTTACGGAAGACGGCAGAGTTACTTCCGTCAGACCCGTATTCTGGAACGCCTGATTGCCTATAGTAACAAGTCCTTCGGGGAAATTGATGTTTTTAAGATTCCTCGAGTTTACGAAAGCCGAGTCCGCAATGGTCTTCAGTTTACTGCCCTGCGCGAATTCCACGGTTTCGAGAGCGTTACAGCCCTGGAAGGCATATTTGCCTATTTCGGTAACGCTTGCGGGTAATTTTACTTTTTTAAGCGACGAAGTCGCTCCGTAACCGATATCGAACGCCGCAATACCTATTTTAACGGTTCTTTCGGGGAATTCGATTTCTTTAAGGCTTATGCATTGCGTGAACGCTCCGCTTCCGCCCATGCCGTCGGCTATAGTAAGAGACATTTCTTCGTTACCGCTTTCGAAAATTACCTTTTCGAGCTTTTTCGCACCCAGAAACGCGTTATTGGATATCGTTCTTACCGTATTCGGTATGATTATTTCTTTAACCGACGTATCCTGCAGCAGGAAATCTCCCACAGTCTTCAATCCGCCCGGCAACGTTACCTTTGTCAGCTTATCCGCGCCTTTAAACAAATTCTTACCAAGCTCTATCGTTCTGTCGGCGGAGCCGTTAAGGAATTTCACTTCGGTAATAACCTTATTACCGTAGAACGCGTTCGCGGCAACGTTTTCGACCGTACCCGGTATTTCGACGACTCCGTCTTTACCGTCGCACATAACGGGACAATAAATAAGATTCTTTATTATTCCGTCGACCTTTTCATACATTACACCGTCAACAGACGCATATTTCGGGTTACCCTCGCTGAAGTTTACCTCCGCGAGCGATTCACAGGATTTTGTATATCCGTCGTCGTCGACAAACGTGAATATATTTTCGCCCATTTCAACAAGCGAAGCGGGGAAGTTAACGGTAACCAAGGAATTGCATTGTTCGAATGCCCCGCCGCCGATAACTTCAAGCCCTTCGGGAAGAGTTATTTCGGTAAGCGCGTTACAATATCCGAACGCGGACTCGCCTATTTCGGTCAACTTGTTTCCGCCGAACGTTACCGACGAAAGACTTGTGTTGTTATAAAACGCCTTGTCGCCTATCTTCGTAAGACCGGACGGCAAACTTACGGAAGAAAGGGACTTGCATCCGTTGAACGCAAAGTTGCCGATCGTAACCGAAGCGCTATCGCTTGCAAACTCTATTTTTACGAGCAATCCGCAATGAGCGAAAGCGTTATCGCCTATCTTTTTAAGCGAAGCGGGAATTTTTACGTTTCTTAAATTTGCGTTTTCTCTGAACAGGTTAGCGTCGATTTCTTCAACGCCGTCGACAATAACGATATCCGACGCGCCGCCCTTCGGGTAACAAAGAAGTCTCGTCTTGTCCGCGCTGTATAACGCTCCGTCAGAGTCGATAAAATAATTTTTGTTTGCCTTATCGAGAACCACCGTTTCGATTTTATACCCGAATACGGCGGAAATACCAATAAGCGGAGTATCTTTGCCCAACGTGAGTTTTGTTACCGCAAAACCCGAAGTCGAACCCGCCAAAGGAATACTGCCGAACGCACTGTCGGCAAAATCCAGCGTTCCGTCTTCTACGCCGACGCTCCCTACGGTAACTTCTTTTAAAGCCGCAGAGTAAAACGCGTATTGTCCGATATGCGTAAGGTTTGCCGGTAACGTTACTTTTTCGAGTTTGCCCGCCCTATAGAACGCCGCCTGCCCGATCGAAAGCGCACTGTCGTTCTCGTCTCCGCCAAACGTGAGCGAAGCGAGATCGGAACAACCCATAAACGCTTCGTCGCGGATAGTCGTGACGGTAGCGGGAATCGAAACGTTTTCGATAAGCGTACAATTTCCGAACGCGCCGTTTCCTATTTCGGTAACGGTATTCGGCAACATAACGTCCGCAGTTCTGCCTTTGGGGCAATATATAACCGTCTTTTCGTCTTTATCGGTAAGTATTCCGTCTACAGACGAATAATTAACTTTTTCGCCGACCACGTCTATTCTCTCGAGAGAGGCAATGCCGTCTACGGCTTTATAAGCGTTAGTACCGAAGATTCCTTTATCGAAATCCATCGTAAGCCCGACGCTTGCGTCGACAGAGCTTGCGAATTCGCACGAACTTGCTTTAAGTCTGCCGGGAAGAGTGAGTTTTACAAGCGCGTCGCAACCGAAAAATACGTTTTTACCGAATGTAAGTTCTTTAGCTTCTTCACCCTCTTTTTCGGCAAGGAACTCTACTTCGGTGAGCTGTTTGGAGTTTTTGAACGCGTTGTTCCCCACTTCCGTAACCGACGAAGACACCGTTACCTTCGTCAATGCGGAACCCGAAAGCGCACCGGAAGCCAGAGCCGTAGCGTCATGCGCGACCGTGAACGCACCCGTTTTTCCGTAAGGAATAAGCACAAGCGTTTTGGTCGTTTTATCGCCCTCGGCATCGGTAACATATATAGCGCCGTCATCGGAAGTCAGACCGGACTTATCCACGCCCGACGTTTCGTAAATCATTATGGATTTAAGGTTACGACATGCCGCAAACGCGCTTGTGGCAACGCCTTCGCTCATACCGACGGAGAATTTTACGGTATCGGGTATCTTGATATACTCAAGCTTATCCGCGCCCGCAAGAGAGTCTATGCTTACTACGGGCAAAGCCCCCATTATGTTCTTAACCGTCGCTTCCGTAACGTAAGGAAGACCTTTTCCTTCGGTAACATTATAACCCGTTCCCGCGCCGTTTAAGGTATATTCGAATACTTTTAACCAGTTGGCATAGAGAATAACTTCGTCATGCGCGGTTTTCCATTTTTTAAGGCTCGCGCCGTTCATGTCCGTATACTGTTCGCCAACTCCGTTAGGCTGGAAGAACCAGCCGCCGAACACAAGGTTTTCGTCATCGCTTTCGGGAATGCTTAACGTGTAATTTTCGTTATAACGAACCTGCTCTACGGACTGTTCGTCGCCGTTTTGGAGCGTTACGTTATACGCTTTCGAAAGGAAATCCGCATAAAGCGTGATTCCGCCCGACTTTAAAAGCTTATCGGCAAGATATCTCGCGCCGTTGTTGGCTCCGCCGTCGGGGACGTCGTACCAACCGTCTATATCGAAGCCCGTTACGGTAAGTTTTTCGGCAGGGAAACCGAGCGTATCGCCTTTAGCTTTATACTCGACTTCGCTCTGTCCGTTTTTACCCATATATTTAATTTCGTATACGGTAACGGTCGTCGTCCGAGAATCGCCGACTGTTCCGTCGTCGCAATAATAAGATACGGTAATAACGTTTTCGCCGCTTTCGGTAAACGAGACCGGCGCGCTTACCGTTTCCTTATTATAGTTCGTTTCTTTGCCGCCGTTTACGGATACCGCATAGCTGTCAGCCGCGGCGACGGGAGTCCAGTACACTTTACCGCAATCGTATTTAAGCCCCTGAAGCAAATCGTTTGCGAATTCGAACTCGTCGGACTCTTCGGACTTACTCGTCTCGTTAAACGCCGTGACGGTAACTTTGTTGAAAGACTTTATATCGTCGGAATCGAGAACTTTCTCGTTAGCGGAAACGGTATATTCCTTTCCGTTAAGTCTGACGGAATATCCCGTTGCGTTTTCCACCGCTTTCCATTTAAGAACGTTGCCGTTTATAACGATCCCCGCGGGCGTCGCCGGCAACTGTTTGTTGTAGGTGAAAGTTGCGGCTTCGGGGCTATTGTATTTGTAGCTTACGGGATATACTTCTATATCGTATTTTCCCTCGGCGTATTCCTTTAACGAAAATTCGTTTACGTCGGATTTTACCTCTTCGCCGTTTATCGTAACGACGTAACCGAGAGCATTTTCAACGGCGTTCCATACGAGTTTACCGTCTTTGACCTCTATCTCGGAAACCGAATCGAGCGTCTTATCGTAAACGAAAACCCCTTCGGAGCTTACGAAACCCGAAGCCTCGGCTTTAACCGTAACTTTTATGCCGCCCTTCTGCATTTCGCAACCCGAAATGTCAAAATAAGTATATGTTCCGTTATCCGTCGCGGTGTGCTTATGATTTTTATTGCCGCAATCGACCGTGATTATATACTTTTCCGCATTTTCGACGGGATTGTATATAAGCATGCCGCTTTCCGTGACAACGAAATCCGATACGCGCGCAAGAGCCTTATTATTATAATAAGCTTCGAATTTGATATTGCCCGCATTGTCGGTTATTACGATTTTATATTCGCCCGCAGCCGCTTCGGAAAATTTATATTCCGCTTTCGTCTGCGTCGTGTTAAGCGTTTTATCAAACCCCGTGGAGGACACCGTAACTTTGAACGCAACCGCTCCGTCCGCACTCCAGGTTATATTGTCGCCGACAACCTTAACGCCGTAAATACCGTCTTTCCATACAGGATAAAGATTGACGTTTTCTTTAAGAATTTCATCGGTATATTTATAGGTAAGCTTTGCTTCGTCGTTAAAATCGCTGACATACCAACCGTCGAATTCCTTTCCGTCTTTGGCGGCAAGAGATTCAAGACCATAAACAACGCCGTTTATCGTCTTAATTTTTTTATTGCTTCCGTCTTTAAGCGTAGCCGTAAACTCACGCGCTCCCGCGTCGGAATCAATATATTGCGCATATACCGTAATGTCGCTTCTTACCGGCGTAGCAAAATTGTATACTTCCGTATATTCCGCAGAAGTATACCATCCGACGAACTTTTTACCCTCTTTCTCTTCGGGGTCGGCAGGTTTTGCAACCGACTTACCGTTTGTAACGGTCTTTATTT
>ENA-ORRN01000642-ORRN01000642.1-human-gut-metagenome-genome-assembly--contig:-NODE-642-length-27033-cov-4.138780_pt1 | contig 27033 bp, 27 predicted proteins | sample MGYA00242174_ERZ509132 | MGnify/ENA primary metagenome ERZ509132 (study PRJEB26280, sample SAMEA2338671) | human gut metagenome | biome: human gut; feature: human-associated habitat; material: faeces... | reverse complement strand
GTCGCCTTGCATGTTGTTCTTCAGCAACACAATGCCCTCGCCGACGATTTCTTCGTTGAGGCGATTTGCCTCTTTGTAAACCGTCGCCTTGTCTGCGGAGGTTGCAATTACTCCGTCGGACAACTTCATGTCCGTTTGGAACTGTTTGAAGCCGTCGATTGTCTTGGCGTAACGATTGTATTTATTGGGGTCGCCCGATATGTTTTTGCGACCTTCTCCACCGAAAACGGTATCCATTGTGCCCGACAAAAAGTCGTTTTGCGTACCCACCATGGTTGCGGTAAACACAAAGGTAAACACCAATACCGAAACCAAAAACCAACAGCGAGCGTATTTCCAAATAATTTTCCATGTCTTCATATGCGTGCCTCCCTAATTGGCAAGGTTGTAGGTGCAAGGCACCCATTTTACCGCAACGGACGTATCTATACGCATGTAGTCTACGCCCGGACCGCCGATCATACCTTCGCGCAATGTATTGGTGTGTACGGCGATTTGTATTACGTTCCAGCCTTCGACAAGAGACACAGAACCAAAACGATATTCGTTAAAGGTGGAATAAGCTCTGTTGCCGCCCTCAACGCGTACAGATGTGTAACTTACCGTAGTTTTTGCGCCGTCGGTTGTCTTGCCAACGTAGGTATAGATACCGAGCGACGACGGAGTAAACTGCACTGCGCCCATTTCCGAACCGAGAGCAAAGTACAACGGAGCGTTGGTTACAGTAGCTTCGGCATATACGACAAATTCCAGCGTGATTGTGTCGTTGTGCATATAGTTGATAAACGCACCGTTACTTGTCTGCGACAAGGTTGTGTCGATCAAGCTTTCACCCGTAGGAGAAGCCGAGTATCCCGTACCGCTTTTACCTGTCAAATCAACGTATTCAGCTTCAAAACGTCCGTTTGACGGAGCTTGCAACGGTTCGTTGATACGGAAATACATTGTGACCGTACACGGCGAGAAACCGTCGGCCTCCGCAGTGACGCGGAAGTTCATCAACTTGACAACCTTGGTCGGTGTACCCGTAACTACACCCGAAGGCGACACTTCAAGTCCGTAAATAGCTTTAAGTGTAGCGGCGTCCTCGACAGTCATCGTGTATTTAATGACTTTTTTTGAATTTCCGGAAACGTTCTCTTCAGCAATATTGTATTCAATATCGTTCACGCCGAGCAGCGAAAACAGGCTCTCGTAACGTTTTTCGAACTGTGCGAGAGTTATTGTGTTTTTATATGCTTCAATGCTGTCGTCAACGGCATTCTCCGGCGCAACATGAGCACTGATGAAGGAAAAAGCTTCCGTAAACTGCCCGTTGCGTATTGAATTCATGAACAATGTGAACGCCTGTTCGTCCCCGGACGCCGTCTCCCGGCTGCATCCCGCAGCGAAAAAAACCGTGCAGCATAAAGAAAGCAGCATCAGAGAGGAAAGGATAAAGCAAAAAAATCTTTTTGTTTTTGTTCCGAAAGTCAGTTTCATTCCTGTTTATACCTCGATATTTATACCTCAATACTCATACCCCGATTTAATTCTTTTGTTTTCAAATCTTTCGAGCTATAATCATGCATTATAATTATACTACCGAAGTGAGAATATGTAAAGCCGCATTGCCCGTGGTTTATGTCGTCGGCAGCAATATCGTGTTTCGATTCGCTGTTTTCTGTTTTTTTTAAAGAAAGCGCGTTTAACATCAGCTGCCGCTGCACATGGTTATTCGCACGGCGGCAGTCTTTTTTAACCGGCGAGACAGTTTTCCGTTGACAATCAGCTTTTTGGGATAAAAAACTCTCAATATGCGCATTATTTTTCGGATTCTGTTGACATATATGCAAATCTGCATTAAAATTTCAATCATGACAGATTCAAAAGAAATGATAAAAAAACTGGGTTTGACCCCGAACAAGGCTCTGGGGCAGAATTTTCTTATCGATACCGAAGCGATAAGCCGCATTGCAGCGCTTGCAGACTGCCAAGGCGAAAACGTGCTTGAAATCGGTCCCGGGCTCGGGGCATTGACATCCGCTCTTTCGGAAAAAGCGAAAAATCTGCTTGCGGTTGAAATAGACCGCACACTTGTCGGAATTCTTGCGGATAAACTCGCGGATAAACGCAGCGTGCAGCTCATTTGCAGCGATTTTCTGAAGGTTCCGCCTGCAAAAATCTCCGATGCATTCGGCGGAGAGCCTTTTACTGTTGCTGCAAATCTTCCGTACTATATAACATCACCTATTTGTATGCGGCTGATTGAATCCGGACTCCCTGTAAAGCGCATGGTGCTGATGATGCAGGTTGAAGCAGCAGAGCGGTTCTTTGCGGCACCGCGTGATGTGAACTACGGGCCGCTTTCGATTGTTTCCCGGTATCTTTTCGACATTTCAACCGAACTGAAACTCTCACCCGCGGCATATTACCCCGAGCCTTCGGTTCATTCCTGTGTGCTGAAATTCGAACGAAACGACAGCGAGCTTCCGCCGAATTTTATAAAGGTGCTTCGTGCCGCATTTGCGATGCGTCGAAAAACGCTCCGAAACAATATGCTGCAATTGATTCCGAAAAACAATGTTGACGAAGTGATTGCCGATGCCGGACTTTTGCCGACCGTCCGAGCAGAAGAGCTTGCAGCGGCCGATTTTGTGCGGCTTGCCGATTCATACAACCGTTACGGCAATAAAGTATCGGAAGCAGATCCGACCTGCGCCGAATAAGCAGCACGGTCAATAAGTGCCTGAAAAAAACGATGAGAAGGACTGCCGCAAATTTCGCGGCAGTCCTCATTTTTACGGATTAATAAACCTTTGAAATCATGAACTTTTTGAGAGTTTTCAAAAGACTTGCCGCTGCGGTTCCGCACCGAACATATGGCACAAAAAAACCGCTCAAACAATTTGAGCGGTTTATGGAGCTGGTGATCAGATTCGAACTGACTACCTCGTCATTACCAATGACGTGCTCTACCTACTGAGCTACACCAGCGTTGCTTCCCTGCGGAACGTGTTGTATTATAACTCACTCCGCGGACAATTGCAACCCCTTTTTTTAAAAATTATTATATATTTTAATTTTCCTGTCGATTTGATATTCCGGCTCCCTGTTCATCGTATTCGTCCCGAACATCTTCCGCCTCCGTTTCAATTGCCAATCGATGCGTCAGCAAAATTATATCATTCCCGAATGTTGAAGTTCGGCACAAATTTGGCTATAATGATAGATGTTGAATAATGTGCTTTTTTCCGATACGCTGCTCTTCAATCAAGCGCAATCGGCAAAAAAACACATTGAGGATTAAATTTTCACGGAGGCTGCTCCTTGGACAACAATAATCTTTCCACAGTGTCCCAAACCCGTTCCCGCAATCGGAAGGGTGTTTTGGGCATAGATTTCCGTTCACCTTTCGGCGTTCTCGTCTGTGCGCTGGCGGTGTTCGTTTTTGCGCTCGTTTCCCTTGTTATCGTTCATTTTTCACTTAAAGCGGATCATGAACGCGCCGTACGCACCTACAGAGAAAACAACTGGCTCAAAACCACCGCTCAGGCGGACGGAACCACGCTCGTTTCCGGGAAAAGCAGCGGCACGTCATACCAATATATTGAGGACAACCGTATTATTCCCGGCGTCACAATTTCCGGTGTTCCCGTCGGCGGAATGGATTACGAAAACGCACGCAATGCAATGCTTGACGCGCTGAGTGCGGAGTTTTCAAAAATCAACATTTCCGTAACGGTGGACAATGTTACCATTGTTCTCACCGCATCGGATTTTCGCATTACAACAAACATCAACGAGCTGCTCAGCTCCGCGTTCAAACTCGGCAGAAGCGATGCCGACCCTTATCAGAATTATCTGAAGCGCGTTGAAATTGCCGAAAATGGTTTTGAAGTCGGTAACTACACCATTCGGATGGACGAGGAGAGCGTTGCCGCAATCGTATCCGAAGCAGCTGCTCAGCTGGATCAACCCCCTATTGAGCCCTATGTGACGCTTTTGAACCGTGTCGGCGGCGGCAAACCGGGTTACGGCACCGGCGGCGATATTTCAACCGTTTGCAAAACTCAAACGGTCAAAGCTCCCGACGGAACAGTTGTCGGAGAGATCCTTTTTCATACCGGCAGCAACGGCTTCTGTCTTAACCGCGAAGATATGCTGAAGCAGATTTCCGAAGCGTTCAATTCCGGGAATTATAACGCGTCTCTTTCGCTCCTTCTCGAGGAAGTTGAACCCGAAGGCGATGTGAACACGCTCATTGACTCAATGCGTGAACTCTCCCGTTTCTCAACCGAATTTGCAACAAGCAACGAGTCCCGTTCCCGCAACGTTCAAAAAGCGGCCGGGCTGCTTAACTGTGTTATTCTCGAACCGGGCGAAGAGCTCAGCTACAACGAGCTTCTTGGGCCGCGCACCGAAGAACTCGGCTGGCTTCCCGCGCACGGGATTTCCGGCGGCAAAGAATATATCGACACTCCCGGCGGCGGAATCTGTCAGGTAAGCTCAACACTGTACAATTCATTGCTGCTTATCGGCCCCGATATTCGCATCGTCAGCCGCTCCCATCACTCAATCCCCGGAAGCTATGTTGCGATGGGGCTTGACGCAACCGTTTCGTATTACGGGCCCGACCTTGTGTGGAGCAATGCAGCGGAATCTCCCATGTTCCTTTTTGCCTATGCGGACATGCGGACAAAAACAGTTTACACCTTTGTTTACGGCACGCAGCCCGATGACGGCACGCATTACAAAATCTGGTCGGATACCATAGAAAAGCTCGACCCTCCCGAACCCAAACGCATTGCCGAACCGCTTTGGCCGACAGGATATTCGAAAATGGTCATTTCGCCCCGTTACGGCTACGTCGTTGAAGTTTACAGGCAGCTTATCGGTGCGGACGGTCAGCCGGCAGGCGATGTTGAAAAGCTCTACACTGACAAATACGTTGCTGTGCAGGGTGAGCTGCATTACGGCACCGGCAGCTCGACTCTTCCCGTGCCGAACCGCTGAAAATAATTGCCAACCGCTATTGACAAAAACCTGAATTGCTATTAAAATGTATTGAAGTTTCGATTCGACCAACGAACTAACCGGAAGGAGACTAATGATGAACAAGAAAGTATTTGTAAAACTTATTGCACTGCTTATGGCGGCTGCAATGCTGCTCGGTGTCTGCGCCTGCTCCGCAACCGACAACAACCCCACCATCGGCAAAATCGGCAAGGTGAAAATTAAACTGTCACAGTACCAGCAGATTTATCAGCAGTACAGCTATTACGCAAAGAGCATGGATGATTTCAACGGTTTTATTAAAAACCAGCTCATCACCTACGGCGTGACTCTTAACAAGTGCTATGAACTCGGCCTTGACAAAAAAATCAGTCAGGACGAGCTTCAGAAGAACGTTGATGCTAAGCTTGATCAGGCAATTGCAAGCTACAAAGTCGATGCAAGCATCACCGACGAGGCTGCCATCCGCGAAAACAAGCTTGAACAGTTCAAGGCGGCGCTTAAAAAGCAGGGCACTTCCTACAAAGCATACATGAAGTCCCTCAAGCAGTCCGAGCTTGAATCCATGATGATGGAAATGCTTCAGGAAAAAATCTATTCCGAAGTTCAATTCGACGCATCCGCTTTTGAAAAATACATCAGCGAGAACACTCTCTCCCAGAGGGATAACTACGGCAAGGACGTTTCCGCGTTCATGACCGCTTACAACTCCTACATCAGCGGTTCCGGCATGATCCCCCTCTACACTCCCAACGATATGTTCACCGTCAAGCACCTTCTCGTTCAGTATGACAACTCTGACAAGGTCAGCGATACCGTTGAAGGCGTTTTCACCGATGAACAGAACAAAAAGCTTGATGAAATCCGCAAAGCGCTTGAGAGCGGCATCTCCCTCGACGAGTTTGTTGACAAGTATGTCACCAACGGCGATTACCAGAGCGACACCGTATTCGTGTCCGCAACGCCCGACCCCTCGGCAACTCCCAACCCCGATGCAACTCCCGAGCCCACTGCCGATCCCGATTCCCCCGGCGGCTACAAAGAGCACGGCTACATCATGAACGAAAACCTGCTCAGCAAATATTTTGACGGTTTCGGTGCAGCAGCCTGCCTGCTTTTCTACGGCGATGATTGGAAGATTCCCGCTGAGTCCGCATCCCCCGCACCCGATGCAACCGATGCTCCCAAGACCACGGATGCTCCCGCAACGGATGTTCCCGCAACCACCGACGTTCCTTCAACGGACGCTCCCGCAACCACCGATGTTGCTTCCACCGATGCTCCCGCAACGGATGCACCCGCAACCGATGCTCCCACCACCGATAAACCCGCCGACGACGAGACCGACCCCGTCAAGAAGTACGGCATCAAGGTATACACCACCACCGACGGTCAGAAGATCGCAGAAGTCACCACAAAGACTTCCGGCGGCGGCGTACACTTCATCTTCATCAACGAAAGACTTGATGCGGGCGATACCGTTATCAAAGCTGAGAACGATGATGCAGCTTACAGGAACGCCAAGAAGTTCTACATCGAAAAAACGGAACAGGATCACTACTCCGAATGTTTCACTGAGTGGAAGAACAACACAAAGATTCGCATGAACGACAAGTATATCGACACTTATGCAAAGCAGTTCCTCGGCATTGCCTGATAGGTATTTCGAAAAGAGCTGAATAAACTAAGCGATATCCGAACAAAAACCCCCGAGAAATCCGTCAACGGAATTCTCGGGGGTTTGATGTATCTATCTTAAATCACGCAATCAGGTTTATAAGACTCTCCGGCAGAAGGCAGCAGCCGTAATCCGATTCAAATGCAATCAAAGAGCATTCCTCGAAACAGAGCAATTTTTCATCTTTCAAAAAGCTTACTGCCAGTCGTATATTCATTCCTCCGCAGGCATCAGCTGCACCGTTGCTCCGTGCACTTTCGATTATGCGTTCCGTTTCCTCTGCATCCGTTTTTTCAACCGAAACCACGGTGCATTCCACATGCTCGGGATAAAAGTCGGCCGCCCCGTCACCGCAAAGCTTAACGGCAATTCTGTGCAGCAGCAGCGAACGAATTGATTCCCCGAGTTTTGATACGCCCGACGTCGGAACAAGCTTACCGCAGCCTTCCCGCAGTGCAGACAGGTGAGCAGGGTGCAGCATTTGTTCTAAATTGACCGTTTCACCCGTATTCAAAAAACTCTGCAATGCTTCCGCAACGCGAGCTGAATCTTCTTCACCGCGCTCTCCGCTCACGGAAGCCGGGATGTTCGGCTGTTCGCAGCTTTCATCAGAATGCGAGGAATTTGCCGCATATAACACGGACAGCAGCTCATCAACCGGAAGCAGCTCCGACGACGGGAACGGCATTATCGCCGCCGCAGTTCCCGCAAGCATAATAAAAACCATGCATAAAAGCATGAATGCCGGAATCGGAAGCATCACTCTCCTGCTCCGATGTATTCTGCCGCATTTCATACCCCGTTCTTTTTCATTCATTGTCATGACAATTCCTCCATGCATCCCGTCTGTCGGGTTTATTCTTCCCGCAGAGCATATCGGTATTCTTCCCAATGCATATATTCATCGGGTATTCAAAAAAAGCCCTGCACGCAAGCGTGCAAAGCTTTTTTGAGCAGTTATTCAAAATCAAATATCAGTCTACGATTCCATCGTTGAAGCTTTCCGTATCACCGTAGGACGTGTAATTCGTTCTGCCGCGATGTTTGGGCTTTGAGTACGTTTTGGGTACTTTATTCACGCAGTGAATCAATGAAAACTCGCGTTTTGCAATATCCGTTATTCCGCGATTCAGGCAGCTTACGCCGTTCAAATAACGAAGCAGGCGAATTCCGAAGATTCTGAAAACAAGTGCAGCCGCAAGCGCAATGTACGGGTGCGCAGTAAGCTTGACAGAGGCGGAGATTTGCAGCTCATTCTGCGCGCCGAACGCTGCAACGGCAGCGCCGAGTTTTGCATTGCCGATAAGCACCGCAATTATCAACACCAGCAATCCGATAATGTACATCGTGCTGCCGACACGCGCAAAATAGTAGCGCAGTTTTCCCCTTGAAAACAAACCGATAATCCCGAACAGCAGGAAATGAATTCCGCAGAGCATAAAATAGCTTTCAACTGCAAGCAAAATACCCTCCGCTGCCGTGATCAAATCCGCGTATTGATTCATATCCGTGCCGAAAGTTCCGGCAAGTCTTGACACCATGCCGCAATAATATGAGAACTGCGGTTTAAGCTGAAGAATTGTCAGCCTGTCGTCAACAACATTTGCCGAAACATATTTCACATTCAGATGAAACCACGGCATCGCAAGGCTCAAAATCAACAGCAATGCAAACACAGCGCAAAGCGGTTTGCTGAAATTGAATTTGCAGCGTTTTTTTCCGGAAACCTGAGCCGCTTCACCGCTGAAGCTGTCATCAACAACGGTTCCCGTGCTGTGTGAATCCCTCACGAGTTTTCTTCCGCAAAGCGGGCAGTACTCGCCGGACTCTACCTCAATTTTGCAATCAGGACAATACATTTTTTCCTCCAATCCTTATTTACCCGAGATTTTTTTCAGGCTTCAGTATGTGATTTTTATGTCATCCGCACTGAAAACAATGTTTATTGTGCCAAGCTCGTCCGTACGGTAAATCTCAGCATTAACCTGCTTCAGTTTTTGAATTGTATCGTAGTCGGGATGTCCGTAGCTGTTGCCTTTTCCGACGGAAATTATTGCGTATTCCGGGCTGACAGCCTCCAAAAAACCGAGAGAGGAGCTTGTCGTTGAACCGTGATGCGGCACTTTCAAAACATCGGCATCGAACAAATATTTCTCATTGTTCAGCATTGCAGCCTGTTCGGAACGCACGGTTGCATCTCCGGTGAAAATCATCGAGTGATTTGCGTATTCCGCGCGTATGATAAGGCTCCATTCATTCCAATCCGTCTTTGAATACTCATCAAATTCCGGTACGGGCGAAAGAACTGTCACCTTGCAGTCGCTGTCCCAATCAATAACATCTCCCGCCCATACATAACTGCATGGAATATCTTTTTCTTCAAGCACGGCGTTGATTCGTTTTTGAATCCTCGTTTCAAGCCCCGCTTCGGACATTACATATTTTCCGACATCAAAGGCATCAAGCAGATACGGCATTGAACCGACATGATCCGAATGGGTGTGCGAGCCGATAACAACATCAAGCTGCCGAACACCCTTTTCGCGGATAAACTGCTCAATCTGCTTTGAGTTTGAGGATTCGCCGGAATCAATCAGCATCGTTTTGCCGTTCGGCGAAATAATGAAGAATGAATCGCCCTGACCGACGTCAAGCGCGAATATCTGCATTTCGCCGTCAAAATTTCCTGTGGAATTACCCATTCCGGCATATAAACCGTATGCGGCAGCAAGCACGGCAATGATAATGCCGATGATGCGCAAACCGATGGGCAATGACCCTCTTTTATTTCTTTGTTTTTCCATGCTATCAATTATACAGTAATTTGAGCAGAAATTGCAATATATTTATTGATTTTGACAAAGAATTAACGGTTATGCCTGTCTGCCTCCGTGAGCTTGACGTCCTGTGTGCTGGCTTTAAATGCGAATTTGTATCTGCGGCTGTATTTTGCCCAAAAAGTTTCAGTAAAAACACGGGATTTAATCCCCTTCCGCATCCAGATACGGCTTTGTGCCGTCGAGCACCGGCAAAGTGATCGTGAATGCCGCGCCTGACTGCATATTCACGACTCTGATGCTGCCGTGGTGCGCTCTGACAATATCATTCGCCATTGACAAGCCGATTCCGTAGCCTGCTTTTGCGGCGGCTCCGCGATGAAATCGTTCAAACATGAGCGGAAGTTCATCCTCCGGAATGCCCGCACCGTGATCCTCAATGCGAACTTCAATGTTCTGTATGCAGTCTTTGATTATGACGTTAACGGCAGTTCCGCGGGCGGTATGCTCAACGGCGTTTTTGATTATGTTGCTTATCGCCTGCGGCAGCCAAAAAGCATCCGCGGAAATGCAAATTGAATTCTTTGGTTCAAAAAGCAGTTCAACGCTGCGGGCTTCGGCAAGAGGGCTCAGTTCATCGCAGCATTCCTTTATTGCTTCTGAAAGATCGATTTTTTCCGGAACCATCGTTATTTTGCCGGATGCAAGCTGGCTTGATTTCAATACCCTGTCCACCTCGTCCGTGAGGCGGTTCATGCAAAGCTGACTCTTCTTCAAAGCTTCAACCTCATCCGGAAGCTTCAATTTCATTTGCAGAATATCCAGTCGAATCTGCAATGCGGTCGCAGCGTTTTTGATTTGATGCGCAATGTTTTCAACAAAATGCGTCATTTCTTCTTCACGATGCGCGGAAGCGGCACGCATGAGCGAAAACTGTGCCGTAAGCTCGGAAAATGCGTTTTGAAGATTCGCAACGGCTCCTTCGTTCAATGTTTCTTCAATATCGTCCTCCGGATACAGCAAAAAATGCTCAACCGACTTTGAAAGCCTGTCGAGCTCACGTCTTTGCCTGCAAATATGAAATAATTCACCGCCGAGCGCCGCTGCAAGCAGGAGGGCAAGCCAAATCAGCCATTGCATTGCGTTTTCTCCGTTCGTTTTCTTCCGTAAAAACTCTTATTGCTCCGTAACGGGCAATGTCCAGCGGTAACCTATGCCGCGCACGGTTTCAATGTAGGGCTTGCCGTTAACCTTTCCGAGTTTGTCGCGCAGCCGACTGATATTCACGCTTAAGGTGTTTGCATCCACAAATGCCGAATCCTTATCCCAAACCAGATACAGAAGCTCCTCACGGGACACGGTCTGTTTCGAATGCGTTATCAGTGCCGCAGCAAGCTTTGTTTCGGTTGCGGTCAGCTCAAGCACGTTCCCTTTTCGCCTGATGCGGCAGCTTGCGCTGTCGTAGCTGAGTTCTCCCGTTCTCAGGACTCCGCTGCTCTTTTTTGATGTGCGGCGCAGCAGAGCTTCAATGCGAACAAGAAGTTCGTGCATCCTGAACGGCTTTGCAACGTAATCGTCCCCGCCGGCACGGAAGCCGCGCACAAGCTCGATTTCGCTGCTGCATGCAGTTAAAAAAAGTATCGGCACATTTGAAAACTCTCTTATCCTGCGGCAAAGCTCGTAACCGTCATCCTGCCCTAAGCGTACGTCCAGAATAACAAGATCCGCACCGCCGTCACGCATTGTCTGCATTGCGGCAGAGGCACAGTCCGCGCATGAAACGGTATAGCCGTCGCTTTCAAGAATTTCCCGCAGCCCATCGGCAACGTTTTTATCGTCTTCAGTGACAAGTATATGTTTGTTCACGGCACTGCACCTCCTGCCTGTTTTCAGTCATTTAACCAACATCTCAACATCCGCATTCCCGTTCGGGGTTCATTGTTTATTATAGCTGATTTGAGACAATCTTTCCATCCTCAATTTTAATTATTCTGTCCGCTTTTTTTGCGATCTCAAGATCATGGGTAACGATTATCAGAGTCTGTCCGAAACGCGCCGCACAGCTGCTCAGCAGGTTAAGCGTGTCCTCCCCCGCTTTTTTGTCCAAATTGCCCGTCGGCTCATCCGCAAAAATGATATGCGGCTTTGCAAGAATCGAGCGCGCTATTGCAACACGCTGCTGCTCACCGCCGGAAAGCTCATAAGGGTACTTTTTCAGCTTTTCTTCGATTCCGAGCATCTTTGTAACCTCTGCAAGAAATGTTTCGTCCGGCTTCCTGCCGTCCAGCCTCAGCGGCATACAAATGTTGTTCAGCACGGAGTACTCATCCAGCAGATTGAACTGCTGAAACACAAAGCCCATGCTGCGTCTGCGAAAGATTGCCATTTTTTCGTCAGAGAACGAGAACATATCCACGCCGTCGATAAGCACTTTTCCGGATGTCGGCCTGTCCAGTCCGCTCAGAACATGAAGCAGGGTGGATTTTCCCGATCCGCTTCTTCCGATTATCGCATAGAAAAGTCCCTTTTCAATCGAAAGATCGACTCCGCTCAATGCGTTCACCGCTCCGGATGATGTTTTGTACTCTTTGTACAGTTTTTCTGCCTGCAAAATAATTGACATAATTTTTCTCCTTATATTTCACAATAAATTTTCGTCCAAGATTCATCTTTCGTTCAAAACGGCCGTTCAGCGTGCGCGAAGCATTGCCGCAAGATCGTTTCGCGTCAGTCGATGCTTTGCTGCACGGGAGAGCAGGATGAGTATCGCTGCGCAGCTAACCGTAATGAGCACAACCGTCAGCGCGTTCGCTCCCCCCTGTGCAAGTCCCGAAAGACCGGATTGCACGAAATCAAGCACATTCATATCTGCATTCACTTCCTGCCGATGGTTATAACGCGAAATTGCAGAAGCAAACATATATGCCGCATACACGAACCAGCCGCACAATACTGCTGCTGCGCCGCGCAGCGCGGCACGGCAATTCAGCTGCCACCGAAGCTGACGTTTGGACATTCCGAGCGCACGCAGAATGCCGAATTCGCGCTCTTCTCCCTCCGCTTCAAGCGTCAGAATGTTCCCGATAAGCAGCAGCATGACCAGTGCGATGCAGCCGCATCCCGAGTAAATCAATATGAGCTTTTGCAGATCCTCCTGTATATACGCTGCATACTGTTCACGGTTGTTGTTCATTGAAATGCTTTGTTTGGCAGTTATTTCAGCAAGCACACTGTCCGTTGAAACATAGCCGGCATTAAGGTCGGTATATACATTCGCAGTGTTACAGCCGTATTCGGCTTCAACAGCGTTTTTGTCACCGGTAATAAAGCTCCCGCAAAGGCTGCCCGGCTCGCATTCCGTCAGGATGTTTTTCAGGAATTCGTCCGAACAGAATACTGTGTACGGCTGATAAGCACCTGTGAGAATCAGATTGGTTTTTTCGTGATCGAATTCTGCCACGGCAGCGATGCTTACGTTTTTTGTGAGCAGCTTGCTGTAAGCGCCTAACCTGTATGCATCTTCCTCCCGAATGAGTTTTGAACCGTAGCAGCCGACTGAAATTTCATCACCCGCCGATAAATCGGCTGCGCCGAAGTGTTCACGATTAAAAAACACTCCGCCGTCCGTTCCGACGGGAAAGGACATTATGACGCCTTCTCCGTTTGAAAACGCCTGCCATGCCGCCGCGTCAACAGCGGAAGGGTCAATCAATGTGCCGAGGCTTTCCTTCGATAAGGCATACAGGCACACGGCTGCACCGTCCTCAAACCGCGGGTCATATTCACGCAAAGCGGTGAAAAGGCTGCTGTTTTTGTCGCCGTCGAACGTCAGCTCCACCGTCATCGAATTAAATGCAGCTGCCTTTGTGACGCCGGGTATGCTCTGATAGGTTTTCAGCATATCCGCAGTAATAAGCTGTGCATTTCGACCATCCCTGATAAATGCAACCTCCGAAGATTCCGCATTCAGAACATATGCAGGTTGATTTTGCCATTTATGCATATCGGCTCTCGGATAAAGTGATTCCAGAATGCCGAATATAACCGCACCGCAGAATACAGCGGCAAGCAGCACGACCGCAATGCGGCGGAAAACTTCAAACGCATGCGCACGTCGGCGGGCTGTATGCATCCTGCCCGTCAGCGGCTCTGAAAGTGCGATGCGGAAAACAGTCATTCGCGCCGCAAATATCCCTGCAATCCAGCACAGTGCCGTGACTGCAAGCTGCGACAGCGGAACGTCCACCTGCACCGGTGCGGATTTTGCATACACAAACAGCTTCAAAATCAGCTTTGTTATAATGGTTCCGAGCAGTGTTCCCGCTCCAAGCGCAGGCAGGCACAGAATCAGCGTTTCAAACGTCAGCAGCAGTCTCAGCTGCCGTTTTGTTATGCCTATACTTCGAAAAAGAGCGATTCCTCTGACCTGCTTGCGGAGCTGAACAGCGTATATGCAGACCACTGCAATAACGGTCACGGCAAGAATCAGGCAAATATAAAACGAATGATAATTCGCTTCACCTTTATCCGAAAATGCGGCGGTGTTTATGCAAACAGCTTTGTCCGCATTTGTTCCGCGACGTGTTTTTTGCATGTATGCATTGATACTCTCCGCTGCCTGTCCGCGTTCCGCTTCATCAACTTCAAAAAAGAATTGACGGTTTGCTGCCGCAACCGAAACATGCGCCGCCCCCGCTGTGGACTGCTCATTCATCTGCGCAGCTGTTTCAATTGCTTTGGTCCGCAAATTTTCTCCCGCCGTATTTGTGACAAGCGCACCGCAAATCGGCTTTGAAAGCTTGTTCTCGCTCAATTGCCAAAGGCTCGAGTATTCGCGCAAAACGCCGCACAGAGTGAAGGTGCATTCAACCGGGATTTTTATCCCTTCAACGGATTCTTCGGACTCGGCATCAAAAAGAACTGTGAAGGAAATCTCCTGTCCGATCGTATAATTCTTTCCGAGTTTTGAAAGAGCGGAAGCTTCCAACGCTATTTCACCATCATGCTGCGGGAACTCTCCGTCCTGCAATTCGATTCGTCCGATTTTGAGCAAATTCCCGTCCGCCGAACCTACGGATGTGACCGCGACGCCGCTTTTTGATACTGCCTGACCGTAGACCGTCGCCGCTCCGATCTCTCCGATGCCGTTCACCGTGCTCAAAAACTCCGCATCGCCCTCAATTCCGTACGGTATTGCGCCGTACCATGCGCCGTAGGTGTTCAGCCTGTATTCCGCATTCGTTTTTATAATGCTGCCCGTTATGCAAAGCGTAACAAGCACAGCGGCAAATGAAATTGTCAGAATAATAACCGTAAGCAGGCTGCTGCGCTTTTTCCCCTTCAGCCCATGCAGCGCAAGTTTGAAAAGCTCTTTTTTCATTGTGCTCATTCCTTTCCGCGTTTTCACTATTTTGCCTGAGTTCCCGACCGTGCAGCATCCCATGTTCGCTGCCCTTCAGCAAACAAAAGTATAGCATGCCATGCTTACAACAGGCTTTCAGCCGTGCTTACAGTTTTGTAAGTTTCGTGCCGCATATCCGAATTTAATCGGTATTCACTTATTATATCACAACTTCGCTGCAAAAAATTGCCGCACCGAACCGCCGTCCGACGCATTTCAAATGCGCGATAAAGCGGCTTCTCATAAGGCGAAATAAGTATATTCCTGTTTTTTCAATATATTTGCATTATTCAGGTTGACTAAACGATGAACATTGAGTATAATGTATCAGTAATTCGAGTCGGCCGCGGTCGGGTTGAATCATTCATTTCCCGCAAGAGAGAGGGGGGAAACTGATAATGGAAATCCGTGTTGGTGAAAATGAATCCTTGGAAAGCGCAATTAAACGTTGGAAGCGTAAATGTGCTCGTTCAGGTATCCTTGCTGACGCAAGAAAGCGTGAGCATTACGAAAAGCCCAGCGTAAAACGCAAAAAGAAGGCTGAAGCTGCAAGGAAACGCAAGTATTAATTGCATCCTGCTTTACCGTTTTTTCAAAATGAACCGGCTTTGCTGTCGTTCATTTTAAAAAGCGAATATGTTTAATCGAAGTGCAGAAGAGCGATTTCGCCCGTCTGCACTTCTTTCGTTTTTGTCTGTTTTTTCGGCCGACCGCCGTTCTTTCATGTTAACATGGGTTAACTAACACGGATTCGGCCGTCAGTTTTTAATCATCCTGCCGATTTCGGTGGACTCTATATACCTTTCTTTAATCGCCTTCAATTCCGTCATATGCGGCTGCGTCATATGGATTTTTTGCAGTTCCGCATTTTCCCATGTTTCGGCAAGCAGCAGTGTGTCGGGGTTTTGAACAGAGGCAAAATATTCGTACCGCCGACAGCCCTTTTCATCAAGTATCAGCTGAAGGATCCCGCTCGATTTCACAGCGTTCAGAAACGCTTCCCGCATTCCGGGTTTTGCGGTGTAGATAACAAACAGATTCAGTTCATCGTTTTCGTTCATGTTCAGGTTAGCTCCCTCCAATTATTGTTTGTTCACGGTACAGCAAAACCGCAGCAGCCGTGCCGATTCCGAAACGGAAATCACAAAGCTGCTGCGGCAATTTCAGGTTCTGTCGCAATTCGAAGCTCTCCCTCGACTGCGAAGAAAAAATCATTATTCGTCAGCCCTGTGCTGAGCAAAGAGCCTGCATGTTCGGCAATTCTGTGTTATGCAGTTACGCAAAGAACTTGCCGATTCGGCAATTCCGTGTTACGCAGTTACGCAAAGAACTTGCCGATGATATCAACGATTTCAGCACCGATGCGCTTCTGAGCTTCGGTGGTGGAAGCACCGATATGGGGAGTGCAGCTGACATGGGGATGGCTGTAAAGAGCCTCGTTCTTGCTGGGTTCTTCTGCCCAAACATCAAGACCTGCTGCATAAACCTTACCGCTGTTGAGTGCATCAAGCAACGCTGCTTCGTCAACATTGGTGCCGCGGCTGGTATTAATGATAACAACGCCGTCCTTCATCTTTGCGATATTTGCAGCATTGATGATTGCGCCGCCGTCAACTGCGGGAGCATGAACGCTGATGAAATCGGATTTTGCAAGCAGCTCGTCCATTTCAACATAGTTGATGCCGGTCTGCTCTTCGATGCCGGGAATATGGAAAATATCGAATGCGATAACATTCATGCCCATGCCCTTAGCCATCCTGCCGAGAGCCTGTCCGATTCTGCCGAAACCGACGATGCCGAGGGTTTTGCCGTGAATCTCAATGCCCTTGTATGCCTTCTTTTCCCATTTGCCTTCGCGCATGGTGTGACCCGCAACGCTGATGAAGCGAGCGCAGGAGAGCATATGAGCCATTGCAAGCTCTGCAACAGCATCACTGGAAGCGCGGGGAGTGTTCATGACCTTGATGCCCTTTTCTTCGGCATATTTGTGGTCGATATTGTCGATGCCGACGCCGCCGCGGATGATGAGCTTCAGTTTGCCGGTTTCGCATGCCGCATCAATGATGGGAACGCGAACTTTGGTTGCGGAACGAACAACGAGAACATCAAAGTTCTTTACCTGTTCTGCGAGCTCTGCCGGCTCATAGAACTGTTCAACGACTTCATGACCCTGTGCGCGCAGTGCGGCAACAGCATTCTTTTCCATACCGTCTGATGCAAGAATACGCATAGTATAATCTCCTTAATAATGTATAATTTATCAATTGGGTGAAAACTGTCGCGGGCAGGGTGCGAAACGCTGCCCGCAGCAGTCGGCTGCATTTTTAGTGACAGCAAACGGACTCAGGCTCAGCCTTTGTAATTCTCCTGCTCGTATTTGCGGAGGAAATCAACGAGAGCAACAACGCCTTCCTTGGGCATTGCGTTATAAATGGAGGCGCGCAGACCGCCGACGCTCTTGTGGCCCTTGAGGTTGTCAAAGCCCGCTGCCTTGGTTGCGGCAACAACTTCCGCATCCGTTTCCTTGGAAGCAGTTACAAAGGGAACGTTCATGAGGGAACGGAATTCCTTTTCAACCGTGCCGCGGAACATCTTGGACTCATCGAGGAAGTCGTAAAGGATCTTTGCCTTTTCTTCGTTCATCTTTGCCATGACTTCAAGGCCGCCGATCCTCTTGAGGTACTTGAATACCTGACCGCAGACGTAAATGCTCCAGCAGTTGGGTGTGTTGTACATTGAGCCGTTGTTTGCATGGGTAGCATAGCTCATGTAGGTGGGAACGAACTGGGGCAGATCCTCGCGGATGAGGTCTTCACGCATGATTACGATTACCATGCCTGCCGGGCCGATGTTCTTCTGTACGCCGCCGTAGATAACGCCGTAATCGGAAACATTGCAGGGCTTTGAAAGGAACATTGAGCTCTGGTCGGAAACAAGAATCTTGCCCTTGGTGTTGGGAAGAGTCTGGTAGGTTGTTCCGTGAATCGTCTCGTTTTCGCAGATGTAAACATAATCCGCATCCTCACTGATGGGAAGATCGGAACAATCGGGGATGTAGCTGTAATTGCGATCCTCGCTGGTTGCAACAAGGTTGATCTTGCCGTATTTCTTTGCTTCGTTATATGCCTTTTTGGACCAGTTGCCGGTTACGATATAGTCAGCAACGCCGTTTTTCATAAGGTTCATGGGCAGCATTGCAAACTGAAGCGTTGCACCGCCCTGAATGAACATGACCTTGTAGTTATCGGGAATGTTCATAAGGTCGCGCAGATCCTGTTCGGCTTCGTCGATGATCTGCTGGAAAACCTTGGACCTGTGGCTCATCTCCATGACGCACATGCCGCTGCCTTCATAGTTGAGAAGGTTGTCGCGCACGCTCTCAAGAACCTCAACGGGGAGGATGGAGGGGCCTGCGGAGAAGTTATAAACACGATCGTATTTCATAGCAAAAACTCCTTTAGAAAAAATAGTTCGCTTGTTTTTGGGAAGCCGGGCTGCGATTGATTCAATGCTGTTCAACCTTTTCCCGAGAAAATCCCGTTAGATTGATTATAACGCTAATTCATGCCTTATTCAACCGCGAAACCGAGTTTTTTGCCTATATATTTTTTCTAATATTTTCTAATATTTCTGCCGCCTTCGTCCTGTTGTTTCGGCAGAATTCAGCCGTTCAGAATATATGTTCCGAGGTTCAGGTAACCTGCAAAAAGCAGCCACGCGATATACGGCAGCATCAAAATACCCGAAACTTTATCAAGTTTGAAAAAACTGCATGTCATTACAATCACGGTGATGAGCAGCATCACAAGCAGAACGAACGCCGCAAAACGAAGATTAAGCGTGAAAAACAGCGGCGTCCAGAGCATATTCAAAATGAGCTGAACGAGGTAAACGCGGAGCGCACACGCCGCCTGCCCGCCGATATCCGAATTGTCTCCGCACCGAACTTTTTTTCCGCTGCGATCCGGCTTGCCGATAATATATATTCTTGCTGCCGATATTCCCATCAAAACGAACAAAATTGTCCACACAACCGGGAAAAGCCACGGCGGCGGTGCAAGCGGCGGCTGTCTGAGCGCGCCGTACTCCTTCATGGCAGACATTGCAAAGACGGAAGATATCCCTCCCGCCGCAAGCGCAGCCGCAATAGAAACGATGTACACCCATGTTTTGCTGATTTTTTTCGATTTCATAACAGATTCCTTTCAACCTTGTTTATTTGTACTCGCAGCTGCATTCCGAAAACTCCGAACGGCTCGGATTTGCCGCCGCTTTTGCTCATTCAGGTGCAGCTTCCATCAGCATTATTTGAAATTTTGCTAATATATATGCCCGATTGCCGCAAAAGTGCTTGCATATTGCTTAAAAAGGTGATAAAATACCGATGTTTGATTTTCGTCCCGTGTATTCGTATGCGGTTTTGCAGGGTATGTTCCGCATTTTGCGGATTTTTCCTTCAATCGCATTCAACCTCATACACGGCAGATTCGGCAAGGAGGTGTAACGAAATGGGTAAGTTTTGTGAAGTATGCGGTAAGGGCGCAATGAGCGGTAATCTCGTCAGCCATTCCAACAGGAAGACCAGACGTATCTGGGCTCCCAACGTACAACGTGTTAACGTCATCGTCAATGGTACTCCTAAGAAGATGAATGTATGCACCCGTTGCCTGCGTTCCGGCAAGGTTCAGCGTAACGTCTGATTGCTGCTTTCAACGGTATCGCTATGAGAACAGAATTTTCTATGGATAAGATTGTAGCTCTGTGTAAAAACCGGGGCTACATTTTCTCAGGATCGGAAATTTACGGCGGGTTGGCGAATTGCTGGGACTACGGTCCGCTCGGCGTTCTTTTCCTTAACAACATCAAAGGCGCATGGTGGCGCAAATTCGTTCAGGAAAGCCCCTATAATGTCGGCGTTGACTGCGCGATTCTGATGAACCCCGAAGTATGGGTTGCAAGCGGGCACGTTGTCAATTTTAATGATCCGCTCATGGATTGCAGAGCCTGCAAAGCAAGGTTCCGCGCCGATAAGCTTATCGAAGATTATGCCGAAGCAAACGGACTTGCCGATGTTCACCCCGACGGCTGGACAAACGAACAGATGGAAGCATACATCAACGAAAAGGGCATTGTCTGCCCCGAATGCGGAAAGCATGATTTCACCGGCATCCGCAAATTCAACATGATGTTCAAAACCTTCCAGGGTGTCAACGAAAACACGGCAAACGAGATTTATCTTCGTCCCGAAACCGCGCAGGGCATTTTTGTCAACTTTCAAAATGTTCAGCGCACGATGCGCAAAAAAATCCCGTTCGGGATTGCACAGATCGGCAAATCTTTCCGCAACGAAATCACTCCGGGCAACTTCATTTTCCGCACAAGGGAATTTGAGCAGATGGAGCTTGAATTCTTCTGCGAACCCGGCACGGAACTTGAATGGTACGACTACTGGCGCAGCTATTGCTACAACTTCCTCCGCAGCCTCGGCATGAGTGAGGAACGGCTGCGCAGGCGTGAACATTCACCCGAAGAGCTTTGCCACTATTCCAACGGCACAACCGATATCGAATATCGTTTCCCGTTCGGTTGGGGTGAACTCTGGGGCGTTGCAAGCCGCACCGATTATGACCTTAAAGCTCATGCGGAACACAGCGGCAAGAGCATGGAATACATGGATCCGTTCACGAATGCCCGATACATTCCCTATTGTATCGAACCCTCCGTCGGCGCAGGCCGCATGGCTCTCGCATTCCTCTGCGATTGCTACGATGAGGAGACTCTCGAAAACGGCGATGTTCGCAACGTTCTGCATCTGCATCCCGCGCTCGCTCCCTACAAGGCCGCCGTTCTTCCGCTTCAGAAGAAGCTCGGCGACAAAGCCAAAGAGCTTTATGCAATGCTGTCCAAGCATTTCATGGTCGATTACGATGAGACCGGTGCAATCGGCAAACGTTATCGCCGCCAGGACGAAATCGGTACCCCGCTCTGCATAACAGTTGATTTCGAAACTGTTGAAGGCGATCCCGCCAACGATATGCAGAAGGACACCGTCACCGTTCGCGACAGGGACACAATGCAGCAGATTCGTTTGCCCATTGACCAACTTGTTCCCTATATCGAGAAAAAAATCGAGTTCTGAGTTTGAGCGGCTTACAGCCGCCGCCCATGCATAATCAACCCGCACGGTATATCCCCCGTGCGGGTTTTATGTTTCCTGCTGCATACGGCTGTCTGCATCAAACCGGAAACAACTCGTTGTCAGCACTCGGCACGAAGTCAAGAGCCGATTCACGGAGTCCGCACCCGAAAAAACCGCAGAGCGGAAAGCCCTGCGGTTTTTGGGAGATAAGTGTTGAAAATACTTTAGGAGTTTTCATCCGGCAGAAACTGCTCGGGCAGAGCCTGCCGTGTCATCGAATCAGCCCCTGAGAAGCTTTACGGTTTCGGCAAGCTTTTCAAGATCGGCAGCATTGCAGCGACCGAGCTTCTGCATTGCAACGACGAAATCGGAGAGACTTGCGCCCTCGTTGCCGTTGAGCAGATGACCGCGGGTCTGTGCAACATATTCTGCACGGGTAAGAAGGGGCAGATATTCGAAGCTGCGAACCTTCTTGCCGACGATTTTGATGAAGCCCTTCATGTTGAGGCGGTTAACGAAAGTCTGAACGGTCTGATAAGTCCAGTCATGGCCCTCGATTGCCTGCCAAATGTCGGTGATGATAACGGGTTTGCCTGCTGCCCAGATAATCTCCATTACTTCGAGTTCTGCAGCGGATACGTCTTTGATAATCATAGTCTTTACCTCACATATATTGTATTCACTGGTTATATTCTACTCTGTCCGGCTAAAAATTGCAATACCGCATTCAAGAATTTTTAACAAAAATTGCCCTGTTGGCACCAAAAAAAGCCACAAAACAGCATTTGTACTAATTTTGACTTGTTTAGTACATATAATTGCCACATTTTCTTGTCAGCCTGATTAGTTTGCAGCCAAAGTTAACAGTATGTTAAAAAGGCGTGAAATAAATTTTTTCGCCGTATGTATGGTGCGCAAAGCGAGCTTACTGCGCTGAGCGGAACGCATTATACAAACTTCCGCATCCTTGCAAGAGCTGCTTTTTCAAGGCGGCTCACCTGCGCCTGACTTATGCCGACCGATTTTGCAACCTCCGTTTGTGTCTTCCCGTTAAAGAAGCGAAGTTGTAAAATTTTTCTTTCCCGTTCCGAGAGTTTGCTCATGCCTGTTGAAATTGCAATGCCGTCCAGCCAGCGATTATCGTCCGCCGTGTCATCCTTGACCTGGTCCACAATATAGACCGCATCACCGTCATCCCGAAAAATAGGTTCATTGAGCGAAATCGGATCGGAAATTGCATCCAAGGCGAAAACAACGTCGCTCTCGGGAACGCCCAATTCTGCAGCTATTTCGTTTAAACTTGGTTCAACACCCTTTTCATCAACCAGCCTGCTTCTGACCTGCATCGCGTGATAGGCCGTGTCGCGCAGAGAGCGGCTGACTCTTATGCTGCTGTTGTCGCGAAGGAATCGTCTGATTTCACCGATAATCATCGGCACGGCATATGTGGAGAAGCGGACATTATGGCTCAAATCGAAATTATCGATCGCTTTAATCAGCCCGATGCAGCCGACCTGGAACAAATCATCCGGCTGTTCGCCGCGGTTTGAGAACCTTTGAATAACGCTCAGAACAAGCCGCAGATTCGCCTGAATAAATTCATCACGCGCCGATTCATCACCTGATTTTATCCGTTCGAGCAGCTCAGTGCTCTTTTTATAGCTGATACGCGGAAGTTTCCCGGTGTCCACGCCGCAGATTTCCACTTTGTTGATTGCCATTGCCGACCTCCGATTCAAGTTTGTTTTTCGGTTAACACGTCAAACAACAAATCTTTGATAAGCAATTGTTATTCAACGTTTTTCTTATATTCAAATAATGGACATTTTCGGAATAATTTATTCAGGTTTTTTTGCCCTTTTACGGCGAAAATCGGAAAAGCAATTGAAATAGTTTCTGATTCGACAAAACTCATCCGGAAAGCGTATTTTTTGTTTTGTGCAAAAGCATTCTTTGAAGTTCGTGCGCATCCGACCGCACATCGGGTTCAATGCCGATAAACCGCCGCAAAAAAACCCGGCGGAAACGCAGGAGGCACCGGCGGTGTGCTGTATATAAAAATTTTCTTGTTTACATTTTCATGAAATCCTGCTAAAATGCCTTGCACAACGGTTCAGGAGATTTTTGAATATGCTCAGGATTAAAAAATCTGAATTTGTAACGAGCGTCGGTAAAAACGGGGGCTATCCCTCCGAGGGCGGTGCCGAAATTGCAATCGTCGGCAAATCAAATGTCGGCAAATCGTCAATTATAAACTCGCTCTGCAACATGAATAAACTTGCAAAAACATCACAAAAACCCGGAAAGACGCGGCTTATAAACTATTTTCGCATCAACGGGGATTTCTACATTGTAGATCTTCCCGGATACGGCTTTGCACAGGCGTCAAAGCAGGAGCAGGCACAATGGGGCGAACTTATCGAAAGCTACCTTGCCTCCGGAAGGGTGAAGCATATTTTCATGCTTGTGGATATTCGCCACGAGCCGACTCGCGATGATAAACAAATGTTTAAGTACATACTCTATTATGCGATTCCGTACACGCTCATTGCAACCAAAGCCGATAAACTGGCAAAAACGCGCCGCAGGCAGGCTGCGGTTGCCCGTGCCCGCGAACTCGGCGCACCACCGTATGCAATTGCATATTCGAGTGAAACCGGTGACGGCAGGTCGGAGCTGCTGGAAAGGCTCGAAGCGGTTGCTTACGGTGACATAATCGGCAATGATTCCGAAACGGAAGCTGATTCAAATCCTTCCGCTCCCGCAGCGGAAACAATTTCGGTGTCCGAAAAAACTCCGGTTTAAGTTTGTTTCGGCAAAAAGGGCGCAGAATCATGTTTTTTGTCTGCTGCCCGATTATTCCGAGCGTTTGCGAAACGAAGCCCGGCATATCAAGCGGCAGCTTAAACGGCGGCGCTGATTTGTTTTCGGAAAACTTTTGGGGACAAATTTTCAATTTTTATGCAATTGCCTATTGACATGACGGGGCAATGTCAGCATAATATGGTAGGCGTTGATTGATGCGGGCAAAAAGCGCAGAGCGTATCCGTCTCAATCACCGCTTATCAAAGCAATGCGGGTCGATTGCCGCACCCGTGTTCACAGAATCAAATCGGCAATAAATAAATTATTTTTTCGAGGGTTAAACCATGGGCTACAAGAAATGTCCGAGATGTGAGTTGAATTATATTCGTGATGACCAACAGCTTTGCGATGTTTGTTCAAGAAAGCGTAAAGTCTCCGATGATGACAACGAGGTTTTGATGTGCATTGAATGCGGCGAGAATCCCGCCATGAAGGGCAAGGAGCTTTGTGCCGCATGTTATAAAGAGAGTCTGCGTCAGGAAAGGCTCGGCAAGCAGCATAAGACCATTGCCGCACTCGACGAAATGGATAATTCAGACATGGAGGACGTCGGCGTGCCCCTTGACGAAGCGGAAATTCCCGAAACGGAAATTCCGGAGCTTGACAGCAGCTTCGATGATGACGATGAAGGCTATATTGACGAAGACCGCGAAAACGGCGACGATTGACAGCATTGCATTGCATCCCCGCATAGCCCCGCTGCTTTATCGGCAGCAGACTGACTGAACGGTAATATTCTGATGAAACTATTCGCAATCGGAGATCTGCATCTTAACGGCAAAGCCGATAAACCAATGGATGTTTTCGGTTCCAATTGGGATAGGCACAGAGAAAAGATATTTGATGCATGGCAGAGTCTCGTCTCCCCAAGCGACTGTGTGCTTGTTCCGGGCGATATCTGCTGGGCAATGTATCTTGAAGATGCCGTTGACGATCTGAACTCAATTGCGGAGCTTAACGGCACAAAGATTCTTATCCGCGGCAACCACGACTACTGGTGGGCATCGCCGACGAGGATACGCGCCGTTTTGCCCGCCGGTATGTATATTGTTCAAAATGATTCGGTTGATATGGGTGCGTTTTCGGTATGCGGTTCACGCGGTTGGATGCTTCCTTCGGCTGCCAACTTCGGAAAAGCCGACGAAAAGATTTTCAACCGCGAATTGATACGGCTTGAAATGTCGCTTAAGGCGGCTCGGCGTGCGCCTGTCATAACGATGCTGCATTATCCACCTGTTGCCGAAAACGGCATGCGGACGGCTTTTACGGAGCTTATTTCGCAGTATCCCGTGCAGCAGGTTGTGTATGGGCATCTTCATGCGCAGTCATGCAGACTCGGCTTTAACGGAACGCTGGACGGCATACGCTACTCACTTTGTTCGGCCGACTTTTTAAATTTCGCACCGAAACAGATCGCAGAATTCTGACAAATACTTGAATGTTCGGAACAAAACAGACTGCCGCAAACACATATGTGTTTTTGTTGCAGTCTGTTTAAAGTTATTTTAAAAACTCATCAACGATTGAATTCCGCTGCCGGTGTCCGCAACGCCTGTACGCGCAGCTTTTCATTTCGGCAGCATGAAAAGCACCGTTTTGTTCTTCAGCGAAATGCGTAGAACCTCTGCTCCGCGCTCTGCAAGTTCTTTCTTGTATTTCAGAAAAGAATGATCGATTTGAAAGCCGAGCACATTCTCGATTTCATCGAAGGTTAGGCTGAATTGCCCCGGTTCATGCTGCATAACGTAATTCCACAGCGGTTCGTATTTGCTCATTGCCGCACCCCCTTATGTATATATCAGATCGGCTTTGAATCGCCCGAAGTTTGCCGAGCATTATTGAATTATACCACAAAACAAGCTTTTTTACAGGTTTTGACAGATGCTGTATTTCATGTTTTTTTGACATGATTTTAATAGTTTTCAGCAATATATTGTCACAAATTGTTGACATACATCACCAAAAGTGTTATCTTATTCAAGATGGATCTTTAAGAGCGGTACGGAGATGCCGGCAAGATTTACGGACTTATGAATAAATTGGAGCCGTGTCCCGGGCATTATGCCCGAATCGGCTGTTGCTTTTTGTTTTTCTGTATGCTTTGCTGTGCGGCAAAGCTTTTATTTTGCCCTTCTGCACTCTTCCGTTTCGAATTTACCCTTCCGTCCGAAATACTTTCAGGGAGAAAACGACGATGAAACTTATTTATGACGTCAACGACAAACCCAAGTTCCGTGCGAATCTTGTTTTCGCATTCCAGCAGCTGCTTGCTATCATAGCGGCAACACTGCTTGTTCCGACCCTTGTAAACAGCGCATTCGGTGAAGCAATCCTTGACCAGGGCGCAGCATTGTTCGGCGCAGGCGCAGGCACCCTTGTCTACATTCTTTTCACAAAGAAAAAGAGTCCTGTTTTCCTGGGCAGCTCCTTTGCATTCATCAGCCCGTTGATCGGCGCATGTTCATTCGGCTATTTCGGCATTCTTATCGGCGCATTCATTGCAGGTATTGTTTACGTCATCATTGCTCTTATCGTTCATTTTGCCGGCACAAACTGGGTTGACAAGCTCCTTCCCCCCGTTGTCATCGGCCCGGTAGTTGCGCTTATCGGTCTCAGCCTTTGCGGTTCCGCAATCAACAATGTCAACAACACCGCCGCCTCTCCCGACGGTTATAACCTTGTGTGCATTCTTATCGGCATCATCACATTCTTTGCAACGGTGCTTGCATCCGTTAAGGGCACAAAAACGATGAAGCTGATTCCCTTTATCATCGGCATTGCCGCAGGGTATGCCGCTGCATCCGTATTCACCGTTATCGGCAACAAATGCGGCATTGATTACCTTAAAATCGTTGATTACTCCCCCTTGGCAAACAATTTTGAAACCGTAACTTTCGGCAGCTTCATTTCCCTGCCCAAGTTCACCTTCCTCGGTGCGCTCAACGAAGGTGCGGGCAAAATCGATGTTGCCGCCGTTGTCAAGCTCTTCGCGCTGTTTGCGCCTGTTGCGTTCGCGATGAAGGTAACCGCGTTACATCTTTGGAGCATTTTTACCCCAAAAAGCGGCGCAAACGCGAAAGAGAGGGAGGGACGCATGCATTTTGGCGTGGCGCAGAGGTTTGCTGCCTTGATTGCCGGCGTCAAGCAGACGAGCCTCAAGCTGAGCGCGAAAGCGTCC
>ENA-ORRN01000635-ORRN01000635.1-human-gut-metagenome-genome-assembly--contig:-NODE-635-length-27283-cov-3.893565_pt1 | contig 27283 bp, 20 predicted proteins | sample MGYA00242174_ERZ509132 | MGnify/ENA primary metagenome ERZ509132 (study PRJEB26280, sample SAMEA2338671) | human gut metagenome | biome: human gut; feature: human-associated habitat; material: faeces... | reverse complement strand
TTTCCAGCCGATAGAAATATTTCCCTGAGGATAGCGAACGCCTTCCCCCTTATTGAAGTACCACAGAGTGGCGATGGTCATGGGCCCCAAACGCCCTATATACATGATCATGATGGAAAGGAGCTTGCTGGCAGTCCCCAAACTGGGGGTAATGCCTGTAGAAAGCCCCACGGTGCCAAAGGCACTGACCGCTTCAAACAGAATATCCAGAAAAGGAATATTCGGTTCCAATATGCACAGTAAATATGTACCAACGCCTATGATCCCCAATCCCATCAGGGCAATGATCACCGCTTTGCGGAAAGCTTCCGGTGGGAGGGAATAGTGAAAAGCTTTTTCGCTCCGATTGGTGGCGGCAGATTTGATCCCCTGAAGAATGGCAAAGAATGTAGTGGTTTTGATTCCGCCGCCGGTTGAACCGGGAGAAGCGCCGATGAACATAAGCATCATGACCACAAATAGTCCGCTCTTAGTGAATCCTCCCAACGGATAGGTGGAAAAACCGGCTGTCCGTGCGGAAAAACTGAAAAAAACAGCACCGAGCCAGGAAATATCCTCTGTCAGTTTGATAAGCAAAGCGCCTGCAGCCAGCAGAATACTGCTGACGCTGAGCACTACTCTTGTGTGCATGGAAAGTTTTTTCCAGCGAAATCGTTTTTCGGCCAGTTCACTCATGACAGGGAACCCTATGCCGCCAAAGAAAATCAATCCGCAGGTGACAAGGTTCAAAAGCAAGCTGTGCTGATAGGGGATAAGGTTGCGCATGCCGCCCAGAATATCAAATCCGGAGTTATTAAAGGCTGCAATGGAATGAAAAAGACTGACTCCAACCGCTTTCAAAACAGGATAGTTCTGTGCAAATATAGGGAAACTGAGTATAGCGCCCGTCAATTCAAAAGCAGCGGTGATGGTGAGAACTTTTTTCAGCAGCCGTACCACGCCGCCATCGCCGCTCAGGTTCATGGCCTCCCGAAGTACGGTACGTCCCTTCAGATCCACTCGCCTGCCCATGGCCAGCATGATCCCCGCCCCGACTGTAGCTACTCCCAACCCGCCGGCCTGAATCAGAAGACCAACAACGGCCTGCCCCAAAGGGGTGAAGGTATCGGCGGTATCTACTACCGTAAGTCCTGTAACACATACGGCGCTGGCGGAGGTATACAAAGCATCTATGTACCGGAGAGAAACATCGTTCCGGAGACACCAGGGCAGCATCAATATCACAGAACCCAGAAGGATCAGCAGCGCAAAACCAATGGCAATAAGGCGCCCTGAAGATTGCCTGCGAAATAATGCAAACAATTTTGTTCCTCCTCTCCAAATGAATTGCTTTTCGGAGAGTATATGTCTTTGAATGGCCGTTTGTCAATACATCTACGCACCGGTACTATAAGTGCAAAAAGAAAAAGCGCTCCATGAACGGAGCGCTTAATGCAATACTGCTTTATGCCAGTGCAGCAAGTATCCGCCGTGCCGCTTCCTCTATGCGCTCCCGGCTGGTAGCCAGATTAAAGCGGGCAAAGGTATTGGCCTCTCCCTTGAACCAGTCGCCGTAATCAATGGCGATCCGGCAGCGGTTTTCAAAGAAGTTCTGCATTTCTTCTGGTTTTACATAGGCGCCAAAATCGATCCACATAAGATAGGTGCCTTCCAAAGGTGCAACCTGCAGTCTGGGCAGGACTTTCAGCAGGGTATCCCGCAGACAGAGGTAATTGCCGTAAATCTGTTCTTTGAGCGCTTCCAGCCAGGGCGCTCCCTCCCGGTAGGCGGCAGTTCCTGCGGCGTAACCAAGGCTGCTGCCGTTGGTCACAGAAATACGCTGGGTATAGGCGTCCCATTTGGCACGCAGCTCTTCATCCGGCAGTACAGCCGCAGCATTTTGCAGTCCGGCCAGATTAAAGGTCTTGCTGGGGGAAGTCAACGTCACCACCCGGCCGGAAGCTACTGTACCCAGCGGGATCTGTACGTTATCTGCATACACAAAGTCCTGGTGGATCTCATCGGCAATGAGGATCACGTTATACCGGGCGCATAATTTGGCCACGGCCTTCAGTTCTTTACGGGTCCATACCCGGCCTACAGGGTTATGCGGAGAACAGAAGATAAGCATCTTCACATGCTCGTTCAGGATCTTTTCTTCCATGTCCTTCAGATCCGGGGTATAGCGGCCATCTGCTTTTTGTGTAAGCGGGCTTAAAACAAGCTTGCGGCCTGTTTCTTCAATGGCGTGGAAGAAGGGATAGTATACTGGGGGCAGGGCCATTACGGCGTCTCCTGCATCTGTCATGGAACTGACACACCAGTACAGGGCAGAAACTACTCCGGGAGCATAGCGAACCCATTCCTTCTGCACGGTATATCCGTGATGATGCTGCTCCCAGTCAACAAATGCATCTGTAAAATCTGCTCCCAGAATGGAATAGCCATAGGCCCCGCAGTCGATCTGCCTCTGTAAAGCTTCCTGTACACAGCGGGGGCTCTTGAAGTCCATATCGGCCACCCACAAACAGAGCAGGTCATCCCTGCCGTATTTTTCCTTCATTCCGTCCCATTTGACACTGCCGGTGTTTTGCCGGTCCACATACACAAGCTGTTCTTTCATGTTTTCTCCTTACTAAAATCATTTATCCAGTTCCATAAATCCCTCTCCATAGACTTCATCGTTGGAGCCTATCATAAGCAGGGCGTTTTTATCGATCTCATAGCAGAGCTTTTTTATGCGGTAAACCTCAGGCCGGCTGCAGGCGCACAAGACCAGCCGGTGTTTTTTTCCGGAATAAGCTCCGGTAGCATCCAGAAGGGTTACGCCCCGGCCGATCTGAGCCATAATGGCGTCTGCCATCTCCTGACCAAGATCGGTAATGATTAAAAGCCGCTTACCGCTCTGGGAACCATAGAGCAGCTTGTCCGTAACAGTGGTGCATACAATGGTCATAAGTATGCCGCGCAGCACGGCATCAATATTTCCGTATACGAACCCGCCAAGGAGGATCACCGTACCGTCTACAATCAGGTTCACACTGCCAACGGACATATGAGGAAACTTCTTTTTCAGGGGCATAACGATGAAATCCGTACCTCCTGTACAAAAGCCCCGCATATAAACAAGACTCAGGGCAATGCCCATGCATACTCCCGCAAACAGACAGGATACCAGCGGATCTCCGGTATATGCGGGAATAACGGGAGTGAGCAGATCCAGCACAATGGCCATCAGTGCCATGACCGATATAGATTTAATAATGTATCTTTTTCCGAAAAAGCGGTAGCAGAGGATTATGACCGGTACGTTCAGCGAAAGACTGGCTATACCTATTGGCAGTTGCGGGATAAAAAAATTGGCTAAAATGCTCAAACCTGTGATCCCACCCGGGGCAAAGTTGGCGCTGACGGTAAACATGGCTACAGCCAGAGTATAAAACAAAGCCGAAAGTACGGAATAACCGGCATCGACCAGCAGTTTTTTCCAGTCCAGAGTTTTCAGATACGGTACAATTTTGTGCATGACAGAGCCTCCTGTATATGTTTTGGAACCTGCCGGGGATCTGCCGCACTCCCCGGCGGGTTCATAAAAGTTATTGTTACTCTTCTTCGTCTCTATCCAGCGTTGCTTCATACAGGGTGGCATAGAGACCCCCCTTATCCAAAAGCTGCTGGTGAGTGCCGCGTTCCCGAATGCCGTGTTCATCAATAACCACGATCTCTCCGGCTCGCCGAACGGTAGAGAGACGATGGGCAATGACCAGTGTGGTACGACCACGGCTCAACTCGTCAAAGCTGTGCTGGATATCCGCTTCCGTTACCGTATCCAGGGCGGAGGTAGCTTCATCCAGAATCAGCACGGGCGGGTTTTTCAAAAACAGCCGGGCAATAGAGATTCGCTGCTTTTGTCCTCCGGAAAGGAGCATGCCCCGCTCGCCTACATTGGTGTCATATCCTTCGGGGAAGGTGAGGATTTCTTCGTGAATCCTGGCCCGCCGGGCGGCTTCCATGACTTCCTCATCCGTGGCATCCAGCCGTCCATATCGAATATTCTCCCGTATGGAACCGGCAAAAAGGAATACATCCTGCTGTACGATCCCCACGTTTTCCCGGAGTGATTTCATGGTCACATCCCGGATGTCATGGCCGTCTATGGTGATGGAGCCCTCTTTTATTTCATAGAAACGCAGCAGCAGATGACACAGCGTGGTTTTGCCGCCGCCGGAAGGACCTACCAGTGCCAATGTTTCACCGGCGGGAATATTCAGGTTTACATGGTTCAGCACCTGCCGTCCGTTTCCATAGGCAAAGGATACGTTTTCAAAGGCAATATCTCCTTTTACCCGGGACAGGGCCAGAGCGCCGGGCTTATCCTCAATATCCGGCTTTGTATCCATGATCTCCAGAAAACGGGTAAAGCCCGCCATGCCCAGCACATACTGCTCAGCAAAGTTGGCCAGCTTTTTGATGGGGCTGGTGAAGCTGGAAACATAAAGCATAAAGGTAATAAGCACGATGGGATCCAGTTCGCCGTGATAGATGAGCAGGCCGCCGGTAAGCAGCACCACAATGTTGAACAGGGCAATGCCGAAATCCATCCCGCTCATAAATACGCCCATGGCTTTATGGTGCTCTTTTTTTGCATCCAGAAAGCGCATATTGCCCCTGTTGAACTTGCTGACCTCATAGTCTTCATTGGCAAAAGCTTTGGCGGTTCTGGCGCCGGAGATACTGCTTTCCACATCGGCGTTGATCTCTGCTACACGTTCCTTAACGTGCTTGCTTGCGGTTTTCATAGCCACGCGGGTACGCATGATAAAAATCAGAATGGGGGGCAGCAGTATAAGCATAGCCAGGGCAATGCGCCATTCGATGCAGAACATCACCGCAAAGGATCCCGCCAGCGTGACGCAGGAAATCACCACGTCTTCCGGACCGTGGTGGGCCAGTTCCGTTACCTCAAACAGATCATTGGTCACCCGGGAGAGGAGCTTTCCGGTGCGGATGTTGTCATAAAAACTGAAGGGGAGGGTTTGAATGTGGGCAAAGATATCCCGGCGCATATCCGTTTCAATGTGCGCGCCCAGACGGTGTCCCCAATAGGTGACGATATACTGGAGGCCGGCCCGAATCAGATATGCCAGCACGGCAAGCCCCAGCAGCAGCAGGAATTTGGGCATGAGACTGTGATCGGCTTCCATGGCAGGGATAAGCTGCCGGAGCAGATACTGGGTGAAAAGAGGAAAGGCTACATCCACCCCGGACATGCCGAAAGCACATATCATATCCAGGGCAAAGAGCTTCTTGTGGGGCCCAAAATAGGCCATAAATCGTTTGATCTTATTCATACTTCTATTATATCCGAGTTCATTTTCTTTGTCTATGGGGGGCCGGGGTCAAAATGCGTCTTTCATATACCGGTTAAACAGCGGCAGCAGCGTATCGGCTTCTTTGGGGGAATAGCGGGGGGAAATAGCCACAGATATAAAGTCATAGGGGGCAGAAGCCCGAAAATCCTTATGATCCGCATATACCCGGAAGGGAATTTCCGGCTCGGGTCCGTTGTTCTTTTCAAACAGGCCGGGAAAAGCCTGGGGCAAACAAATAGCCCTGCAGGTACCCTGCATATCCCGCAACACGATCCTTTCCGGTATATCCGGCCGTGATTTGGGATTGCGTACATTATCAAGAATTCCGATGCAGCGGGTGGCCAGGGCAAAAAGAAGATAGTTAGCTTCATCCAACTGCCCGGCGGTATAAAATTCTTCCAGATTCCACCGCTTGGCTGGAGGCTTGGCCAGCACATTGTACAGCACATACCCGGGTCCCGGTTTACCGATGCCCAGATCGCTGTGTGCATCTATGTGCGTCACATGAAAGGGAGGAATCAGCTTGCCGGCATTTATAAGCTGCCGCCACCATTGTAAAGCTTCGTCATGCGTCGTAAAAATTTTCCCCGGAAGGGGGATATCTTCATTTAAACGACATTGGGACTCCAAAAAGGACTTTGTTTCTTCTGGTGTCCATGGTTCATGTCCGCAAAGGGCCGGACGCTCTCCCGGGGCGGCCAGTGGACAACAGTCCGCCAGAAAGAAATCCAGATCTATATCCAATATCCGCTGCATAGCATCCTCCTGTATACTCCCTACCAGTATATCCGGAGATGACTTTTTTTGCAACGGGAAAGCCGCTTTGCATATGCAGAGGAAAAGCGCATACATTCTAACAAAGTGCGAGAGTGCGGAGGGTAATATGACGGATATTTACAAAGATATTTTGGAGCGTACCGGCGGAGACATTTACATCGCCGTGGCAGGGCCCGTGCGCACGGGAAAATCCACCTTTATCAAACGTTTTGCGGAGGTGATGATGCTCCCGGGCATCGAGGATGCATTCGTCTATCAGCGGGTGGTGGATGAGCTGCCTCAAAGCGGGGCAGGACGCACCATCATGACCACACAGCCCAGGTTTGTACCGCCGCAGGCAGTGGAGATTCGGCTGGGAGAAAAGGCATCCTGCCGGATGAAACTGGTAGACTGTGTAGGATATCTTATTCCCGGGGCGGAAGGGGCTACCGAGGACGGCACACCCCGTATGGTCACTACGCCCTGGTTTGAAGAGGATGTTCCCTTTGAGCAGGCGGCACAGGTAGGTACCGACCGTGTAATACGGGAGCACAGTACCATTTGCCTGCTCATGACCACCGATGGTTCCATTACCGATATTCCCCGGGAAAATTATCTGGAAGGGGAAAAGCGGGCCATTGAAACGGCAAAAGCTACGGGCAAACCCCTGCTGGTAGCTGTCAATTCCAGAAACCCGGCAGGAGAGGAAGCTCTGACGGTGGCCCGAGAGATAGAAAAGGCCTATGATGTGCCGGCTATGACGCTGGATGCCAAAACAATGGGGGCAGGAGAGATACAGTCTCTGCTGACGGGGATCCTGTATGCTTTCCCAATGCGTCTGTGCCAGGTGGAACTGCCCAGTTTTCTGCGGGCTATGGACAGAAGTGAACCTCTCTGGCAGGCATTGCTGGATGCCGTGCGGAAGGAACCTGTGCGTACCGTAGGAGAATATATCCGCCTGAAAGAGTCTTTGGCCGCCGTGGAAAAGGTCAAGTCTGTAGAAAACGGAGCCATCGATCTTGGCCGCGGGGAGGTGCGTCTGCATCTTACGCTGGAGGATGGAGTGTTCTACGAACTGCTTTCCAGAGAAGCGGGAACCACTATTGCCGATGATTTTGCGCTGGTCTCTCTTCTTAAAGACTGCCTGGAAGCAAAAAAACGGTGGGATCGCCTTTCCGGCGCTTTGGAGCAGGCAGAGGCTACGGGATATGGGGTAGTCACGCCGGATTTCAAGGAAATGGAACTGCTGGAACCGGAGATATTTCGTCAGGGTCCCCGGTATGGGGTGACACTACGCACCAGGAGCAAAGGGCTTCATTGCATCCGCGTGGATATCCGGTCGGAAGTCAGTCCCATGGTGGGTACGCAGGAACAGGCGGAAAACCTTATTGCACAGCTGAAAGAGGCGGCACAGAAAGACCCGGCTTCCGTATGGGATATAAGCTTCTTTGGCAAGACGCTTCTCGAACTGGTACAGGAGAAAATGGAATTGCAAAAAGGAGGCCTTTCGCAGCAAGCACAGATGCGCATGCAAAGCACCATAGAGCGCATGGCAAATCAGGGATGCAGTGGACTTATCTGTATCATGCTATAAATCCAGGGGCATACTGTACCCGGCTGCTTTTGTAAGGGCGGCCGGGAATTTTATTTTTGGAGGCACATGTGGCATACAGGACAGATCTTGCTTTGGAAGCTAAAAGCCGCTGCCCCGATATACCGGGGGTTCAGGAACAGTGCGAACACTTTGCAGGTATAGACATTTCCCGCATTCGCGTGGAAACGCAGGAGGCCGCACAAAAACTGGGGAAACCCGTTGGAAACTATGTAACATTTACGCTGCCAAAGGAATTTATAGCCGATCCCCGGTGCCGTGAGGCAGGTGCCAAACGTCTTGCAGGGGAACTGGATGCGCTGCTGCCTCCCGGTCCGGTGCTCCTGGCAGGATTGGGAAATCGGAAGATCACCCCGGATGCCTTGGGCCCACGGACGGCGGAGGGGATCGTGGTGACCCGTCACCTGCAGAATCATTGTAAGGAAGTTTTGGGACATGAGGTGCGTTCTGTAGCCGCTTTCCCAACAGGCGTTATGGGCGTTACCGGTATAGAAACGGTGGAAGCGGTTGGTGCCATGGTCAAGGCGCTGTCTCCGGCGGCACTGATCGCTGTAGACGCTCTGGCAGCTTTAGACAGCAGTCACATTGGAGCTATGGTGCAGCTCAACGATACTGGAATCTCTCCCGGAGCCGGGGTCGGAAACTTCCAGAAAGGATTGAATCGGGAAACCCTTGGCGTTCCGGTACTGGCGCTGGGAATCCCGCTGGTGCTCTCTGCCGAATCTATACTGGAAAGCGGCTTGCGGCGCACAGGCAACGGATATTTGGCGCAAAATCTCCAAACTTTGCTGGAAGAGGATTTTCTTTCCATGGTGGTTACGCCAAAGGATATAGATGCAATGGTCAAAGACGGAGCCAGACTTCTAAGCCAGGGATTGAATCTTGCCTTTTTTGGAGAGAATTACGGGCCGTTATGCGCCATGCTGCCATAATTCAGCGACCTTGGGCATAGGCTCTATTCAAGGAGGTGCCTATGAGACGTACAAACATAAAAAAGAATCGCCCCCCGGTGAATCCGTGGATATTTGGTTTGTGTATGCTGCTTCTGGGAATGAGCATCCATCGGGTGGAGAGCTGGATATACCCGCAGACTTCCCATACCATGGCGCAAATGCCTGCAAATGAGGTCGAAAAAGCGGATCCTTTACCTTTAACGGCAGTGGACGCAGCCGTGTTGCCTGAAGGAGGAGAAAATTTGTTCGCGGCCGCTTTCCGAGGCAGAGAAGAGAGCCCTCGGAAACAGCAGCTGCCAGACAGACAGGCAGAAAAAGAGCCCCAGATACTTATCTATCATACACATACGACAGAAGCTTATACACAGACTGCGGACAGCCCTTACAAACAGACTTCTGCTTTTCGCACAAATGATGCGGATAAAAGCGTGCTGGCTGTGGGAGAGGCATTGAAAGAAGTTTTGGAGAAAGAATACGGCTATATTGTGCTTCATGATACTACCGACCATGAACCACCGAAACTTTCCACCGCTTACACCCGTTCAGAAAAGACAATGGCGGCTTATCGGGCGAAATATCCTTCACTGGAGGTGTTTATCGATCTGCATCGGGACGCCGGTTCCAACGAAAAAGACTATGTGGCTGCTCCCGGGGGACCTGCCGCCCGGGTTATGTGTGTGGTGGGAAAGGGAGAAAAGTATGAGCAGAAGCCGGACTTTGATTCCAATTATTCGCTGGCCAGTCGCTTTACCGAGACATTGAATCAACTTGTGCTCGGGATGGGCCGTCCTGTGCGTGTAAAACCCGGGCGGTATAATCAGCATATTTCCTCTCATTGTCTGCTGCTGGAAGTAGGGCATAATGCAAACACATTAGAACAGGCTCTCAACGCAGTGCCCCTTATAGCCAGGGCTCTGGCAGCGGCACTGGGGGAAGAGAAGGCAGAAACATTGCCGGTGCAGGCGGCTCTGTACGCTGGAGAGAAAAATGCAGCCGCCGGTTGGCTGGTACCCCGGGATTAGTGGCTTTGTTGACAAAAAGCCGAAGGAACGATAAGATATTTGTGTCTGAATAGACATATCTTTCTTAGGAAAGGCGCAATATACATGGAATCGCTGAAAATCGCCATAGTAGGCGCTACAGGCATGGTCGGCCGCATGTTTTTAAACGTACTGGAAGAAAAAGGGATCCAGGCTCGGTATACTCTTTTTGCATCATCCCGTTCCGCCGGGCAGAAGCTTTCCTTTATGGGGGAATCGTATACCGTAGAACCTTTGGAGGAAAACAGCTTTGCCGGCAGAGGATTTCAGGCGGCTCTGTTTTCTGCGGGCGGCGAGGTGTCCAGAAAATTTGCCCCTCTGGCCGCTGAGGCCGGAGCCGTTGTCATAGATAATTCTTCCTGTTGGCGCATGGATCCTCTTGTACCGCTTATCGTTCCGCAGGTGAATCCGGAGTCGTTGCCCGGATATATGCAAAAGGGGATCATTGCCAACCCCAACTGTTCTACCATTCAGGCGGTGGTAGCGCTTAAGCCTTTGGCCGATGCTTTCGGGCTTAAGCGAGTGGTGTATTCCACCTATCAAAGTGTCTCCGGAGCCGGAAAGCGGGGATGGGAAGACCTGGAGAATGGCCTGCGGGGGTTGCCGCCCAAAAAGTTTCCCCATTCCATTGCTAACAACTGTTTGCCACATATAGATGTGTTTACAGACAACGGCTACACCAAAGAAGAAATTAAAATGATAGAGGAGACTCGCAAGATTCTTTCCTTGCCGGGACTTCCGGTTACGGCTACCTGTGTGCGGGTGCCGGTGTTCTGCTCCCATAGCGAAAGCATCAATGTGGAGCTGAATCGTCCTTTTACCATGGAAGAAGTTTTTTCCGCCTTGCAAAATCAGCCGGGCCTGGTCATTGAGGATGAGCCTTCTCAAAATATCTATCCGCTGGCCACCGAAGCTGCCGGAAAGGATCAGGTATTTGTGGGCCGTATCCGCCGGGACTTTTCCGTAGAAAACGGCCTGAACCTCTGGTGCGTGGCAGATAACCTGCGCAAAGGAGCCGCTTCCAACGCTGTGGAGATATTGGAACTGCTGTTGAAAAAATAGGAGGCGCAAGCATGAGCACATTGTTCAAAGGCTCCGGTGTGGCCATCGTCACACCTTTTAAAGACGGATCTGTAGACTACACTGCTTTTACCAGGCTGATAGAACTGCAGATCATCAGCGGTACTGATGCTATCATTGTCTGCGGCACTACCGGCGAGGCGGCCACCCTGACCCCTGAGGAGCGCACGGAGGTGATTCGTTTCTGTGTGGAACGGGTAGACGGGCGGGTTCCTGTCATCGCCGGTTCCGGCAGCAACAATACTGCCAAGGCTATCGAACTTTCCAGAGAGGCAGAGGCTTTGGGAGTGGACGGGCTATTGATAGTGACTCCTTATTATAACAAAACTTCTCAGGCGGGACTGGTGGCACATTACGGAGCTGTTTGCGAACAGGTGCACCTGCCTATTTTGGTGTATAACGTGCCTTCCCGTACTGGACTAAACGTATTGCCGGCCACCATGCAGAAGATCATGGGAGAGTGTGAAAATGTGGTGGGGATCAAGGAGGCCAGCGGGAATATCGAGCAGATCGTGAATCTGGCGGCCTTGTGTCCGGGTTTGGATATTTATTCCGGAAACGACGACCATATTCTTCCCGTGCTGTCGGTGGGGGGAAAAGGCGTTATCTCCACAATTGCCAATGTAGTACCTTCGGAAGTGCATAATCTGTGCATGGCTTTTTTTGCAGGGAAGCTGGATATTGCCAGGAAACTTCAGTTCATGCTTTTGCCTGTTTGGCGGGCCGCTTTCTGCGAGACAAATCCTATCCCCATTAAAACCATGATGCATATGATGGATCTCTGTGGAGACGAACTGCGTTTGCCCCTGGTACCGGCGCAGCCGGAAAACCGGGAGCTTATGAAAAAGGCGCTTAAAGACTTTGGACTTATTTAAGTGAGACGTATTATGGAAGAACGGAATGTAAAGATTCTTATCAACGGTGCTCTGGGTCATATGGGTCGCGCGCTGCAGCATGCGTTGGAAAGCGGGAGCTGGCCCCTTACACTGACAGGCGGCATAGATCGAACGGTGGGAGAGTATCCGGTTCCCCTGTATGCAAATGTGGAAGCAGCCGAAAAGGCAGACTTTGATGTGCTTATAGACTTTTCTGTTCCTCAAGGAGCCATGGAAGCCCTGTCTCTGTGTCTGCTGCGGCGCAAAGCCATTGTGCTGGCGACTACGGGCCTTTCTTTGGCACAGCAGCAGCGGGTAAGGAAGCCGCCGCGTCTATCCCGGTGTTCTATACGGGTAATATGTCTCTGGGAGTGAACCTTCAACTGGCGTTGGTGAAGCAGGCTGCGCGGATACTGGAAGAAGCATTTGATGCGGAGATTATAGAGACGCACCATAATCTCAAATATGATGCACCCAGCGGCACGGCCAAAATGCTTATTGCCGCCGTAGAAGCCGGACGAGAAAAGGAAGAGCCACTGGTTTATGGAAGACAGGAGACGCATAAGCGCCGGGAGAAGGGGGAGATCGGTATTCATTCCCTGAGAGGCGGCACTGTCCCAGGAGAACATATTGTACGCTTTTTCGGCCCGGATGAAGAACTGACCATTACCCATCGTGCATACAGCAAAGCTTTGTTTGCTTCCGGTGCATTGAAGGCCGCCGTCTATATGGCGGATAAGGCTCCCGGACTTTATGATATGGCAGGTCTGTTGGGTCTGTAGCTTTTATAAAAATATACGGAGGGCGGCGCTATGCGCTGTCCTTTTTCTTTTCATTAAAAGAGGCTGCGGCTTTGGCTGTTTCTTTTTCTTTTCTTTTTCACACCGGCATGGTATACTTTTTTCATCATTATGGGGAGGTTTGCTGTATGGATTGTCCCTTTGTGCATCTGCATGTGCATACCCAGTACAGCCTGCTGGATGGAGCCAGCCGCATTAAAGAACTGGTGCGCCGGGCCAAGGAACTGGGACAGACAGCTATGGCCATTACAGATCACGGGGTCATGTATGGGGTCATTGATTTTTACCGGGCTTGTCTGGCTGAAGGTATAAAGCCTATCCTGGGGATTGAGACTTATGTGGCCCCCAGAGGATATACGGTTAAAGAAGGCAGGGAAGACAGGGAATATGGGCATCTGATCCTGCTGGCCAAGAACCAGAAGGGGTATGAAAACCTCATGTTTCTGTCCAGTGAGGCCTTTATTCACGGCTACTATTATAAACCGCGTATTGATTATGACCTGCTGAGTCATCATTGCGAAGGCGTCATATGCCTGTCGGCCTGTCTGGCGGGAGATATTCCGCAGCGCCTGCTCCATAATCGGGATCAGGAAGCTTATGCGCTGGCCAAAAGGCTCAAAGACATGTTTGGAGAGGACTTTTATATTGAGCTCCAGAACCATGGCCTACGGGAACAGCTGTATGTGCTGCCTAAACTTCGGCAGCTTGCAAAAGAACTGGACATTAAAACGGTGGCCACCAATGATATCCACTATGTAAACAAAGAGGATGCGGAAGCCCAGGACGTACTGCTGTGCATTCAGACGCAGCGGTTCGTAGATGAAGAAAACCGCATGAAGATGGAAGCGGAGGAGTTTTACTGTAAATCCTACGAAGAGATGTGTCAGGCTCTTCCGCAGGATGAAGAAGCCGTTCACAATACGCTTGAGGTAGCTGAAAAGTGCAACGTTACCATTGAGTTTGGAAAACGGCGGCTGCCCAAATTTACCAGCCCGGATGGATCGGAAAACAAAGTGTTTCTTCGGCGGCTTTGTGAAGAAGGCATGGCTCAGAAAATGCCGGGGGCCGGACAGGAGGCATGGGACAGGCTCAATTATGAACTCAATGTAGTGGAAAGCATGGGCTTTGTGGATTATTATCTCATCGTATGGGATTTTATTCACTATGCCAAATCCCATGGTATTATGGTGGGCCCCGGCCGAGGCAGCGGCGCAGCCAGCCTGGCGGCCTATTGTATGGATATCACCGATGTGGATCCGCTGAAATACAAACTGATTTTTGAGCGTTTTCTGAATCCGGAGCGGGTGAGTATGCCGGATTTTGATGTGGACTTCTGCTACGAACGGCGGCAGGAGGTCATCGATTATGTGGGCCGCAAGTACGGAGAAGGACATGTTTCACAGATCATCACTTTCGGCACCATGGCTGCCCGGGCGGTGATCCGGGATGTGGCCCGAGTGCTGCGTATGCCCTATGGAGATGCGGATAAACTGGCCAAACTGGTCCCAAACATGCTCAAAATCACTTTGCAGGATGCCCTGCATATGCAGCCGGAACTGAAAAAACTCTATGACGAAGATCCGGCCATGCGCAAAGTACTGGATCTGTCCATGAAGCTGGAAGGTTTGCCCCGGCATTGCTCCACTCATGCGGCCGGCGTAGTGATCTCCGGTGTACCGTTGAATGAAGTGGTGCCACTGCAAAGCAACGATGGAGTACTTATCACTCAGTTCCCCATGACTACGCTGGAAGAACTGGGCCTTTTGAAAATGGATTTTCTGGGGCTGCGTACCCTGACGGTGATCCGGGATGCACTGTCTTTTATCGGTGAACAGGGAAAACCTGTACCGGACTTTTCCAAAAACGATTTTACGGATAAAAAAGTCTATGATATGATCTCCCGCGGAGATACAGACGGAGTGTTCCAGCTGGAATCGGCGGGGATGCGGCAGTTCCTTATGCAGCTCAAACCGGACTGCTTCGAAGATATCATTGCAGGTATTGCACTGTATCGTCCCGGCCCCATGGAGAGCATCCCACGATATGTGGAGGGAAAGCATAACCCCGCTTCCATCCATTATGAATATCCGGCTCTGGAACCTATCCTTTCCAACACATATGGCTGTATGGTCTATCAGGAACAGGTACAGGAAATCGTTCGTACGCTGGCAGGCTATTCCATGGGACGCGCTGATCTTGTACGCCGTGCCATGAGCAAAAAGAAACATGATGTTATGGCCAGGGAGCGGGAATACTTTATTCATGGTACAGACGGGGTAGAGGGGGCCGTAAAACGGGGAGTTCCGGAAGCGGTAGCCAGCCATATCTTTGATGAGATGATGGACTTTGCGTCCTATGCATTCAACAAAGCTCACGCCGCCTGCTATGCGGTGCTTACCTATCGCACTGGATACTTGAAATGCTACTACCCTGTGGAGTATCTGGCGGCCATCATCAATGGATATATGGCCTCTTCCGATGCTGTTGCCGAATATGTATACGCCGCCCGCCGTATGGGCATAAAGGTGCTGCAGCCGGACGTAAACCGATCCGTGGCAAAGTTCTCTGTGGAAGGAGATTGCATCCGCTTTGGACTGGCAGCGGTAAAAAACGTTGGAGCTGCCGTTATGGACAACATGGTCAAAGAGCGGAAAGAAAACGGTCCCTTCCGGGATTTTGCAGACTTCTGCCGGCGAACAGAGGGACTCAACAAACGCATGCTGGAAAATATGATCCTGTCCGGCTGCTTCGATTCAATGGGGGTGCGCCGCAGTCAGTTGCTTGGGGTGTATGAACAGGTGTTTGAAGATGGGCAGCGTCAGCGGAAAGTAAGGGAAACCGGGCAGATGAGTCTTTTCGACTTCGGGGATGCAGAAACAAAACCGCTGGAACCCTCGCCGATACGGTATCCCAACGTAAAGGAAATGGAGCATGGGCTGCTGCTGCAGAAAGAGCGGGAGGCTACTGGTTTATATCTCAGCGGACATCCTCTGGATGCATATGGCGCACTTTTGAGTACTCTGCCCCAGCAGGTACAGGAACTCAGTCAGGCGGATGGGCTTTCTGGCATTGCAGATAATGCATCCGTCACCGTGGGCGGATTGCTGAGCCAATGTAAAAGCCGGCCTACCAAGTCCGGCACAGGGATGATGGGATATGGCGTGTTGGAAGGCGTTACCGGTTCTGTGGAGGTGGTAGCTTTTCCGAGAGTACTGCAGAGCACCGGCGGCCTTTTTCATGATGATGCGGCGGTGCTTATCAAGGGAAAATTGAATATTCGGGAAGAACGTGCCAACTCCCTTCTTATAGAAGAGATAAGCCCTCTTTCACAGGCAGTCGAAGAAAATCGACGTTTGTATATTCGTATTGCCTCTTTTTCTCAGGCGGAGCAGGTACATGCGTTGCTGACTGCTTATCCGGGCAATACGCCGGTGATCTTGGTAGATGCCAAGCGGGTAGCCAAAGGAGCGCCTAAAAGCTGGAATGTTCAGATATGTCAGGGGCTTCTGGACAGTCTGCATGCATCTTTGGGACAGGAAAACATTATTGTAAAATAGCAAAGAGGAAAACGTATGAACACCATTCCCATAAAAAAGAATCAACTCTTAGAGATGGAAATAGATGCGCTTACCGGTGAAGGGGCCGGAGTCGGCAGATTGGACGGATATGTACTGCTGGTATCAGGGGCTTTGCCGGGAGAGCGGATCAGAACATTGATTCTGCGTGTTACCCCCGGCTATGGGATAGGTAAGCTTGTGGAGGTGCTGCGGCCCTCCCCAAACAGAGTAGAGCCAAATTGTCCTGCTTATCCTCGGTGCGGCGGATGCACATTGCGGCATCTTTCTTATGCCATGCAGCTGGAAGAAAAACGGAAGCAGGTAGGGGATGCACTTGTACGCATCGGCGGTCTTTCAGATGCAAAGGTGCAGCCGGTGCTGGGAATGGCGGAACCGGATCGTTACCGAAACAAAGGCGCATTTCCTTACGGATATGGGCCAGATGGCCGCCTGACCTTTGGCTTTTTTGCATCCCGCAGTCATCGCCTGATTCCGGCCGAAAATTGCGCAATAGAAAGACCGGAAGTCATGGAATGTATTCGTGCCATGGGGGATTGGGCACGAAAGTATGCCATTGAGCCGTATGATGAACGGACGCATCAGGGCTGCCTGCGTCATGGTGTGGTGCGGGTCACCGGGGAAGGGAAAACCATGGCCGTATTGGTCACTACTGGTTCGCTGCCCCATAAAAAGGAGTTGTTAGCGTCTCTTCCCATGGCGGATACGGTCTATCATAACGTGAATGAGCGGGATACCAATGTGATCATGGGAGAGAAACTGACCCTTTTGAAGGGAGAACCGGCTTTGACAGACAATATCTGCGGTTTGAATTTTCGGGTAAGCCCTCATTCTTTTTTGCAGGTGAATGCACAGCAAACGAGAGTGCTTTATGAAACCGCCTTGTCTTTTTTAGACCCTCAGTCTCAGGAAACCATAGCGGATCTATACTGCGGTATGGGGGCTATTTCGTTGCTGTTGGCAAAACGGTGTAAAAAAGTCCTGGGGATAGAAAATGTCCCCGCTGCTGTGGAGGATGCCAAAGAAAATGCGAGGCTCAATGGTATCACAAATACAGATTTTTTGTGTGCGCCTGCAGAAGAAGCGCTTCCAGTGCTTATGGCTCAGGGCCTTGTGCCAGATGCCATAACTTTGGATCCTCCCAGAAAAGGGTGCGATAAACGGGTGCTGGAGGCTATTCTTGCATCTTCCGTTCGCCGGCTGGTATACGTATCCTGCAACCCCGCTACATTGGCTCGTGATTTGCAGGTGCTTACGGCAGGCGGCTTTCACCTTTTGCGCGTGCAACCCGTGGATATGTTCCCACATACGGGACATATTGAAACGGTATGTTTATTGTCCAAACTGAAATCGACTCAGCATATTGAAGTTGAGCTGGATATGGACGAGTTGGATTTGACGGCAGCAGAGAAAAAGGCAACCTATGATGAGATCAAGGATTATGTTCTGGAGCATAGCGGCTTGAAAGTCAGCAGCTTGTATATCGCACAGGTAAAACAGCAGTGCGGTATCATCGAACGTGAGAATTACAATAAGCCGAAGTCTGAGGACGCTAAACAGCCCCAATGCCCGCCGGATAAGGAAAAAGCGATCAAGGAGGCACTCCAGCACTTCGGGATGATTTGAGGTGACGAATATGGAGCGCTTGATTTCCTGTGAGTTCAATATGGATACTGCCTGTGTTGAACTGAAATTTGCCGATGGCAGCATGATTTCCATTGACACGATCGCCGTGGAGAACGAGGTAGCAGACAACATGTATCAGCGGTCGGAACTTGACTGGCTGATCTACAACAAGCCGTTGGAGTATGTGCAGCTTGTGCTGGTAGGTGATTTGGAGAGATATCTCCGAGGTACACCGGAGCATCGATTGATGGATTAAGTGAAAAGATGTGACGCAGCCCGCCGATCAATGATCGGTGGGCTGTGCCATTTTGATGTTATCTTTTCGTATAATGACCATCCAACCTCGATAGAATTACATCACTGTAAAACACTTTTCTGCCACTCTTCGTATTAGCTGGATCCAAATATCTGACATAAGCACATCTGGGATCTCCTTCATAGGCTTTGCGGTTTTTATGGTAATCCCCATTCATCACGAAGTCTCTATATCTTTTTTTGCATTTTTCGGTTAATGCTGCATAGTCGAATGGATATCGGCTACGAATTTCTTCTTCAGTCAAATTCACTTTTATTGCATCCTTGTCCTGGGACAAGGCCACTTTGATATCATCCTTAGATGTGGATTTTGTGAACTTTACGGTTGTGTTCAGAGCGATGCTATATTCCCCACGGGGATTAGTACTCTTATCTTCTAGTTCATTTACAAAATTAAAGAAATTCTTCTCTTCTGCATTCAACAATACGATATCAGCCTCTTTTGGAACCTGAACAAACGACAGCGGCATCAAATAGAAGTTATATGTAGACAGATCTCTTCCGAACCATTTCTTATACAAAATCACATAATTCTTTAGTGAAGCTGTTCCAATTTCCTGGATACGAACATTGAATTTTGCCGAGTAGTTGTAAAAATGGATCGCAGAGTCCCTCAACTCGATCAGTGCGGTAATGTTGTCCCATACGGTTCGATCCAATTTCCCTGTTACAATCAATTTTTCGGCGATGTAATCGATTGAGTGAGTAAATGGATTTCCACTTCTTGTTAGTTTAATTCGGCGTCGTTTTGACTTGCTTCCATCCTTATTTCTGATTGGCTCTGTAACATATAGTGAGCGCATCTTGTTGTGATTGTCTTTGAGGAGCTTTGCCTTAAAAAGCAGCTCCCAGCTATTGATTGCTAAGATTGAAAAGGTTTCCCCGCGATACAAAAAATCTGGTTTGTTATAGATTTCGATAGCAGAAATCATTGCAGCAATGCTCTTATCGAGCAATTCGTTGGATCTCGACTTCATAAAGCACCCCCGTGTCTGGCAGAGTAGGTGAGGCTCGGTTACGCTGCCTGCACTACATCATGCAGTGTCCGAACTACTGCAATCATAGCAGGCAAATTGATGCCAAAAATCTCATTCAAATCGTAATTGTTGAACGGTTCCGTGTTGACCATATCAGCAAGCTCGACATCGCCGTTTTCTCTGACATAGTTGATGATTGTACGCACAAACTCCTGCTGCTGAGAGTTCAGCAGGTTTCCGTTGAGATATTCACCGAATTTTACATTGACAGCTTCCTGACTTAGACCAATCAGACTGCGGACAAATGCCGCCAAGTTGCCGATATCCGTTGTCTCATCGTATTCTGCTTTTGTTCCAAGCTCATGCCACAAAATATGTTCAAGCTCCACCAGGTCAGCATTGGTGATGGGTTCCAGATTGTGAATCTTCTTGATAACCGCACTGTCCAGATGCTCTGCCAGATAGTCGATGACCTTTTCTCGGTATGTCCGAATATCGATCATGGTATCTTCTGGCTGGTATTCTGCCTCTTCCACTTCATCGGTAATATCAATATCAAATTTCTTTTTGCCGGAGCCGAGAAGAAACTGCATCAAATCCCGCAAGGAAGAACGATATTTCTCCAAATCCTGAACCGTGGCGGCAGTCCAGAAATCCTCGCTCATCACAACTTTCAGCTCCGAGGCTTTATTAAGGACTTGTGGAACGGACGCTTTTTCAGTCAGCAGATACTGTGCAATCAGGCGGATATTTTTTACATGATCAGAAACGCTCTGAATGCCCGTACCGGCCAGTAGCGCCTTTTCGATGTGATACATCCGCACGTCGAAGGCCACACTCAAATGGTCTCCGTTCAAACCACTGTCAAGCAGCGGAGAAATATGTACTTTGGCCTCTTTGACCATGACGGGAGAAAGTGATACCCAAGTATCAAGATTGTAATACTTGTCCACATACTGCATAGCCTCACGTACCTGAATGCGATTGCTGTGCGATTTGATCTTTACGACCATGCCATGCAGCTCTGTCTTGATCTGGTCATAATAGGCATGGAACCATGCATCTTCCTGATACTCCAGCTTTTGAAGCTCAAACAGCATATCGAGTCGAATCTGGAATAGCCGCTGTGACAGGGTAAGCATTTCCTTTCCGTCTTTCCCGTCAGGATGCTCGCCGAAGTATTCAAAGTTACCGCAATAGTCGAAAATCTGGAAGCCGCTCTTGTTCTTTCCGGGGCCATAGATGTTCTCGCACAGTCTGGTACCTCGTCCGATCATCTGAACAAATTTGATTTTTGACCGCACTTTCTTGAAGAACACCAGGTTCAGCACAGCAGGAACATCCACACCGGTATCCAGCATATCAACGGAAACCGCAATGCGGAATTCATCGTCTTCTTCAAATTTCAAAACCAGATCATCGCCGTAGTTCACGGAATAGTCCACCAGCTGGCAGGTGTTGGCAGGATACTCTGGGTACAGTTCATGAAAGCAATCTACAATCATTTGAGCGTGCTTGTGGTTATAGGCAAAGATGATGGTTTTGCCAAGGGTTTCACCGCCGTCAACACGGTATCCCCACTGCATCAACTCCTCCAGAACTCTGCAGCAGGTATCCTTGTTGAACAGGTATTTGAATATTTCATTTCCGGGGATGTTAAAGTCCGGTGTGGGAGGGTCTTCTTCCAGATACTCATCCAGCTGTGCTTTTTCAGCCTCAGTCAAATTCTGAAAATCAATGCCTTTGGACAGCATCTTGGATGTGCGGTTGATCACATGATAGCCAACCAGATACTTCTCCTTTACAGCATCCTCCAAGGTATAATCAAAGTTGGGGATTCCGGCTTCACAGCCAAAAATGCGGTATGTATTGGCATCCACATCGTTTTTCGGCGTTGCGGTCAGTCCAACAAGGAAACTGTCAAAGTATTTGAAAATGGTTCCGTAACGGTTGAAAATGCTACGGTGTGCCTCGTCAATGATAATCAGGTCAAACCGCCCGGAAGAAAAACGCTTATCCTCTGCATCTATGTAATTGATCATGGTCTGGTATGTACAGAACATGAGCCGGGCATTGAAATCCTTTTCACCGCCGGCAGACAGTTCACAGACACTCATATTCGGCATCAGCTTTGCGAAGTTGCGCTTTGCCTGATTGACCAGAGAGGTGCGGTCTGCAAGGAACAGGACATTTTTCACCCAATTGTTTCGGGTCAGCACATCCACCAGAGAGATCGCCACACGGGTCTTTCCGGTGCCGGTAGCCATGACCAGAAGGCCACGGCGGTGCTTGGCGTTCAGCCATTCGCAGATATTGGTGATTGCCATTTTCTGATATGGGCGGTTGGTTATTTCGTCGTTGATGGTAAGATCGGTAATATCACCGCGAGTTCGGCGCTGGAGCATAAGTTCCAGATCCTCCATGGTATGGAATGCCATAACAGGACGATCCGGGTAAATTCCGTCAATGATTTTTGTGCTGTAGCCATTGGTGTAATAGAGGACAGGTTTATAGCCGTACACCTTCTTCATGCACTCGCCGTACAAATCCACCTGATGGCGTCCCTTTTCGGGGTCAACGGAGGTTTTCTTGACCTCTATGATGGCCAGCGGTTTGCCGTCCTTGCCGTAGAGAACATAGTCGCAATACCCAACACCGTGGGCATTGGGCATCCCCTGCACTTCAATCTCAATACCGGCTTTTGCTGGCTGGGCGAGATTCTCCACATCCAGGACATCCCAACCGGCTTCTTTCAGGTACAGATCAATGTACAGCCTGCGCGTGGCAGCTTCGCTCATATAAGGCGGTTTCCGATAGGCAGACTCCGTCCCATTTTCCTTGGAGGAAATCAGGCCGATCAGGTACGACATGTTGTCAAAGGCGAGCTTGGCTTCCTTTTTGCGGACACTTCTGCCGTGCTTGGCATTCATGCCGAGAATACGGACATAGTGGAGGGCATTTACAGTGTCCGCATCGTTGATATAACCGGTCACGACAGGGCTGTCGATCAGTTCCAGCAGAGAGGCTTTGGGCGGCTTTTTTGCGCCGACTTTCCCGTAAATAAAGTCAACTGCATCCTCCAAAAGCGCACGGCAAATGAGCGCACGATCAAGGTGCGTTTCAGCTTCCTGTGCTTTCATCAGTTTAGAATTCATTTGCCCTAATGTCATAACGGTTCCCTCCGTTCAGCGTGATATTGAATAGGACATTCATCCTGTGTATTAACTCGACAACTTTTGATTTGTCGATTTGTCTGATAAATGCGGAAAACTCGTTCTGTAACTCCAAAGGGGGTAGCAAAACAGGTAGCGCTTTCAATTGTTTCATATTGATGCTTGCAATACCAGTGGTTTGTTTTGCACACCCAAGAAAATATCTCTTTGCTCTCTGATGTTTCAGATATTCTGCAAAATAGTCTGGAAGGATGTGCGACTCATCAAGACGAACACGGAAAATGTGATTTTGATGAATGCAGTTTTCAAGGGGGGTGCGAATGATGGCACCGCGGCCAAGTTTGTCAGGATCGCCACCCTCTGTCATCAGAACATCATCGGGTAAGAGCCGGTATTGATTTATCTCTTGGTCAGTTGCTTCGATTGTTTTGACTGTGGTCCAATCAATATACCCATCCTTAACATTAGAAACAGCCATATATGGTACTTTTGTCAACTGTTTTCCTGCAATCTTTCTCCCTTTTGTAATACCTGAAACGATATCTGCCATTGTTTCTAATTGAAGCTCTCGCCATTCCATTGTATTAAGATACATGTCCCCAAACATCTCGACAAATCGAGCTTTGACGAGGTTGTCCAGTTTTTGGAGTTCCTCTTTTCGAGCCAAGATAATCCTCTCTAACTTGCTTAATACATCAATAATTGTTCTCTGTTCATCCAAAGAATGCAACTCAATATTTACTTTCTCTAACCCTTGTCTTGTTATCTGAGGCTGCGCAGAACCACTTATCACATTTCTGAAATTATAGTGTAACAAACTATAGTATAGATATTCCAGCAATACATCAGGCCGAAGATCATCTAAACACATTGCATTTCCAGTCACATACGATTTCGGGGCAGTGATATTTATTGTTCCACAAGTTGCACCTCGACAAGTAATCGTGACTACCGGGCTTTCATGGTTGTATCCGTTGTAATATCCTATTATCCCATTTGCACCATAAACAGGGTAACCTTCGTTAAGCAATTCACTTGTTGGAATGGTTTTCCACTGTCTAGGAGTGCAGATGTCTGTTAATCTAACTTTCATCCATTCATCCCCACAAATCCGAATTTATAGTCCTAACAGTTTTTCAAGTTCATCCATCGTTTGACCAATTTGCAGCTGCAATTCACGCAGATTGGTCATGATTTCAATCGTGGATGGATACTCAACCGCTTCGTACTCGACTTTCTTGTACTTGTTAATGGAAAGATCGTACCCATTATCCACGATTTCCTGCTTCGGGACAAAAAAGCTCTGCTCGGTACGCTCCCGGTCAGCCTCTGCCTCACGATTATGGAACCGGGCAATGATATCCGGGATATCATTCTCTTTGATTTCAGAGCGCTTATCGTCCAAGCTGTATCCGTCGGCCTTCATATCATAGAACCAGACATTTTCTGTGCCGCCGGCATTGGTCTTGGTGAAAACCAAAATCGCCGTGGACACTCCCGCATAGGGCTTGAACACACCGGAAGGCATGGAGATCACAGCCTGCAACTGCTGGTTCTCCACCAGCTCATGCCGGATCGCCTGATGTGCCTTGGAGGAACCAAAGAGCACGCCATCGGGAACGATGCAGGCGCAGCGTCCGCCAACCTTCAGCATCTTTGTAAACAGCGCAACAAAGAGCAGCTCGGTTTTTCTGGTCTTGCACAGACCCAGCAGGTCTTTGCTGATTTCTTCCTGGAAGACGCTGCCGGTAAAGGGCGGGTTCGCCATGATGAGGGAATACTGATCCCGTTCGGTGTTCTCGCCGGACAGGGAATCCTGATAAGTGATATGCGGATCTTCCACACCGTGGAGCATCATGTTCATGGCGCCGATTCGCAGCATGGACTGGTCGGTATCAAAGCCGGAGAACAGGCCGGATTTGAAGTAGCGCATGTTCTCGGTTTTCATCAGTTCCTTTTTCTGATGCTCGCTGATATAGGCTGCACTGGACAGAAGAAAACCGGCAGAGCCCATGGCGGGGTCAAGGATGGAATCCTTGAGCGTGGGCTGCATCAGCTCCACCATCATATTGATGATATGGCGTGGAGTACGGAACTGGCCGTTCTCACCGGCAGCGGCAATTTTACCCAGCAGATACTCATAAACATCACCCATGATGTCCTTGTTATTCATGTCCATGGCGTCAATGCCATCCACAACCTTGGCAAGCACTTTTGCTGTGGGAATCAGGAACACAGTGTCCTTCATGTAGCGGCTGAAAGCAGTGTCCTTGCCTTCACCTATGGTCTTGATGAAGGGAAACACATAGGTTTGGATGTTCGTCAGCATCTCGCCGGGTTCAAAGTTATGGAACACATTCCAACGGAGATTTTTGTATTCCGTTTCTACGCGGGGATTCTCGCTGATCACACACATGCCGTCCTGAAACACTTTGTTCTTCAGGGGAACGCCAAGTAGATTTGCGTTGGCCTCGGCCTTCAGCTGATTATCATCCAACAGCTTCATAAACATCAGATAGGTGATCTGCTCCAGAACGGTAATGGGGCTGGTAATGCCACCCGTCCATATGGTATCCCAGATGGCATCGACTTTGTTTTTCATTTCTCCTGTAATCATATCGGAATCCTCCAAGGTTGTTTTCGTATTTCTCTGCCGAGGCAGAAGCTGATGATTTGAAATTGCACCATATCCAATTTCAGATTGTCAGCACCAAAAGGAAGATTGCGCCTTCACGATCCTGGCGCAGATGCTTCCTTTTGTTTTTTCTTCGCACCGGTGACAAACTGCCTTTCACAGTTTTGGTACCAACCTGCGAAGAAAATATGGGGTGTCCAGAGGGGAATATCCCCTTGGCTCTGGGGTTCCAATAGGGGCGAGAAGCATCCCTGTTGGCACACGATTTTGCTTGCAAAGTCTAGTGTGTTATACCTTTGCTTCCGGCTGACGCTGGAAAGGGGCTGGCTGCGGCATCTGCGACATAGGCAGATTGAAGCGGACAGACGCTTTTCGGCGGCAGTAGGGCAGGCGGATTTTGTGACAACGGTGTTGACACAAATGCAGAATTTTTGAGAAACAAAATCCGACTGACCGGAGAAGGAAGCAGAGGTATATATAAGCCCCCGTCCCGCCGCAGCGACATGCACTAAAACCACCACGGCAACTCTAACCAGAGGTTGTCCATAGCCTGTTCCTCGGTTTTCTTGGCTCGGCTTGCGCTCAGATTAAAGTGGATTGCTGCCCCAATCGTCGTATGCTCTATATCGTCTGTGAAGCCATAACGGTACAGCAGATAGGCTTGCTCTCGCCTTCCAATCCTATCGAGTCCCGCATACAGTTCACGCAATGTTTCTTGTTCCACATAAATCTGCTCCGGTGATTTGGCAATCGGGTCAGCAATCGCTTCGATACGCAGCATCCGTTCCTCACCGGGGACAACTTCATCCAGACGGATTTTCTGAAAAGCAAGCCCGTCTTTGGTATCAACCATCCGCTGTTCGTACTGAGAAAACGCATCCCGTATCAGATTGGTCATGGCATTTCGGATAGATGGTGCTGCATAGGTCAGAAACTTAGTGCCTTTGCTGCTGTCAAAGCGAGGGATGGCGTCCAATAAGCCGATACAGCCCTCCTGCTCCAGGTCGTCTTTGTCGATACTGAGTTCGCTTTCGCCCAGATTCATACCGAAATAAATCTCGTTGGCGGTTTTGCGGATAAAACCGAAATTGTTTTCCAGAAGCAGGTCACGGGCGTTCGTATTCCCCTTCTGTGCCAGAGCGCAGAGCTGCTCATTGCTCCGGTTTTTCATCGTCCTTCTCCTGTTTTGCCGCCTGATCCAAGGTGGTCTGCATAAAGGCGGTCAACGCCTGACTGAGCTTGTCCAGTGCTTCTTGGTTGACCCCATCCATACCGGCAACGCTGTCGATAATCAGTTCGGTCACTTGCTCCGGTGTGACCTTGGGGTTTTCCATATCCTGACCTTTTGTAAGCCCTGTAAACATTCGCTCGGCGGCTTCTTTTGTGAGGGCCTGCTGTACTGTAAAATCGTGACCGATCTCTTTCTTCACTTCTTTGACTGCCGCCATAAATTGAGCCTCAATGGTGGCGAGATCTGCCTGATATGCCGGTGTCCGTAAACGGCTAATGTCCTTGGCAGCTTCTTTTGCTGCATCGGTTTGTACGGTACTTCTTGTCAGATTGGCGAGGGTAGCGTAAAGCTGATTCTGAGCTGCAAAGCCGGATGCGATAGTGTCATTGAAATACTGCTCCAATATGTAGGTCAGTTCAGCAAAGCGGGGACTTTCCAAGAGCCGATTGACCACTTGTGCATTAACCTTGCCGGTGTAGAGGTTTCGTGCCGCCTGGGCTGACAAGCCCAGCTCGTCAATCTCATAATTTTTTCTATCGGGAACATTGGTCACGCCTAAAAGAAAGTCGGTGGACACATTGAATACTCTGGCAATACGGATGATGTTTTCGTCACCGATCTTGTCCGTCTTTCCGGTTAGGAAACGGCTGAGCAAGCTGTCGCCGCATCCAATTTTTAGCGCAAGGTCAGTCTGAGATACCTTGTGATATTTCATCAGATCGGCAAGACGCTGTCTAACAGTACCGGGCAAAAATGTATTCTCCATTCGTTATGTCCCCCTTTCCTTATTTTTTGCTTTGATATATTTGCCGCTTTTGATTCTGGCATCAGCGGGCTTCTCTGCATCTTCTGGGATAATCCAGCGGCTTCCTGCTTGCTGTGCGCCGGGGATGCGGTTTTGGCTACAGAGAACACCCACACGACGAGGAGAAATCCCCCATTTCTCCGCCACCTCAAAAGTTGATAAATAGCGCACCCTCAACACCCCTTTTCGTCTAAATCCAACAGTATTATATTCTATTTGCGGAACAATATCAAGATGCATATTGTGAACATTCGCCGCCCTGTGTATTTTGCATTTTTGCAAAAATTCAGGGCGGCGATTTCTTTTTTTGCAGAAGTGCCGGATTTTTCGGTTGAAAGCTGTTTTCTCCGTATATTCAGGTGACAAGCAAGAATTGTCAAATTAATTATGGAGGTATGCGTATGAATCTATTTGAAACCATCAAGGCGGCAGTTCCCGTAAGACAAGCCGCCGAACACTACGGGCTGAAAGTCAACCGC
>ENA-ORRN01000632-ORRN01000632.1-human-gut-metagenome-genome-assembly--contig:-NODE-632-length-27383-cov-6.498134_pt1 | contig 27383 bp, 20 predicted proteins | sample MGYA00242174_ERZ509132 | MGnify/ENA primary metagenome ERZ509132 (study PRJEB26280, sample SAMEA2338671) | human gut metagenome | biome: human gut; feature: human-associated habitat; material: faeces... | reverse complement strand
CGTAGCCGTGGCCCTTGCTGGTGCCGGTAACGTCGACCTTATCGCCGGCTGCGAAGACGTCTGCCTTGAGAACGTCGCCGACGTTGAGCTCTGCCGCGTTTTCGAGCTTGAACTCTTTAAGGTTCTTGAGCATGCCGATGCCGTTCTTCTTCAGATGGCCGGCTTCGGGCTTGGAGATGTGCTTCTCGGAAACTTCTTCGTAACCGAGCTGGACGGCTTCATAGCCTTCCTTTTCTGCGGTCATCTTCTGGGTCACGACGCAGGGGCCTGCCTCGATGACGGTCACGGGGATGACCTTGCCCATTTCGTCGAAGATCTGCGTCATGCCGACCTTCTTGCCGATAATGGCTTTCTTCATTAGATATTTCCTCCTTCGGTTATTGGTTGCCTCGCTTAGCTTCAAGCCAGAGGCTGGCAACTTAACCCGTCCGCATTCGCAAGTTACGGACTATGGGTCGTTGACTTGGGTTTTCGGGGCTGTGCTTAGAGTTTGATCTCGATCTCAACGCCTGCGGGCAGCTCGAGGGACATAAGAGCCTCGACCGTCTTCTGGGTGGGATTCATCACGTCGATCAGGCGCTTGTGAGTGCGGCGCTCGAACTGCTCGCGGCTGTCCTTGTACTTATGAACAGCGCGGAGGATGGTGACGATCTCGGTCTTGGTGGGCAGGGGGATGGGGCCGGAGACCTGTGCATCGGTGCGCTTTGCAGCCTCAACGATGGTCTCTGCGGCCTTGTCGATCAGCTGATGATCGTAAGCCTTGAGTCTGATGCGGATCATGTTCTTGTTTGCCATTGTTTTTTCTCCTTTTCGTACAGTTTTTGCGGCGTCATTGGGATCGCCTCATGTCCCGTACGGATGAAGCGGATTTTTGCACACTCAACCATGTGTATCAAACCCTGTCCGAAAAACAAACCGGCCTTTTTGAGCCGGTCTGATACCGTACAGGTGATATACACCATGTGCAGTACGCTTCAGCCGCCCGATTGTGTACCGAAATGGCATCGGTACCGGACATACTCCACGGAAGTTACCTCGAAAAACGAGCAATCTCCCGCTTCATCGCATAATACGCCCGTTAGCAACGCACAGGCGCTCTAATAGGATACCAAAACTCCCCCTTTATGTCAAGGGGGAGTTTTGTACTTTTCGCAGAAATTTCGTGCGAATTTTTGTTGATTTAGCTCAAATGCATTTTTTCCTCGATCTCGGCGGCCATATCAAGCAGTTTTTTTGCCATTTCGCAGAGCTTTTCGCCCTCGGGAGTCAGCCCCGCAACGTGGTTATCGCGGCTTATAAGGCGCACGCCGAACTCATGCTCAAGCGCCGAAACGGCGCGCGACATCGTTGAGTGGCTCATATACAGCCGCTCCCCTGCCTTTGTGTAGCTCTTCTCCTCCGCCACGGCGACGAAGGCGCGCAGTTGCTCAAGCTCCATATTAATAATTAAATGTATAGGGCAGCAGCTCTTTGAGCCTGTAGCTTACATATCTGCCGTCGGCCTTGCAGCAGAGGATCTCCAGCTCGCCGTCGTTAAACTCGGACAAAAACTGGCGGCAGGAGCCGCAGGGCATGCAGTAATTCTGGCTCTCGGCGTAAATGGCAAGGCGGACATAGTCCCTGTAGCCCTCGCTTATCGCCTTGACGCAGGCCGTGCGCTCGGCGCATATCGTGTCGCCCAGCGCAGCGTTTTCAACGTTGCAGCCGGTGAACACACGTCCGCCGCGGCATTCGAGCGCCGCGCCGACTGCGAATTTGGAATAAGGAACATACGCTCTGCCGGACGCCTCTCTCGCGATCGCCAAAAGCTCCTTATCTGTCATAAGACACCTCTCCGTTTCTCAATCTTTAGTCGTATCTTCCGATTTCTTTACATTCTCGATCTTGACGGTCCAGTTTTCGATACCGCACAGAGGATTATTCTCATTTGCCTTTGCGCCCTCGACAACGCCGCGATGGCTTATAAGCTGATGGCGTTCAAACACCAGCGGCACAATGTAGGCCTTATTTGCAATATAAGCACACATATTGTCGCAGGCTGTTCTGCGATCATCGTCGTTTGCGGAAAGATAAGCCGATATCAATTCATCAAGCTGCGAATCGGCAACCGCGCCGTAGTTCATCGGCGCGCCGGACGTGAGCAGCTTGCTCGGGTCAAAGTCGCCGTTTAGGCGCACCTCGCAGTAGGCCATATCATAGTTGCCTGCGTCGAGCAGCTTTTTGTAATTATTCCAGTCCTGCTTGTCGACCGTGACCTGAAGTCCGATGCTCTTCATATCCTCGGCAAATTTCTTGGCGGCGTTGACCTTGATGGTGCTGCCGCTGTAAACGAGGAAATTAAGGTCTACCTTTGTAATATCCTCGCCGTTTTTAAACTCCAAAAAGCCGTCGCCGTCATAGTCCTTCATGCCGGCATTGGTCAGAGTCTCCTGAACCTTGTTGAGACTGTAATTGAACTGCTTTGCATAGTTTTCGTTATACAGGCTGCTCGCCGGATTTATCGGCAGGTTCGCCGCCGACGCATAGCCGCCGAACTGGCTGACGATACTGTCGCGGTCGAAGGCGTAGTTCATCGCAAAACGCAGCGCATCGTTTGAAAAATCCGTACTGTAAGAGTTAAAGACGATATAGTGCATATTCGTCGTGTTGAAGCCGCGGATGTCGTTTGCGTTGCCGAAGCCGATGTTCGTCGTTGCGCTCGGGTCGTTGAGAACGATGTCGATGAGCGAATCGGCAAATGCCGATATCGTCTCATCGGTTCCGGAATACTCCTTGAGATATATCGTTTTCAGCGGCATTGTCGCCGCGTTCCTGTGCTTTGAAAACACCGTCAGGCTGTTATAATCCGAGGCGTACTGGTAAGGTCCCGAGCCGCCCGGATATGGCTGATTCGCTGTTCCGTACTGAATAACGGGGATGCTCAAAAGCGCCGGGAACATCATGTTTTTCTTCGATAGATTGACAACGACCGTCTCCGAATCGGTAGCCGCGCAGCCGGAAACATAGCTCAGGCGCGCTTTGAAGCGGTCGTTTCTCATCGCTATCTGGATCGTGTAGGCAACATCCGTTGCGGTGAGGGCAGCGCCGTTATGGAAGGTGTGCCCCGATGCGACCTTCAGCGTCCAGCTTGAGCCGTCCTCGGTCGTCCATTCGCTGACAACGTTGGGCTGAACCTCAAAGCTGTTATCGACCTCGACGATATTTTCGTAAACGAGGCAGCAGACGAGCTGATTATTCGTATTAGTTGCAATAAGCGGATTCATGCTGTAGCCCTTATTGCAGTTGAGCGTGAATATGTCGTCGGCCGCGACAGTCTGTCCCAGCTCCTTGCCGGCACTCGTGCCCTTGACGTAATCGTCCTTATTATCGTCGGCCGTGCCGCAGGCTGCCAGCGAAAGCACCGACAGCAGCGCGAGCAGCAGCGCAATAAATCTTTTCATCCTTGACATTTTTATACCTCAGAGCATGATCGTCGCTGCCATGCTGCCGCGAACTCCGTCGGTTGCACGGTGCGACCAGTATTTCTCCGGAAGGCACATCGTGCACTCGGCGGACACGTCGATATTCTCGCGCTTAAGGCCGAGCTGCTCAAGTCTGCGTGCATTTGCGCCGCGCAGATCGACATGCGTTTTGCCGTTTGGCTTATTCTCGAAAAGTCCGTCCGTCTTGCCGCCGAGATAGCGCTCCACAGCCTCGGGAACATCGTCATCGCACTCAAAGCAGCATTTGCCGATGCTCGCGCCGATGGCCGCATGAATATTTTCAGGATTTGCTCCGAGCGCGCACATTTTTTCGACCGCCGCGCCGAGGATATCCTGCACGCTGCTCTTCCACCCGCAGTGCACCGCCGCGATGACCTCCGCCTCGGGATCGTGCAGCAAAACCGGCACACAGTCGGCAATATAGATCATGATCGGCAGGTTCTTCACGTCTGTCACAAACCCGTCGCACTCGATGCGCTTATCCGAACCGACCGGGTATCGGTCAGCTTCGCAGGCAAGGTGAACGAGTCTGCCGTGAACCTGCTTTGTAACGACGAAATCGTCCTTTCCGCAGCCCATGATCTCACCGGCAAGCCGATAGTTTTCGCAGACGGCGGCGTCATCGTCGCCGCGGTTAACACCGAGGTTCCACGACGCAAAAACGCCCTTGCTCGCGCCGCCGATACGCGTTGTGAACATGTGCTTTGCGCTGATTTTGTCCGACGTCATGTATACGCAGCCGTGCTGCATGTTTTCAGTAAATGCCATTATGCTTCCTCGTCAGTCGTTTCTGCCGCAGCACTCCTTGTACTTGAGTCTGCGTGAGCCGTCGGCCTTCATCTTGCCGCAGGGGCAGGGGTCGTTGCGGCCGGGCTTCGGCGCTTTCTTGATGGGCTTTTTCTTGGGTGCTTCGCCGCCTACGTTTGCGGCCATGTTCTTAGCAACGGCCTTGCGCTCGAGCGTCTGCTCCTTGCGGACACGGACGGTGAATATTCTGCGCACGGTCTCCTCACGGATGCCGTTTATCATCGCCTCGAACATGTCGTAGCCCTCGCGCTTGTACGCGTCGATGGGCTTGACGTTGCCGTAGCCGCGCAGGCCGATGCCGCGCTTGAGCTCTGCCATTGCATCGATGTGATCCATCCAGTATTCATCAACGACGCGCAGCATGATAACGCGCTCGATCTCGCGCATGACGGGCTGCCCGTCGGGAGCCGTACCGAACTCCTCCTCGCGCTTATCATATACCTGCTGGGCAATGTCATACACGCGGTCGATGATCTCCTGAGCCTTGGGCGCGCCCTTGAAATCCTCAAACTTCACCGCGCCCTTGGGCAGGAATAGCTTTTCAAAGGGAGCAATGACCTCGGCGAGGTGCTCCTCGTTTTCCGGAGCTCCGCCGTGCAGAGCATCGTTTACAGTCCCTGCAACGAAGTCGTAGACCATCTTATTGATATTCTCGCGCAGATCCTCGCCGTCGAGCACCTTGCGGCGCTCATCATAGATGATATTGCGCTGCTGGTTCATAACATCGTCGTATTCCAGAACGCTCTTACGGGTCTGGAAGTTGCGGCTTTCAACGGTCTTCTGGGCCTGCTCGATAGCGCCGGATAGCATCTTGTGGTCAAGCGGCGTATCCTCGTCAACGCCGAGGGAGTCCATCATATTGCTCATACGCTCGGAGCCAAACAGACGCATTACGTCGTCGGTCAGCGCAATATAGAAGCGGCTCTCGCCGGGGTCGCCCTGACGGCCTGCACGGCCGCGCAGCTGGTTGTCTATACGGCGCGACTCGTGGCGCTCGGTGCCGAGGATGAACAGGCCGCCGGCTGCCTTGACCTTTTCGGCCTCCTCATCGCAGACTGCCTTATGCTCCTTGAGCTTTTCGGCGTACAGTGCGCGTGCCTTGAGTATCTCCTCATTGTCGGTGTCGGCATAGCCTGTTGCGTCGGCAATGACCTCCTCGGAGAAGCCTGCCTTGCGCAGGTCGTTCTTCGCGAGGTATTCGGCATTGCCGCCGAGCATGATATCGGTACCACGACCGGCCATGTTGGTCGCTATCGTGACCGCGCCGAGCTTACCGGCCTGAGCGACGATCTCGGCCTCTTTTTCATGGTGCTTTGCGTTGAGCACATTGTGCTTTATGCCGCGCGCCTTCAAAAGCTTGGAGAGATATTCGCTCTTTTCGATGGATATCGTGCCGACCAGGACCGGCTGCCCCTTTTCGTGGCAGGCGATTATCTGCTCGATTATCGCACGATCCTTTCCGGCCTCGGTTTTATAGACGACATCGGGCTGGTCGATACGCGCAACGGGCTTGTTGGTCGGAATCTCAACGATATCGAGCTTGTAGATCGACTCAAATTCCTCCGCCTCGGTGACGGCCGTACCGGTCATGCCGGAGAGCTTATCGTAAAGTCTGAAGTAGTTCTGGAACGTGATGGTCGCAAGCGTTTTGTTCTCGCGCTGAACGTCAACGTGCTCCTTTGCCTCGATCGCCTGATGCAGACCCTCGCTGTAGCGGCGGCCGAGCATGATGCGGCCGGTGAACTCATCGACGATGAGCACCTCGCCGTCTTTCACGACGTAGTCGATATCGCGCTTCATGATGCCGTGCGCGCGCAGAGCCTGATTGATATGGTGCGTGAGGGTCGAGTTTTCGATATCGGCATAGTTTTCAAGGCCGAATGCGCGCTCTGCCTTGGCAATGCCGCGCGCGGTGAGCGTCGCCGTGCGCGCTTTTTCGTCAACGACGTAGTCTGCGTCGATGCTCTCGTCCTCTTCCTCCTTGGAGTCGGTGGAGGCATAGACCTTCTTTTTAAGTCCGGCGACAAAATCGTTTGCCTGACGGTAAAGATCGGTGCTCTCGTCGCCTTGACCGGAGATTATAAGCGGTGTTCTCGCTTCGTCGATGAGGATCGAGTCGACCTCGTCAACGATGGCAAAGGCGTGGCCGCGCTGGACGCGGCTTTCCTTGTAAATGGCCATGTTATCGCGCAGATAGTCAAAGCCCATCTCGTTATTGGTGCCGTAGGTGATGTCGGCGGCGTAGGCGGCCTTGCGCTCCTCATTGGTCAGGCCGTGGACGATCAGTCCGACGTCGAGACCCATGAATCTGTGCACCTTGCCCATCCACTCGCTGTCGCGTCGGGCGAGGTAGTCGTTGACGGTGACGATATGCACGCCGTTGCCGGTGATAGCGTTGAGGTACGCCGGCATGACCGCGACGAGGGTCTTGCCTTCGCCGGTCTTCATCTCGGCGATACGGCCCTGATGCAGGACGATGCCGCCGATGAGCTGGACGCGGAACGGCTTCATGCCGAGGACGCGCCACGCGGCCTCGCGCACCGCGGCGAATGCCTCGGGCAGCATGGAGTCGAGATCCTCGCCGTTGTCATAGCGGTTCCGGAACTCGGCGGTTTTTGCGCGCAGCTCGGCATCGGAAAGTGCCTGCATCTGCGGCTCGAGCGCCTCTATCTTATCGACGATAGGGTATATTTTTTTAAGCTCATGATCGGTGTGGCTGCCGAAAAGTTTACTGAAGAAGCCCATATTATTGCCTTTCGTATGTAAATATAATTTCACAAATAGATTGTAGCATATAATTGTGAATAAAAAAAGTCCTACGGCATGGCTTTTTATGTCTTTTCATGACTTTTTCTGCGCTTGTTATCGGCATGGGTGATATGTTATAATAGCCGCATCACGCGAAAAGAGGTATCCACCGTTGGATTTCAAACAAATCACATTAAGCGACGTCGGCGCTCTGCGCCCGTACCTGCGCGCGCAGTATCGCTCGTGCGACTACTCGGTGCTGGGCGTTTTCATGTGGGCCGACAGATTCGGCTACGAATACAAGACAGAGGACGGAGTTCTGTTCATGCGCGAAAGATCGCGGCACGGCGGCGAGTACGACTATTTGCTGCCGACGGGCGAGGGCAGCCTGTGCGACAGGGTGCACGCGCTGCGCGAGGCGGTCGGCGCAGGGCTTACGATGAGCCTTGTTCCCGAGGACGCGCTCGACGAGCTGCGGCAGGAATTTAGCTTCACCGCCGTCGAGGAGCCGGACATTGCCGACTACATGTACAAGGCCGAGGATCTTGCCTACCTCGCCGGGAAAAAATACAGCAAAAAGCGAAACCTCATCCACCAGTTTGAGAAGCTCTACCCCGACTACACGCTCGAGCCGATAACGAACGAGAACGCGCACCGCATCGCCGAATGTTGCGCGCACGACTGGTCGGACGCCGGTCTGAGCGAGCTTGCGATATACGAAAACGACCACACGCGCGAGGTGCTCGAGGACTTCGCGGCCTACGGCTGCACGGGCTACGCGCTGCACGTCGGCGGCGAGATCGCTGCATTCTGCATCGGCGAGGTGATGGGCGATACGCTGATCGTTCACATCGAAAAGGGCAAGCGCGAGTACAAGGGCGCGTTCCAGATGATAAACTGCCTGTTCGCGAAAACGGAGCTTGAAAGGTGCGGAATACAATACATTAACCGCGAGGACGACGTGGGCGATGAGGGGCTGCGCCGGGCAAAGCAATCGTACTTCCCCGAATACATGCTGAAAAAATTCAGGCTCGAATTTGAATAGGGAGCTTCGCTAGCTGACAGCTGAGAGCTGAGAGCTGATAGTTTACACCTCATCCGTCGCAAGCGACACCTTCCCCTCAAGGGGAAGGCAAAAAATCACAACGCCGCAGTGGAGAACCACTGCGGCGCTGTTTTTATGCAACATAACGAATAGTTATAACAAGAGACTAATCAATAAGCTCTAAACATCGTTAGAATTGCGAATTATTAATTACTCTGCGAGTGCGCGGTAGATGAAGGTGACAGCCTGGCCGCGAGTGCAGGTTGCTTCGGGACGGAAGGTGCCGTCAGCGAAACCATTGGCGACCTTGTTGGCAACTGCCCATGCAACTGCGTCTGCGCAGTAGGAGCCGGAAGCGACATCTGCGAAGTTGGTGCCGGTTGCAACCTTCTCATCGCCGGATGCACGGAACAGGAAGGTGACTATCTGGCCACGAGTGCAAACTGCATTCGGGTCAAAGGTGGTCTCGGTAGTGCCCTTGGTGATGCCCTTCTCGACTGCCCACAGGATCGCGTTGTAGTATACGCTGTCCTTGCTTACGTCGGTGAACGGGTTGACGGTGTCAGCCTTGACTGCGGGAGAACCGGCTGCGCGGTACAGGAAGGTGACGATCTGTGCACGAGTGCAGCCATCGTTTATGCCGAAGGTATCGGCGGTCTTGCCGGTGGTTACGCCCTTATCTGCTGCCCAGATGATAGCATCGTAGTAGGGGCTGGACTTCTCAACGTCCTTGAACGGGTTGACAACGGGAGGAACATAGTTAGGATCCTTCTCGCCGCAAACGGTGCAGACGCCATTCTCGAACTTGTGGCCGAGTGCAGGAACAACTTCCTGAGCGGTGAGAACTTCGCCGCAGACGGAGCACTTGGAGCCAGCGGTCAGGCCGGTCTCGGTGCAGGTTGCTGCAACTGCTGCAACTTCCTCAGGAGTGTGGCCGAGGGCTTTTATCTCCTGCTGTGCAACAATAATTGCTTTACAGACCGAGCAGTGCTTGCCTTCGGTGAGGCCGGTCTTGGTGCAGGTCGGCGCAACCGCCTGATCAATGACTATAGTGTGAGTATGTATAGGAGGCGTAGGCGGTTTGTAGTTGGGGTCTTTCTCCCCGCAGACGGTGCACACGCCCTTGTCATATTTATGGCCGAGAGCATTGATTACGCTGCCCTTTTCAATTGTTTCTTTACATACCTTGCAGACCTTGTCACCGGTGTAGCCGGCGTCGGTGCATGTTGCGTCCTTTGCATTCTTTACTTCGGTCTTATGGCCGAGCGCGTCGACGTAGTCGCCTTTGTAACTTTCGCCGCAGGCGCAGGTGTATGTTGTGTAGCCTTTCTCGGTGCAGGTGGCTTCCACTTTATCACCTGCCGTAAAGATATGCTCAATGCAGCTGAAGCTGATGTTATTAGCCTTGGCATATGCAAACGCTGGGCTGTCGGAATAGCCTCGGATAGCAGCCGTACAATTTTTAAATGCGGTATCGTCAATTGCTGTTACATTTCTTCCGATTGTAACTGTAGACAGAGCTGTGCAGTTAAAGAAGGTTCCATAAGGAATTTCCGTAACTTTATCGGGAATCACTATGTTTGTGAGCTTATTGCAGCCCCAGAACACGAGGCTGCCGAACTTTTCGACATTTTTGCCGAAGCTGACACTTGTGAGCGGCGCATTCTCGAATGCATAATCGCCTATTTCCTTAACACTATCCGGAATAACGATAGTCTCTATTCCCGCATTTTCAAATGCACTGCGGTCGATAAGCGTTACTTCTGACGGGATATCTACCGACTTAAGGTTCTCGCAGGCATCAAAAAGGTGATTACTCAACGCTTTAAGTGCTTTAGGCAGCTTTACACTCTCAAGACTTGAGCATTCACTGAACAAATAGACCGGAAGTGTCTCAATAGTGTCGTTGAATTCAACATTTTTTAAAGCTGCGCACTCGAAAAATGCATAAGGGCCAAACGATGTTACATTCTCGACATTTATTCTTTCAAGGTTTGCACAGCCGGCAAATGCAGACTGACCGATGGTCTTGATGCTGTCAGGAAGAACAACTGTCTTAATTACTTCGTTTTTGGCAAACGCACCAATAGCCATTGCCACAACCGGCTTGCCGTCTATTTCAGCAGGAACATTGACCGTTTCGTCACTGCCGAGATACTTTGTGATGGTAACTTCTTCATCAGACACGGTGTATTCGTAAGGAATGGTCTGCTCGCTCGCTGTGACTTCAATTACGGTAACTTCGGGGGTATGAGTATAGTTATTGCACTTTACGGTGTAGGTCTTGGACGTATCAAGCACATAGCCCATCTCTGCCAGCTTTTCGGCAGCATCGCCAAGGTCGAGGGCTATATCCACATCTGCTGCACCATAGCCGGTGTAAGCATTTGTAAGCTTTGCAGTGATGGAATATACTGTCTGGCCATTGCAGACAAAGTTGACAGGCTGAGTGTGCAAATCGGTGATGGTACTGTGATTCACCTCAACATACATGGTAATTTCTTTCGGCTGGACGCCGTTTTCTCCGACGAGGAGCGTCTGCTTCTGCAGATCGGGACTGCCTATTCCGCCCTGCCAAATTCTATAGCCTTTAAGGTTCATCGTCACAAATCTGTTGATCTGATTCAATCCGGTACTTACCTCAAATTCGCCGTATTTTGTTCCGGCGCTATAGCCATAAACTTTTTCACCGTCAACAGTTTTGTAATAGCGGCCGATCTCTGCGCCGGTGGCCTTATCTACATACTTGATGTCGAACTTAGTATTTTCTTCGCTGAGCGTAGTGTACTCCGCAGCAAGCGATACGGTGTTCTGCGCTTCGCACTGTTCCTTGGTCGGCGTGAAGCTTATATTTTCCGGGTGGCCCAAGTTAAAGACGCGCGCACCGGTGGGGACAAGTCCGATCATTCCATCGCCGTTTTCACCGGCCACTTCGCCGTTGACCATCATCTGCCAGCCCTTTGGGATTCCGTCATCTGTGAGGAACTGCCAGGTTATATTCAGTGTTTCGCCAAACGGAACATTGAAAATGCTGTTGATCCCCCCGATAGTAACACTGACCTTGCAATCAGGTATGACTACAGGTGTATCGCCAGCCAGTTCCCATGTGAGGACGGGGAAACCGCCGTTGGGATCAGGTGCGAATGCCTCGCCGAGAGTTTCGGCAAAATCAGGTGCCTTCAGCTCAGTCTCGGTCTTGGAGGTACCGTAAAAGCGAGTAGCAGACGAGCTGCTGCTTGTATCAAGATAGTAGCTGTTGGTGACCGTTCCGGAATAGCTGACGTTCCATGCCTTTCCGGACAAGCTGCCGACATTAAGGCAATTAGTTATCGTTCCTCCACAGGTGATTGCACCGCCCATGCCAATGCCCACGCTGACATCAGCGCGGTTGATGCAGTTGGACACAGTGCCGTTGTTATAACCAACAAGACCGGAAGAATATCCGCCGCTGTAAGTGCACACTGCCTCGTTTATGCAGGAATCGACGAGGCCGCCGCTTTTGTTCCACGCGCAGACAGCGCCGTTATACTGTGCATTCTTTTCCGTCGTCTTAATAGTTCCGGCAACTTTAACATTCTTTATTGTTCCGAAGTTGTAGCAGAACAGGCCGTTGTATCTACTTGCAGAGCTTATGTCTAAGGTCACGGTATGACCCTGACCGTCAAACGTGCCTCTGAACGACTTGCTATCTGCCGTTTCGCCTATGGGATTCCACGTGACGCCGCTGGCATCGATATTGTCCGTCAGCACTACGGTTTTTCCTTCATAGGAATTGCCGTTATCAACGCTTGCTGCGAATGCCTGAAGCTCTCCAAGAGTTTTGATCTTCAGATCCGGTTCGTCATCTGCAAGCGCCGCGCCGGCAGGCATCACGCACAGGCTCATTATCATGGTGAGCACGAGCAGCCATGACAGCGAGCGTTTTGCTTTTGTCTTAACTTTTTGCATTTTCTTCTCCTTTTGTTTTTGTTTTTTAGATATGCTGTTTAGAAGCATAGCGGTTATTTATCCGACAAACAAGCTACCCCCCAGGATATTTCGTTAAAAAATTATTCGAATTTTCAATGCAATAAGACAGTCTGCACGCAGTTGTGCAGACTGTCTTTTGTTAATTGTGTATAAATCTATTTCGCGAGTGCGCGGTAGATGAAGGTGACAGCCTAGCCGCGAGTGCAGGTTGCTTCGGGACGGAAGGTGCCGTCAGCGAAACCATTGGCGACCTTGTTGGCAACTGCCCATGCAACTGCGTCTGCGCAGTAGGAGCCGGAAGCGACATCTGCGAAGTTGGTGCCGGTTGCAACCTTCTCATCGCCGGATGCACGGAACAGGAAGGTGACTATCTGGCCACGAGTGCAAACTGCATTCGGGTCAAAGGTGGTCTCGGTAGTGCCCTTGGTGATGCCCTTCTCGACTGCCCACAGGATCGCGTTGTAGTATACGCTGTCCTTGCTTACGTCGGTGAACGGGTTGACGGTGTCAGCCTTGACTGCGGGAGAACCGGCTGCGCGGTACAGGAAGGTGACGATCTGTGCACGAGTGCAGCCATCGTTTATGCCGAAGGTATCGGCGGTCTTGCCGGTGGTTACGCCCTTATCTGCTGCCCAGATGATAGCATCGTAGTAGGGGCTGGACTTCTCAACGTCCTTGAACGGGTTGACAACGGGAGGAACATAGTTAGGATCCTTCTCGCCGCAAACGGTGCAGACGCCATTCTCGAACTTGTGGCCGAGTGCAGGAACAACTTCCTGAGCGGTGAGAACTTCGCCGCAGACGGAGCACTTGGAGCCAGCGGTCAGGCCGGTCTCGGTGCAGGTTGCTGCAACTGCTGCAACTTCCTCAGGAGTGTGGCCAGCAGCCTTGACTACTTCGCCAGCCTTGAGGACCTTGCCGCACCACTTGCAGACGGAGTCGCCGGTGTAGCCGTCTTCGGTGCAGGTTGCTGCCTTAACGTTTGCAAGCTCATCAGCTGCGGTGTGGGGAACTGCAGGTACACGAACCAAGCCGTCGTCTGCAACATCGCCACATACAGAGCAAGCATTTACACTAAGGCCAGAATTCTTGCAGGTAGGAGCAACAATAACGGTTGCTGCATACTTGCACTTTGCAACTACAGCAGTAACAAAGTTACCCTGGGTGTAATCGCAACCTTCACGGTCGCAGACATAGAAATTATCACAAGTCCAGCCGCGTTCTTTGCAAGTCGCTGCCTTGGACTCAACCTTTACGAGGTCATGGCCAAGCTTATCGATCTTTGCAGAAGGAGTGAGAACCTGCCAGTCGTAGCTGCCGTTAGCAAGCTTGACATACTTATAAACAGTTGCAGTGTTGCCGTCTTTTTCGCAAGTTGCCTTCTTGCCATCATTGCCAGCCCAAGTGTCGTTCTCTACGACGCCCTTGGTGGGGAGGCCATTTGCATCAAAAGCAAAGTCCTGATAGTACTCATCATATGCGAGCTCAACGCCGCCGAAATCCTTATCACATACATTGCAGTGCCACTTATCGGTCATGCCAGCGTGCTTTACGCCGTCTTTATCCATGTACGGATAGTAACCAACCTGGGTGCACTCCATTGCATTAGCATGGGTGTAGTTCAGGCCATCGAGGTTCTTTCCATCGATGAAAGTGTCGCAATCGGGGCAGTGCTTTGCTGCCTGGTAGCCAAGGCCGTGACCGGTTTCATTTCCCTCAACAAGTGCGCCGTACTTGTCGCGAACAAGATAGTGCATTACATAAGGATCGTTGCCCTTGCTATCCTTAACGTAGGAAGCGAAAGTGCCACCAACAGTCAGGGAGTGAGTCGGCTCAACAGCTGCTTTCCAAACGAGCTCATTGTAAACGAGCTTGCCAGCGAAAACATAGCTATCATATACGTCCTTAGTATCGGTTACGAATGCATCCTTATTCTCGTGGCCGATGTTGGTCGGTGCGAACTTAGCTTCGACAGCAGCCTTCTGAGCGTAAGTAGCATTTGCAGGCAGCATGTTAACTGCTTCACGGCCAGCAACGAACTCAGGCTCACCGCACTTGTCGCAAACAGTGTAGCCCCAGCCATAATTATTGCAGGTGGGCTTCTCAACGACAGTGAACTGAGTGTAGACGTGGCCAACCTTTGTGATGTCGCTTACAGCGACAGGCTCGGTTGCACCAGTGCCGCAAACTGCGCAGTAGCTAACAGTGATGCTAGGCTTCTCGCAGGTAGCTGCCTGAAGAACTTCGTTCTTAAAGGTGTGACGACCGTCAAGGCAGATGTCTTTCTTATCTGCGAACGGTGTAACTACAGCCGTAAGAACCTTGCCGCAGTCGTTGCAGACCTTGATATCAAGGCCGGGCTGCTTCTTTGCAGCGTCGTTTTTGATGCTGATTTCTGTGATGCTCTTGTCAGGATGAGCGCAGGCGCCGTCTGCCAGTGCGACAGCCGGAACCAGAGATGCGATCATGAGAACAGCCATCAGCATGCTCAACAGTCTCTTTTTCATTTTCTCTTGTTTACCTCCGTTTAAAAATTGGGTTGAAAAAGTTTTGTCAAATACGCTTGGATACGGGAGAAAACCCACACCAAACATATTTTTCTTGATTATAGCATACGACTTTACATGTTTCAAGTGTTTTTAATAATTTTTTGGGCAACAATTCGGTTACAAAGTCGGGGGTGAGGCGGTGTGCGACCCCTCAGTCGGCGGAGCCGACAGCTCCCCTTGGCAGGGGAGGCGACCCCTCAGTCAGCGGAGCTGACAGCTCCCCTTGGCAGGGGAGCCAAGGGCGGTGGCTTGCGGCGCTGTTCTCTTTGCCTCCCCTGCCAAGGGGAGGTGGGGCAGGCGCGCAGCGCATGGCTCGGTGGGGTCGCGTTTCTTTCAACAACTCCGGTTCGGAACCCCTCCGGTTCGCAACCCCTCCGGTTCGCAAGCGAACCACCTCCCCTTGACAGGGGAGGCAACCCCCTCAGTCAATGCGGCTTTTTACTGCCGCATCAATATACTCGCACACTCCAAGGAAATTCTTATTCACTTCGCTATTCGGTATGCGCAGAACCGTCAAGCCATAACGCTCAAGAGCAGCAGTGCGTTCGGCATCTCTTGCCTGCGCTTCCGGCTCGTAGTGCTGCGAGCCGTCAAGCTCTATCACGAGTTTCGCCTTGGAGCAATAAAAATCGACAACATAGTTAGCAATTACCCTTTGACGATAGAATTTCACATCATACAGGCGCAAGAACTCAAACCAAAGTTTTCGCTCTTCCTTTGTCATGTTTTTTCGGAGCGCTCTTGCTGTGGAAGTAAGGCGTTTATTATGTTTGTAGTCCATGTGTGATGCTCCTTTCTATGGGAACTGTCTCTCGACGCCCCAGTTGATTTGGAACCCCTCAGTTGGCGGAGCCGACAGCTCCCCTTGACAGGGGAGCCAACCCCTCAGTCGGCGGAGCCGACAGCTCCCCTTGGCAGGGGAGCCAAAGGCGATGGCTTGCGGCAGGGGAGGCAACCCCTCCGGTTCGCAACCCCTCCGGTTCGCAAGCGAACCACCTCCCCTTGGCAGGGGAGGCAATGACAGTTCCCCTTGACAGGGGGGCAATGACAAGGAGCTACTTCCTCCATGTTTCGGGGGCGAAGAGGACGAGCATGGGGAAAATTTCGAGGCGGCCGAGGAACATGTCAAAGCACAGGACTGCCTTACTTATTATATTAAGCCCGGAAACGCCCATGGTGAAGGTGTTCGAGTCGATGCCGTAGCCGACGTTGCTGAGGCTCGAGATCGCCGCAAGCATGCCGTCGCCGATGCTCAGGCCGTTTATCGACAGCACCACGGCAGTAAAAATGACCGCCATGAAATACGCTACAGCAAAGCTCTCGACCGCGGAGACCGTGTCCTCCTCGACGATCTCGCCGTCAAGGTGGATGAGGTGCACGGAGTTCGGCGTGACGGTGCGCGCAATGGCGCGGTAGGTGCTCTTGGCGAGGATCATCACGCGCGACAGCTTCATGCCGCCGCCGGTGGAGCCGGACATGGGGCCGGTTATCATCAAAACGGTAAGCATCGCCCACACAAAGGGCGACCAGAAGCTTGCGTCGATCGACACATAGCAGGTCGTGCTGATGATCGAGACGACCTGGAACAGAGTGTGGTGGACGCCGTCGGCGACGGACGCGAATTTCGAGGCAGTGTCGATGCCCATGAGCAGCGCAACGCCCAGCACGACAACGACAAACGCGCGCAGCTCGCGGCTGCGGCGGATGCGCAGAAATTCGCGCGCAAGGACGCAGTAAAACAGGCTGAAGCTCATGCTGCACAGGGTCATGAAAATGAGCGTTACGTTCTGCGCATACGCGCCGTAGGACGCCATACTGTCGTTGCGGACGCAGAAGCCGCCGGTGGACACCGTGCTGAGCGATATGTTCACAGAGTCGAACAGCGGTATGCCCCCCAGAAGCAGCAGGACGATCTGCACGACGGTCATTGCTATATATATCTCATACAGCAGCTTTGCCGACTTCTGCATGCGCGGCACAAGCTTTGCCGCCATAGGCCCCGGGAACTCCGCGCGCAGCAGGAACATCGAGCCGCCCTCGCGCGCGACCGGCGCTATCGCAAGCAGAAAAACCAGCACGCCCATGCCGCCGATCCAGTTGGTGATGCTGCGCCAGAGCAGTATCGCCCGGGGCGCGGCCTCGACATCGTCGATGATCGTGGCGCCCGTGGTGGAGAAGCCGGATATCGTCTCGAACACGGCGTCGGACACGCTGCCGATCACGCCCGAGGCGTAAAACGGGATCGCTCCGAACAGCGATATGATGATCCACGCCAGGGCGACGGTCACAAAGCCGTCGCGCGCGCCGAGCGGGCGATCCTTGCTCTTTATCAGGCCGCAGGGCACTCCGACCGCGAGCACCGCCGCGATCGCCGCGGCAAAGCCGCGCAGCGCAGACGCGTCGCCGTCGGCGAGCGCAAGCAGCAGCGGAGGCAGCATGAACGCCGCCTCGATGCACAATATGACGCCTATCGTTTTTCTTATCGTTCCAATATTCATTACGCAAATATGTCGTTGAGGTCAAGGATCTCGCGTCCGGCGGTCGTGACGATGACAACCGTATCGCCGGTCGAGAGCGTGTCCCGGCCGCCGGGGATGATGATCTTGCCCATGTGGTTTATGCAAACGATCAGTATGCCGGGCTTGAGCCGGATATCGGCAAGCCGCTCGTGCAGGTGCTCGGTCACGTCGGTCACGGCAAACTCCAGCGCTTCCGCGCCGCCGTCGGCTATGCGGTGGATCGTGAGCACCGCGCTGCCGCCGGTGTTCTCCATCGCACGGACATAACGGATGATGGCGTAGGTGCTCAGGCTTTTCGGGCTTATCAGGCTGTCCGCGCCGCGGTCGCCGAGGATCTCGCCGTATTCGAGGCGGTTTATCTTCGTCAGAAGCTGCGGAACTCCCATCTTGCGCGCAAACATGCCGATGATGATGTTCTCCTCGTCCATGTTCGTCAGCGGAAGGACAGCGTCCATCTGGCGGATGTTGTGCGTCCTGAGCACCGCCTGACTCGAGCCGTCCGAGCAGATGACGTTCACCTCGGGGTACTTTTCGGCGAGGTACTCGCACCGCGAGCGCTTCATCTCGATGAGCTTGATGCTTGTGCCGGTTTTTATCAGCATCGGAGCGAGGTATTCGGCGATCCTGCCGCCGCCGACGATGAGCACGTTTTTGCTTTTTTTGCTGCGCAGCTTCAGCTCGTGCGTAAGCTCGACGAGCGACGATGCCGGCGCGGTGACGTATATTTTATCGCCCTTGCGCAGAACAAAGCTGCCGTCGGGGATAAAGACCTTTTCCTCGCGCAGGACCGCGCAGATGAGGACATGCACCCGTATTTTCCGACGCAAATCGGCAAGCTGAAGCCCGTCAAGCGGGCTGCCGTCGGCAATGAAAAGCTCGACTATCTCGGCCTTGCCCTCGGCAAAGGTATCGCGCTTTATGAAGGCCGGGATCTGCAGCAGACGGTAGATCTCCTTGGCGGCCAGAAGCTCGGGGTTTATGGTCATGGACAGGCCAAGCTCCGACTTGAGAACGTAAAGCTGCTCGGTGTACTCAAGATTGCGCACGCGCGCGATGGTGTTTTTGCAGCCGAGCTTGCGCGCTACGATGCACGCAAGCATGTTCAGCTCGTCCTGCGCCGTGACGGCGATGAGCAGGTCGCTCTCGTCAACGTTTGCCTCGCGCTGGACGGATATCGCCGCGCCGTTGCCGCAAAGGGTCATGACGTCAAGCGTATCGGACAGGAGCTTTACCTTTTCCTTATCTATATCGACCACGGTTATATCGTGGTTCTCGTTGGCCAGCTCCTCGGCAAGCGAATAGCCTATCTTGCCTGCGCCGACTATTACGATCTTCATTTTTCAGATCCTCTCAATATATCTATTTTGAAAAATCCAGTAACGTATATATTAACATATTATTTACACCGTAGCAATACCGCGGCGCACCCAGTCAACGGTATAATCGGCAAACTTGCGTGTCGCCGGGCTGTTGCGGCTGGTTTCGGTTATTGCGAGGCCGATAACACGCTTTGAGGGCGGAACAAGCTCTTTTACAACAACGTCGTCGTGCCGTCCGGTCAGCAGAAGCTCGGGCATGATGGATATGCCCAGTCCCTTTTCGACCATTGCGATTATGGCGTAGTCGTCCTTGGTGGAAAACCTGATGTTCGGCTTTATACCCGCTGCGGCAAGAGCGCGATTTGCGTCGTGGTTCGATTCTTCGAGCAAGGTTATGAACGCCTCCGTCTCGCACTCAACGAGCGGAAATTTGGGATAAGACTCGAATTTGTGCCCGTGCGGCAATATTGCAAGCAGTCTGTCCTCCATCAGCGGTATGCACTCGCATTTGATCTTAGTCGGGACGTTAACGAAGCCGAGGTCAACGCTGCCCTCGTCTATCCAGCGTTCAACATCGTAATAGTCGCCGTTTAAGAGCTTGAGATCGACGTTCGGGTAATCGTGCTGGAACTCTTTTATTACGCCGGGCAGCCAGTGGACCGCAACGGAGGTGAATGCGCCTATGCGCACCGTGCCGGAATCAAGGCCGCGGATGGCAGAGGCTGTCTGCCTAAGCTGCTCTTCATAGTTGAGCATTCCGCGCACTGACGGCATTATGCGCTCTCCGTCGGCGGTGAGCTTAACTCCGGCGCGCGAGCGGGTTATGACCGAAAAGCCAAGCTCGGCCTCCAAATTATTAATAGTATGGCTGACTGCCGACTGCGTGCATCCGAGGGCGTCGGCCGCTCTTGTAAGGCTGCCCAACTCCACCACTTTCGCGAGAGTTTCGTATTTTGAAATGCTCATATTGCTCCTCCGGGGAATTTGCATGAATTTTATTCATGTTAGCATGAAAATAATTAGGTATGGTAATAATATACCGCGTTTTTTCTGAAAATCAAGTAATTTCGATAATATTTCGCCTTGCAATGCACTTTTTGTGCGGCTATAATTCAAACATCGTTTGAAAATGATTGGAGAGAGAAACATGACAGGTAATATTATTTGCATACTGATCGCCATTGTGGTCTACCTTGTCGGTATGGTCGCCATCGGCGTTTACTATTCCAAGGGGCAGTCCGACGCACACGAGTTTTACCTCGGCGGCCGCAAGCTCGGCCCTATCGTGACGGCGCTTTCCACCGAAGCTTCGGACATGAGCGCATATCTGCTCATGGGCGTTCCCGGACTGGCGTTCTTCTGCGGCATCGCGGAAGCGAGCTGGACGGCTATCGGCCTTGCGCTTGGCACCTATCTCAACTGGCTGTTCGTTGCAAAGCGCCTGCGCCGCTACTCGGTGCGGCTGGGAGCGCTGACTCTGCCCGAGTACATATCCCGCCGCTTCTATGATAACACCAAGCTCATTGAGCTTATAGGTGCCATAACCATCATCGTTTTCTACGTTCCCTACCCAGCTTCCGGCTTCTCGGCCTGCGGCAAGCTTTTCGGAACTCTGTTCGGATATGACTACGTTCCCACCATGATAATAAGCGCTGCCGTAATCGTAGCATACACCACATGCGGCGGCTTCACGGCAGCATCGGTAACGAGCCTTGTTCAAAGCCTTATCATGGTCTTTGCTCTGGCGGTTGTCCTCATCTTCGGCATCAACTCCGTCGGCGGCTGGGAAAATGTCGTTGCAAACGCCAAGGCCATCCCCGGCTACCTCAGCATGACCGCAACCACCAGCATTCAGGCCGCCGAGGCCGGCGAGTTCGGCACTCTCAAGATAATATCCACCCTCGCATGGGCGCTCGGCTACTTCGGCATGCCCCACGTTGTTCTTCACTTCATGGCAATCAAGGACGAAAAGAAGCTCAAGCTCAGCCGCCGTGTAGCTACTGTCTGGGTTGTTGTTTCCCTGTCCGTTGCCGTCATCATCGGCATAGTCGGCTACTCCATGGCTAAGGAGAACATCATCGCCATGTTCGGCGATGCTTCCTCCGCCGAGGCACTTATCGTCACCATTGCTGCTGTCCTGTCCGAGTACGGCGCATTCTTCGCTATCCTCGCAGGTCTTGTCCTTGCCGGCATACTCGCCGCTACCATGTCCACCGCCGACGTTCAGCTCTTGGCGGCAGCAAGCGCGATCGCTCAGAATATCATCCGCGGCGTGTTCGGCGTTGAGCTCGACGACAAGAAGAGCATGATCGTTGCCCGCGTGACCGTTCTTGCCGTTGCAATATGCGGCGTGCTGTTTGCACTCGACCCCACAAGCTCAATCTTCCGCGTCGTATCGTTTGCATGGGCAGGCTTCGGCGCAACCTTCGGCCCCATCGTTCTGTTCTCGCTTTACTGGAAGCGCTGCAACAAGTGGGGCGCGATCGCCGGCATGTTCTCCGGCGCTGCTATGGTCTTCATCTGGAAGTATGCAATAGCTCCCATCGGCGGCGCGTTTGCGATCTACGAGCTGCTGCCCGCATTCATCACCTCCTGCATCTTCATCGTTGTCGTTTCGCTTCTGACCAAAGCTCCCGACGCAAAGATCTGCGAGGACTTCGACGCAGTCACCGCAATGAAGTAAATTTTAAAAAAATCATCCTCTCCGAAGAAAATTTCGGAGAGGATTTTTTCTGCGCAAATTCACTTTTTCAAAAACTCCTTGCCGATGTTCCACGCAAGGCCGAGCTTCTCGCCGATCGCGTAGTAGCCGTTCTGGAACTGGTCGAACACAAAGGCGTTGAGCTTTGACGGGTCTACCCTGCCGCTTTCGTCGAGCACGCTCTCATCGGCCAGAACGCCGACTATCTCGCCCAAAACATGGTGGCCGTAAACCTCGGTTTTATCCTCGACGACCTTGCACTCGAGGGTTATGGGGAACTCCTGAACGACGGGAGCATCGACCTTTTCGCTCTTTACGGCGGTCAGGCCGCTGCGTTCAAACTTATCTGGCATGGTGTTGCCGGAAGCGGTGCCGAGGAAGTCGGCTTCCTTTATGTGCGGAATATCGGCAATGCTCAGCGTGAATGCGCCGCGCTTTTTGATGTTTTCCGAGGTCTTGTGACCCTCGCTGATGTTAAGCGACACCATGTTTTCGGCACAGATGCCGCCCCAGGCCATGTTCATCACGTCAACAACGCCGTCCTCACCGTAGGTTGCTATCATAAGCACCGGCATCGGGAACAGATACGGATTTACGCCCAAATCTTTTTTCATTATAATTACCTCCATGCATGATTGACTTTGATCTTTTGTCTGATATAATTATAGCAAGCACAAATAATATTTCAAGTACTGTTATTTCGGATATATACTATCCAAAAAGAAAGTGTGACCGCATGAGCTGCATGGAGAAATATATCAGCAACGCAAATTTTGAGGACACCGGCTTTAGCTACACCATGTCGCTTATAAGCGGCAAGCACAAGATGGTGATACTCTATTGCCTGATGGAGTACGAGCCGGTGCGTTTTAACGAAATGAAGCGCTACCTCGGCCGCATTACCGACAAAACGCTCAGCACAAACCTCAAGGAGCTGGAGGCCGACAGGCTGATATCGCGCAAAGAGTATCCGCAGATACCGCCCAAGGTCGAATATTCCCTGACAGAGCGCGGAAGATCGCTCATGGAGGTGCTCGACAAGCTCTGCGTCTGGGGCGAAGAAAACAGGATATGACGTTTCATTCTGTGGTCTTCAGCAGTTCGACATTCTGATAAATCGAAATTTATAGGAGGGAATACTATGATTCCAATTATTTCAATTGTTGTCGCAATAGGAATTCCGGCGTTCGCTATTTGGAAAAATGGGAAAAAGCCGCTGAAGCGTCCGTATCTATTTTCAGTCATCAGCTTCACATTTTGTACAATAGCTGCAATTATGGAGCTGTTTACGATTAAAGCGCGCGTAACAGCAGGGGACATCGGAGGTATCGAAGATACGATCGGTGCCGTAATCGCTACCTGCATTGGACTGCTGGTCTTTACGGTAATCTTGAATTTGCTGTTGCTTGGAATATCATATGAAAAGGATTCGTAAATTCCGGTCTGCCTTTCGCTCCGCCGTAATTTCACACAAAAGCAGCCCGTCCGTGGACGGGCTGCTTTTTTCACTCGATATTCACATGTTTTTTTATCACCCGCTCGGTCAGAAACGCAAGCACCATTTTGACAAGATCCGGGACGATGAACGGAAAAACGCACATGCCCAGCGCAGAGGCGTAGCTTATAGGCTTTGCCGCAGAATAGACCTTGACAAACCACACCGTGCCGAAGGCATAGCACAGCGCAAGCCCCACGACGAGCGACACTATCCTGACCCACAGCTTTTTGCCGAAAAGCCTCTCGCAGAGCCAATAGCAAAGCGACGTGAGCATAAAGCCGAAGATATATCCGCCGCTCGGCCCCATGAGCTTCCCAATACCGCCGGCAAAGCCGGAGAACACCGGCAGTCCGACTGCGCCGAGCGCTATGTACACCGCAACGGCAATGCTGCCGCGCCTGCCGCCGAGAAGCAGCAGAGCCGTAAACACCGCGTAGGTCTGCATGGTAAAAGGAATGGCTGCCGGAACCGACAGCCATGAGCAGACCGATATGAGCACCGCCATCAGGGCGATGTAGGCCATATCCTTAGTCTTCAAATATTTGCACCTCAAAACGTCAGTATGCTGCGGCGCTTATGTTCGCTCTTAGCGTGCATACGCCGGATCTTCTCGAGCACCGCATCGTCTATTTTACCACCGCCAAGGTAAGTGTCAAGCTCTTTATAGGTAAATCCCATCTCACCCTCATCGGTCTGTCCGTCAAACAGGCCGGCAGAGGGCGCTTTTTCTATGACGCACTCGGGTGCTTTCAGCCAGCGCAGAAATTCGTATATCTCCGTGACAGTCAGATCGTCGATGGGGTTAAAGTCGTGCGCGCCGTCGCCCCACTTGGTGAAGTAGCCGACATAGGCTTCGCTGCGGTTGCCCGTTCCGGCAACGAGGCGATTTTCCGACGCGGCGATCGCATAGAGCGTTGCCATTCTCAGGCGCGGCGCAATGTTTGCCTCTGCGGCATCGGTAAGCTTCGTAACGCCTGCAAGCACGGCCTTTTCCGCGGCCTTGACCGCTGTAAGGTCGGCATAGCGCGTTTCGATCTCATACTGCGCGGCAACGGTCTCGCCGTCGCGCTTATCCATGTCGTAATTGCGCACGGAGGTGCAGGGCATAATAACACCCACGGTGTTCTCGCATGCGGCCTTGCACAGGATGCCGACAAGCGCGGAATCCTTGCCGCCGGAGTTGCCGTAAACTATGCCGTCGGCTCCGCTTTCGCGCACGGCGTAGCGGATGAACTGAACTCGCTGGATATATTCTTTTTCGTAGTTTCTCATTTTAATTCACCTTTCCAGTGCCGCCTTTACAAAGCCGTTGAACAGCGGATGCGGCTTATTCGGTCTGCTTTTAAATTCGGGGTGGAACTGCGCCGCGACGAACCATTTGCACGCCGGGTTTTCAACCATCTCTACAAGCGAGCCGTCCGGGCTCATGCCGACGGGCAGAAGTCCGCGCGCAACGATCTCCTCACGGAAGTCATTGTTGACCTCGTATCTGTGGCGGTGGCGCTCATAAATAAGTCCCTCGCCGTAGTATTCGTAAGCCTTACTCTCGGGCGAGAGCACACAGGGGTATTTGCCAAGGCGCATGGTGCCTCCCTTTGCGGTTATGCCCTGCTGCTCGGGCATGAGGTCGATGACAAGATGCTGCGAGTCGGCGGTGAACTCGGCAGAGTTTGCATCCTTCCAGCCGAGAACGTGGCGCGCAAATTCTATTACCGCGATCTGAAGTCCGAGGCAAATGCCGAGGTACGGAACGTCGTTTTCGCGCGCATATTTTGCCGCAAGTATCATTCCCTCAATACCGCGGTCTCCGAAGCCGCCGGGAACGAGAATACCGCTGCAATCTCCGAGTACGGACGTGATATTATCCTCCATAAGCTCCTCGGAATCGACCCACTTTATCTCCATAACGGCATCGTTTGCGGCCGACGCATGGTTAAGCGACTCGGCAACGGACAGATAAGCGTCGTGCAGCTGAACATATTTGCCGACAAGGGCTATCTTCACCGCGCGGTGAGCGCCCTTGATCCTGCCGACCATGGCCTTCCACTCGGTAAGATCCGGCTCGGGGCAATCAAGGCCGAGTCTGCGGCACACGACCGAGGACAGGCCCTCGTGCTCCAAGAGCAGCGGAGCCTCATACAGTGTGGATGCCGTTGCGTTCTGGATGACGCACTCCGGCTCAACGTTGCAGAACAGGGCTATCTTGCGGCGGATATCGTCGCTTATCGGGGCGTCCGTGCGGCAGACGAGAATGTCCGGCTGGATGCCGACCGACAGCAGCTCCTTGACCGAGTGCTGCGTGGGCTTGCTTTTAAGCTCGCCCGTGCCGGGTATCTGTACGATGAGCGGAACATGGATAAACAGCACGTTCTGTCTGCCCTTTTCGACGGCCACCTGACGGATAGCCTCAAGAAACGGCTGACTTTCAATATCGCCGACCGTGCCGCCTATCTCGCAGATGAGAACGTCGATGTTCTCATCCTCCATTGTGTATACGCTCTGCTTTATCTCATCGGTCACATGGGGTATTATCTGCACTGTGCCGCCAAGGTATCCGCCCTGGCGCTCGCGGTTTAATACGTTCCAATAGATGCGGCCGGCCGAGACCGAGGAGTTCCCACTCAGGCTTTCATCGACAAATCGCTCGTAGTGGCCGAGATCGAGGTCGGTTTCCGCGCCGTCGTCGGTGACGAAGACCTCGCCATGCTGATAAGGGCTCATAGTGCCGGGGTCAACGTTGAGATAGGGGTCGAATTTCTGGTTTTTCACGCGCAGACCGCGCTGCTTCAAAAGTCTGCCGAGCGAGGCTGCGCATATTCCCTTGCCCAGCCCCGACACGACTCCGCCTGTTACGAATACATACTTCATCATCATTTGCTCTCTCTCGTTGGAATTTATATCTTATTCACTGCCTGTCAGACAGAAAACAGCATATCGTAATAGCTGGGGTACGGCCAGTATTCCGTTGCGGTGAGCGTTTCGAGCTTGTCGATAACGGCACGCATATCCTCCATTCTGAGGAACACCTCATCGTGGTAATACTTCATAAGCTCGGCATTGCCGACGCTCGGCGCGGTCTCAAGCGCAGATTTGAGGGAAACCATCTTGTCAAGCAGGCTCTCGTTTAAGCTGCTGAGGGTTCCGATGAGCGCGCTTTCCACGCGGCAGGGCACCTCGGGCAGAGCCTTGCGCTTTTTGATAAGCGTTTCGCTCAGCGCGGCGGTGTACTCGGAAACAGCGTTGAGAATGCCGTGCTGCACCATGTCAACAAGCGTCTCGCCCTCGATGGCGATGACCTTGCAGTAGTGCTCCATATGTATCTCATTGCGCGCGATGATCTCGGCCTCGGTGTAAACGCCGTACTTGGTAAGCAGCTCGATATTCTTCGGCAGCATGTACTCGGGCAGCGCCGTGGACGAGTTCTTGAGGTTTTTAAGTCCGCGCTTTTCGGCCTCTGCGACCCACGACTCGTCATAGCCGTTGCCGCCGAAAAGAATGCGGCCGTGCTCCTTGAACGTGCGCTTTATAAGCTCGTGCAGAGCGCCTGTGAAGTCGGATGCTTTTTCAAGCTCGTCGGCGAAAACGCACAGCGAGTCTGCGATGATCGTGTTCAGAACCGTCGTCGGGCCGGCTATGGACTGGCTCGAGCCGGGCATGCGGAACTCGAATTTGTTGCCGGTGAAGGCAACGGGCGAGGTGCGGTTGCGGTCGGTGGTGTCGCGCGGAATGGGCGGCAGAACGTCAACGCCGATGCGCAGCGTGCTCTTGCTCTTTTCGGTGTAGCCCGTGTCGTTTACGATAGAATCGACTATGCCCTCAAGCTCCTCGCCGAGGAACACCGAGATTATCGCCGGAGGCGCTTCCTGCGCGCCGAGGCGGTGGTCATTGCCGGCAAAGGCGACCGAGCATCTCAAAAGCTCCTGATATTTATCAACGCCTCTCACAAATGCCGCAAGGAACAGCAAAAATTGCGCGTTCTGGCTGGGGGTCTTGCCCGGGGAGAACAGGTTCTTGCCCGTGTCCGTGCCGAGCGACCAGTTGTTGTGCTTGCCCGAGCCGTTTACGCCGGCAAAGGGCTTTTCATGCAGCAGGCAGACAAGGCCGTGGCGGTCTGCGACCTTCTGCATGATCTCCATGCTGATCTGGTTCTGATCGTTTGCGGTGTTTGCATCGGAATAGACCGGAGCCATTTCATGCTGAGCCGGGGCGACCTCGTTATGCCGCGTTTTCGACAGAACGCCGAGCTTCCACAGTTCCTCATCAAGGTCCTGCATGTATTCGGCAACGCGCGGACGGATCGTTCCGAAATAGTGATCCTCAAGCTCCTGGCCCTTGGGCGGCTTTGAGCCGAACAGTGTCCTTCCGCAAAGGCGCAGATCCTCGCGCTCCAAAAACAGCTCTTTATCTATAAGGAAATATTCCTGCTCGGGTCCGACCTGAGCGATGACCTTCTGCGTTTCGGTATCGCCGAAAAGGCGCAGTATGCGCAGCGCCTGACGGCTTACCGCGTCGCACGAGCGCAGCAGCGGCGTTTTCTTATCCAGCGCCTCGCCGGAATACGAGCAGAACACGGTAGGTATGCACAGTGTTCCGTCCTTTATGAACGCAAACGCGGTGGGATCCCATGCGCTGTAGCCGCGAGCTTCAAAGGTCGCGCGCAGGCCGCCGGAGGGGAAGCTGGAGGCGTCAGGCTCGCCCTGGATAAGCTCCTTGCCGGAGAACTCCATGATCACGCCGCCGTCCGGC
>ENA-ORRN01000624-ORRN01000624.1-human-gut-metagenome-genome-assembly--contig:-NODE-624-length-27692-cov-4.186887_pt1 | contig 27692 bp, 15 predicted proteins | sample MGYA00242174_ERZ509132 | MGnify/ENA primary metagenome ERZ509132 (study PRJEB26280, sample SAMEA2338671) | human gut metagenome | biome: human gut; feature: human-associated habitat; material: faeces... | reverse complement strand
AAGTATATGCTTTGCGCGGCATTTGCGGCGATTCTCGCTTTGGCTTGTATAACGTTTGGCGCAAACAAAAAAGCGCAAGCCGCCGAAACCGCCGACGATTTTAAAGTGGCGAGTATAGGTATCCGCCTGCAAAACGACGCAAAGGAAACGGGCGTAAGATTTAAAATAAACGCAAAAGCCGACCTTTTAAATAAAACCGACGCTAAAATTACGGTTTACGTATTGCCGCAGATGTTTTACGTAGACGGGGCGCACCTTAACGCGGGTGCCGTTGCGGCGCAGTCGGTCGAACTTGTCGGCGAATGGGCGAATGAGGGCGAAAACGGAGAGTATAAAACGGCTTACGCCTATATTTATGACTTTCCCGCAAGCAATTACGGCGTAAAACTTTTAGCCGAGGCTTGCCTTACATATACCGACAACGGAGCAACCGTCAGCAAATGGACGGCGATATCTTCGGCTAATTCTTTAACCGACGTTGCGAAAGCCGCAAGGGATAGCGGCGTAAGCGGAGCGGACGACTATATCGTAAACAACGTTAAAATAACTTATAAAAACGCAGACGGAACAAAAATAGGCGACCAGACGCTTGCTTACGGCGATACGCTTACTTATCCTACGCTTAAAGAGGCGGATCAATACCTTTTATGGAAAACGTCAAAAGGCACTAAATGGAATTCCGAATGGGTTGCACAGGGAAATATGACGCTTACCGCAGTAAATTACGGGGTGATGGTAGACGCTTCGGCGTTGCAGATAAGTTCGTTATCGAACGGAAACAATCCCTATGCCGTTCCGACTACGGAGGTTGCCGCCCCCGTCGGTTTTACTAAAGTTCATAAATCGACAACTAAAATTACGGGATCGAATATGTTGTATTCCGTGCTTAATTTGACTAATTATAAATCTGTATACTTTGCGTTAAAAACCGACGGAACGTTCTTTTTGGGTAAAACAAGTACGGAAAAAGTAGAATATAACGGCAAAAAATGGATGATATTCCGTATTACGCATAATGCAGACGGAGAAACATGGGATGTAACCGTTAACGACGAAGACGGCAAGCTCCTCGTAGAGGCAAAAGGTTTTAAGGCAGACAGAAACGACGGAATGTACGTAGCGAACGCGTTGTCTACTATTCTTTACGGAAACAGAAATGGTAATGAAGGATATATATGTTCTTCTGATGCAACTGTTTTGTATGCGACGGAAATCCGCGCCGACAGAACCGATGAAAGAAGGAAAGTTGCTCCTATCGGAGAAATAATAAAAGCAGATTCCGCAGACCTGATGCTTTTCGATGAAGATAAAATAAAACTCGGCGAACTTCCCGCAGACAATGCGGACGGTGCGCTTTATGCAACCGGTTTCGAGAAAATTTATAAATCGACCTGGCGTACCGATAACGCAGGGTGGATAGACAGGGCGTTAACCGATAAGAACGTAACGGGTAATTATTCGGAAATACGTTTTGCCATAATGACGGACAGATGCATATTCGCAAATGCAATAAACCCGAACAAAACGGGTTGTTACACATGGTGGTATTACACGCTCATTCGTGATGAAACGACGGGCAAATGGACCGCAACCGTAACAGACGAAGGCGGAAGAGTTATAGCGACAAAAGCGAATCTTAACGAAGCGCATTACGGTCAGAACAGCCTTGACAGTATTCTTTGGGGTTCGGGTAACTTATTCCGTCTTACCGCACACACAAGCGAAACCGAATGGGTTGTATACTGCACTGAAATCCGCGGTGTAAAAAAAAAGTAATTAAAGAATACGACCTGCTTGATTTTCAGGTGATAGTTCCGAATTCCGACGTTTCGGGATCGGGAAGAGCGGTAAGGGCTGCTAACGAGTACGCAAAATTTGCTTCGGAAGCGACGGGTGCATCCGTAGGCTGGCTCCGCGAAAGGGCTTTTACCGACGAAGGTAAGAATTTTATTTCGATAGGCGAGACGACTCGCCTGTCGGAAGTGAATTTCGGACTCGATATAAGTGAACTCGGCGACTCGGGATATATCGTAAAAAGCGACGAAAACGGTAATATTTACATTATAGGCGGCTCAGTCGAGAACGGCTGGATGGGGCTTTTGTGCGGCGTATACGATCTGTTGAATGAGTTTTTCGGCTACGAGTATTACGCGGACGGCGTATATAGTTTAAGCAAAAACGTAACTTCCGCAAAATTTTCAAGCGGAGATCTCGATCGAAAAGTCTTACCCTCGTTTGCTTACCGTCAACGAGTATACGGATTTAATTCCGCCGATAGTCGGGATAAAGAATTTAACGGATATCGTTTAAGAATGAACAGACCGTACGTTTACGGGTTTAACGGCAGCGATATGCACGATTTAATGTACGCTATACCGTATTCGGAGTATGGTTCGGCTCATCCGAACTGGTATATGGACGGATATAATGCGGACGGGGGACAGCCGTGCTTTACGCGCGACCCCGACGGAATAGCGGAAGTCGTGGTGGAAAAAATGATACCCATAGTAACCGCTGCGGAAAACGAGAACGCCGAACTGAAAGGTTTGGATAAGTATTTTTACGTTGGAATGTACGACAGTAAAAATTGGTGCGAATGTTCGTCTTGTACGAGTTATATAAACGCTCACGGCGGCTACAAAGTTTCCACTTATATTTACTTTATGAATAAAGTCGCCGCAAGAATAAGATCTGCCGGCAGGACGGATATAAAGCCTGTAATGTTGGCGTACCACGCGACGCAAGACGCGCCTGTAAAAGAAAATGCCGACGGGACGTTGTCGCTTATAAGCGAAGATATGAAATTGGACGAACTCGTAACCGTGTATTACTGTCCGATAGAGGCAAACTATTACGTACCGTTTAATTACGTCGGCGATGCCGCGCGTAGCGACGCACCATCCGTAAAAGAAAGGAATGCTCTTGCGCTTAAAAGTTTGAAAGGGTGGGGCATGGTTGCCGAAAACGTAATGTATTACTTTTATATGGAACATTTTCCGTATCACTATATGGAGTTTTTCGATATATTCGGAAGCATACAGGAAAATTTCAGGGTGGCGGCGGACAACGGCGGAACGGCGATGTATAATCTCGGACAATTTAACGAGTCCGCGTCAACCGGTTTTGCGAGACTTAAAGAATATGTCAACGCAAAACTTATGTGGAACGTAAATGAAAACGTTGACGAACTCATAGACGGATTTTTCGCTAATTATTTCGGTGTTGCAAGCGTGCAAATGCGCGCGATATTCGACGGGCAACGCGCAATGTTCGCGGAAAAGTTTAAAACGCATCCAGAATACGGAGATATGAGCCAATACGCAAAAAAACAGATGTCCCCGGACTTGTTCGATAAGGATAAGTACGTTCAATGGATTAAAGATTTCGACTCCGCATACGAGACTGTTACTTCGGCGTATATCGCGGGTACGATTACGCAAGCCGAAAAGGACAGGCTGAACAAAGCGATAAAACTGGAAAGTATGTCTTTCAGGGCGGTATATATTGAATATTTCACTGACGGGCGCAGCATATTAAGCGGTGATACGACGAAAAAAGATTTCGGGTATAAGACTGCCGATATGAAAACAAAGTGGAAATCCGACGCCGACGAACTCGGTATGACCATGTGGGCGGAACACGAAACGATTGCCGACCATTGTAAAAACTGGTAATAAAAAAACGATAAAAAATCCGATACGTCGCAGATTTGCGATATATCGGATTTTTTTTATTCGGGATCAACGTTTTTTCCCGAATTTTTTCACGTACTCGGTAGGGGTATAACCCGTTCGTTCTTTAAAAAACAAACAAAAACGCGCGGGGGTTGCAAAGCCTATATCGGACGATATTTCCACGCTTTTTGCCTTTGCGTATAAAAGCATTTTTTTTGCGTAATTTAATCGGCGCGTGCGCAGATATTCCGACGGGGTTACCCCCGTTTCGCCTTTAAAAATCGTATTCATTCTCGAATAAGAGTAATGTGTTTTTGCAATAAGTTCGTTAAGAGGAAGGGCGAGATTTTTCGGGTTGGATAAAAGGCTGATGAATTGTTGTATGCTTTCGGAGTATGAAGTCGGTTTGCTTTTTGCCGCGTAGGCGATCATTTCGGATGACAGTGCCAGCAGAAGTTGGTGGCAGGTAAGTATAAACCTGTCCTTCGATGAGGCGAAATACGCATTCGTTATCGACTCCAACTGATTTGCCAGTGTCTGGGTTATTTTAAACTTTATACACTCGCGTTTTTTAAGAGAATCGTATAATTCGCCCGGAAACGGTTCGAGAAAGTTTTGAAAAAAAGTGTCAGTAAAGCAAATGTTGAGATATTTGGAATCTTTGTTTTTTTCTTTTATTTTATGGGCATCGTCGGGTCGAAGCAGATAAACCTCGTTTTTGCGCTGTTCGTATAAATTATCGTTAAAAGTGTGGTGATAAACTCCTTCTATGACGATTATGAATTCCCAAAAGTCCTTATGACAATGTAAGTTGGGGTAACCCGTCGTGCCATAATAAAAGCAAGCCTTGCCGACTTCGTTGTCGTCGTAAAAAGGCATTCGCGTTCTTTCAATTACGTACTCTTTACTCTGCTTTTCCATATATCGTTTCCTTTATATTGATTGTAGCACTTGCAAAAGAAAAAGTCAAATAGTAATATAGGTAAAAAAAGAAACATTCTGATTAAAATAGACATTGAAAAAAAGTAAAAAAAGGTGTAAAATTAAAACGACTAAAACGTATAAGGAGCAGAATATGAAAAATGCAATCAAAAAACTAATTTCAGCGACTCTTGCCGCTGCGACTGTATTTTCTTTTACCGCGTGCGGAAATAAAAATAACGACGGCGGAAAGGTTGATACGGCAAAAACACAGATATGGATAAGATCCTATACCGCAGGTTATGGTGACGAATGGCTTACGGCTATTGAAGATTCATTCGAGAAAAAATATGCCGACGTGAGTTTTGAAGACGGAAAAACAGGCGTCCAGGTACATCATGACGGTGAAATGTTCGATACTATTACCGTTGCGCAAATGGAACAAAGCAAATACGATATTTTCTTTTTGCAAAACGATTCTTACTATGCGCTTGTAAACGAGGGCGAAGGTCTTGAAGATATTACGTCCACCGTTACCGATGTAAATGTAGACGGAAAGACCGTTTTATCAAAACTTACCGAGCAACAAAAAGACTTTTTCGGTATAAAAGACGATAGCGGCGTTGCTCATTACTATGGCTTACCGCATTATAACGGAACTTCCGGTATTATTTACGATAAAGACCTCTTCGACAAAAAAGATTATTATATAGCAGATGATCAAAGCGAAGGCTTTCTTATCGCAACTAAAAATCAGAAAAAGAGTGCGGGGCCTGACGGCGAATACAAAACCGATGATGATGGTTTGCCTGCAACTTACGATGAATTTTTTGCGCTTATGGATGAAATAGCGGTAGACGATATTCCGTTGAGCTGGGCGGGTAGTCCGTATTACGCTTATTATGTCGGGCATTTGTTCGATGCGCTCGTTGCCGACTATGAAGGGCGTGAAAAAATGACCTATAACTACACGTTTACCGGAACCGAAAATCTCGTTAAAGTTAATTCCGAAGGCGAGCCGGTGTTGAATGCTGACGGAACTCCCGTACTTGAAGAGGTTGCCATAACCAAAAATACCGGTTATGAAACGGCTCGTCAGCCCGGTAAATACTATGCAATGCAGTTTATTTCAAAACTTTTTGCAAATTCCAAATACTATCCGGAAGAGTCGTTTAAGACATGGAGTCAGACGCAGGCTGAACAGGCATTCTTACAAAACGGAAAAACGAACACCAAGAAAAATATCGCAATGCTTATAGACGGTCCTTGGTGGCAGAGAGAAGCAAGTGAAATTTTCGGTTTTATGGCGGAAAAAGACGAACAATACTCTGCGATGAATAGAAATTTATGTTGGATGCCGCTTCCTAAGGCAACTGCCGAAAAAGTTTCGGAAAATAGCAAAAACGTATTTTTTGACAGTATGAGTTCCACCGTTTGTATGAAAAGGGGAACCGGTTCAAGAAAAAATGCTTGTCTTGAATTTATAAAATACGTTAATAGCGACGAGGCGTTGATTATGTTTACCGAAAAAACCGGCGCGCTTCGCGGATATACATACGATATTCCCGACTCGGTAATCGGAAAACTTACTCCGTTTTCGCAGAGCCTCGTAAAATACGTTAAAAATGCAGATGTTGTTTATAGATACACATCGGATACTTTCTATAATAAAAATTATGACACATTCAAATATGATGCGGTTTATAACAACGGAAAATATAACAATATTGCAACCGCTTTCCATGAAGGAAATTATACCGCAGAAACTTATTTTAAGAGTTATTACACATACTTCAAAGATAAACTCGCAAATATTTGGGCGAATGCATAATAAAAAAGATGAGACAAACGCCGTTACGGAGAAATCCATGACGGCGCAAGGTGCTTAAAATGGTTAAACAAAAAACAAAGTCGTTCAGAAGCGTAAAAAGTCTTATATTCTATGTCGGGCTAATGATATGGCCTGTGGCGCAGTTTCTGGTGTTTTACATTGGCGTGAACGCAAACTCTTTTTTCCTTGCGTTCAAAAATATTAGTCTTGACGGCAGTTTTACTTGGACATTAAAAAATTTCAGCGATTGGTTTTCTAAAGGTTCGGCTCTTAACGATTCGCTCGTTTCGGCTTTGGGTATTTCGCTGAAAACTTATATTATATCGTTGGTAACAAGCGTGCCTCTCGGATTACTATTTTCTTATTATATATTTAAAAAATTCCCCGGGGCGATAATTTTCAGATTTATGTTGTTTATGCCGTCCATAATAGCGAGTATAGTTTTGGTTACTATTTTTTCGTACTGGTCGGACTATGTTTTGCCGAGTTTTGTTAAAATATTCGGTGCCGAGATAAAAGAATCTATAATCAATACTCCGGGTATAAGGTACGGTACAATTTTATTTTATAGTATATTCGTAGGTTTCGGTACAACTGTTTTGTTGTATTCAAACAAAATGTCAGGCATTTCGCCGGAAATCATCGAAGCTGCCGAGCTTGATGGCGCAGGACCGCTTAAGGAATTCATTTACATTGTGTTTCCGCAGGCGTTCTCAACGGTTTCGGTGTTTCTGGTTACGGGAATTACGAGTATTTTTACAAACGAAATAAACAATTTTTCTTTTTTTCAGTACAATATGAACAAGGATACTACAACGGTAGGTTTCTTATTTTATTATAAATTGCAAAATGCAGGAAAAAACAGTTGGTTATATCCTCCCGTTGCAGCTCTCGGGCTTATGTGTACGGCGGTTACTATACCTCTTACTTTTTTTGTTAAATGGCTGCTTAACAAAATAGGACCGAGCGAAGATTAAGGCGGTGAAAATATGATTAAAACTTTTAAGACAAAAAAACTTAAAACCCGATTTTCTCCGCTGGTAATTATCATGTTGGCAGTGTTGGCTGTTTATTCGTTTTTCTTAATCTGGTTGCTCGGATGGGGGCTGTTAACGGCATTAAAAAACCCGCTTGATTTCAACGATAATATGGTCGGTCTGCCTAATCCGTGGTATTTTAAGAATTTCGGATATGTTTTAAAGAATGCAACGATGAAGAAGGGCGGAGTTGAAGTCGCCTTCGGTTCCATAGTATGGAACTCCGTTATATATTCGGTTGGTTGTGCGTTAGTAAACACCATAGTATTATGTGTTACGGCTTATCTGTGCGCAAGATATTTGTGTTGGTTTTCCAAGTTTTTGTATGCGATTGTACTCGTCGTAATGACTATTCCGATAGTCGGGAATCAGATATCGGAACTCGAGATAAGTATCAAGCTCGGCTTGTATGATACATGGATCGGAATGCTTGTTATGCGTGCAAATTTCTTAGGTTTGTATTTCCTCGTGTTTTATGAAATGTTCAAAGGGATACCGAGAGCATTTAGCGAGGCGGCGGAAATTGACGGGGCGGGAGATTGGCAGATAATGCTTCAAATATTCTTTCCTATGGTCAGTAACACTTTTATTACAGTAGTGATAATCAATTTCATTCAATATTGGAATAATTATCAGGTACCTATGGTGTTTGTTCCGACAAAACCTACTTTGGCGGAATATATGTTTTACATCACAACGTTAAGACAGAAATTATTTGGGTTTATACCGTGCAGAATGGCTGCTGCGTTTTTGCTGTTATTGCCGGTTGTAGTGCTGTTTCTGGCATTTAATAAAAAATTACTCGGCAACTTATCAATTGGAGGAATAAAGGGATAAATGATGAAAAAAGGTAGAAATGTTTTATTCTGTGCATTTATTTTGTCCGCCGTAATGAGCCTTTCCGTATTCGGCGGCATCTATGCAGTCAAAACATATGCAAAAGAAAAATGGGAAAGCGTTTCGATTGAGTCAACTTATGATTTCGGATCGGTTTTTAAGGTTCCTCAACGTGAGGTGACGATAGGCGGCGAGCGGGTTACGGCGACTCATACGATAACTTATCCTGACGGAAAAACTACTACGGAAAAAAGCATAACTCTCAATGAAATGGGAGATTATCGGTTGAATTATTATGCTGAAAAATCAGGAAAACAATACGGCGACAGTATTGCGTTTACCGTAAAAAGCGTTGCCTATAAAGTTTCCGATAAGAGCAGTAGCGTTACTTATGGCAGGTACGACAAACTCGGTGCGAATTCAGAAGGTCTTATAGTCAGGCTTGCAAGTAAAGATACGCTTGAATTTACTCAACTACTCGACGTGGGAAAATTTACTTCTTCTGATGAAATAGTTAAAGGCTTTATAACTCCGGATGTTCGAGGGGCTTATGATTTTACAAAGTTGATTTTTACGCTTACGGACTCGGGTGACGACTCCGTGTTTTTGCGGTTTTTCATTACTAAATATCCGACTACAAATTCGCTTTTGTCCGTTATGTTTGTAAGTGCAGGCGGAAACGGTCAGGATATGGTTGGTTATGAAAACTCCGAGCCGGGCAAAAATCCCCATGTTAACGATGATCTCGGACAATATATTTTCGGATCGTTTGTTGCTATGGATGAAAAAGGCGAAGAAGTTGCTCCAGACAAAACGAAATTTACGCTGTCATATGACGCAACGACGCTTGAAGTAAAGGCGCAGAACAGATTTGTATCCGATTTGGATGATCCGAAGTACTATTCAAGGGAATTGTGGCACGGTTTCCCGAGCGGAAAAGCAAGACTTTCTGTGAGTGCTGACGGCTATAACTCCGATACGGCGAACTTTGTTTTGACAAATGTTGCGGGAATTCTGCAAAGTGACCTGAAAAATAATACTTTTACGGATAACAATGGTCCTGTGATAACAGTAAAAAATGCTTACAGTGTTATGCCTCAAGCCGAGAAAGGGCGTTGCTATCCCGTTCCAGATGCGGTTGCGTATGATGAATATTCGGGTAATTGCGAAGTTACCGCGAGAGTATTCTTCAACTACGGGAAAAACGAACAAACCGAAGTCGGTATTTCAAACGGTGAATTCAAAGCGGATAAATTAGGGTATTACGTTATCGAATATTCGGCAAAAGACGCGTTCGGAAATCAAACAAAAGAAGTTTTATATGTTCGTACAGTATTAAAAACCGAAGACGTTGTTCTTGATTTGCCGAATAATAAGCCCGAATCTGTGACTCTTGGCGAGAGAGTTTATTTTGAAACGCCGGTTGTCTCAGGCGGAAGCGGGGACGTAACGGTAAAGATTACGGCGACGCTTGGCAATGATATTGTCGAAATAAGAGACGGTTCGTTTGTTTTTGAAAACCAAGGGCAATATACGATAACCTATACTGCAACCGACTATATCGGAAAATACGTCAGTGATAGTTATACGATCAATGCAACTGCGGGCAACATTCCCGTGTTTGCCGATAATATTCTTATTCCGAAAATTTTTATTTCGGGATCCGAGTATGTTATTCCGCAATATTACGCAAATGATTATACGAGCGGAAAACTCGAAAGAAAACTTTGCTCCGTGAAAGTTGCTGATGCAACCGGCGAAAAAACGTATGTAAGCGGGTCGAAGTTTATACCCACCGTTAATAATAACGGGGAAAAAGTTTCTCTCACATATATATGCGGGAATGCTCAAAAGACGATTGAAATACCTGCGATAATTGCTCGTTATGATGAAGGCAGAGTAAATTTGAGCAATTATTTATTCGGAGACGCTTTTGTTACCACTCGTGATTTAAATAATAAAGTTTATTCTGAAGGTGTTGCCGTGGTGTCGGAAAATACTACGGAAAGTATCGGATGGACCTTTGCAAATGCATTGGTAACTGCCGACGTGAATTTTACGATTCAAACGATAAGCGGACAAACCGATTTTTCGGCGATTGAAGTTATTCTGACCGATAGTCTGAATTCGTTATATACGGTAAGAGTCGCATTTGAAATAAATAAAGACGTGATAACTGCTACGCATGGAAATGAAAGTATAACGATTTCGTCGAAATTTATAGGGGAAAAAGTTAAGTTCGCGTATGCGGGGAATAAACTTTCTGTTTCAATTATCGATAAAACTTATTCGATAACAATAAAAGAGTATGAAAACGGTAGTAGTTTTGACGGTTTTCCCTCCGGAAAGGTTTTTGTCGGAGCAAACACACTGAATAACGGAAATAATAGCAGATATTTATTAACAGATGTATGCGGAAGAATGCTGTCGTATAGAAATAAAGACGGAAGCGCTCCGAACATATCGGTTGAAGGCAATCTTGGCGGGCGGTATAACAAAGGCGATATCTATATCGTAAAATCTGCCATATTCGGTGATGTTTTTGCTCCGAATTCAGAATGTACGGTTACGGTTTATGCTCCCGACGGAACAATTGTTTCCGACGTGAACGGGGTAAAGCTTGAAAACGTTGCAACAGATTCCCGATATGCGATTAAATTAAGTAATTACGGACAGTACAGAATAGTATATCGTTCGTTTGAGATTGATTGGGTTGGGAATGAAGCAGGCGAATTCTTCGATTCCGTATACGTACCCGACGAAGATGCTCCGATAATTGAATTTGTCGATGGCGGCGTTAACGATGCAACCGTCGGTGAAGTTATTGTGATGCCGAAATTTACGGTTAAAGATAATGTTTCGGCTTCGGATAAAATAACCGTTAAGAAATTTGTTGTAAATCCAAACGGAAGAATTATCGCTTTAAACGATGATAGCGATTCGATAACGACAAAAACCAAAGGGACTTACAAATTTATCGTTTGTGCTATCGACGAAGAGGGCAATATGAGAACGTCGGAATACGTCGTTAACGTTAGATAAAAGGGAAAAGATATGAAGAGAAAAAATAGAATTTTAACTGTTTTACTTGCGGGAATTCTGAGCGTCGCTTGCGCCTGCACGAAAAAAGACAACACTTCGGATATTACTCCGTCGAACCCTGCCGACGATGTCGTTTCATCGACCGTAACGGAAAATGTTTTGCATGATATTAACGTTGATTTTAATTCGCCTGTAGGCGATTTCGTAAAAAATGGGAGCAGTGCTTATAAGATATTTGCGCAAAAAAAATACGTTAAAGCCGCAAATTATATCGACAAGCATATAAAGGCTGCTACGGGGTGTTCTTTATCCGTATCGACAGACGTAAATCCCGATTTAAGCAAGGGTAAGTATATTGTTTTAGGCGATTCCGCAACATTTCGGAGTTATGGCGTCGAGTTGCCCGAAAGAAGTTTGCTTCGTTCGGCCGGATACTATATTAAGACTGTTGCAGACGATGTTTTTATCGGATTTTATTCTGAAAACGGCGCTCAACTCGGAGCCCTTGCGTTTTTAAGAGAAACAATCGGATATGATATGCTGTCAGACGATATGGTTATCTACGAGAAAGACGGTACAATTCTTCCGCAGATGGATATAACCGAACGGCCCGATTATGAATTCAGACTTGCTAACAACAAGTTAAAAGACGATGCAAGTTATGGTATGGGATTTACTACCGTTAACACTCTGTTAACCACTAAACCGACGGGAGCAGTTCATAATTTTTATGATTTCTTTACAGATGAAGAGTTTTCTGCTCATCCCGAATGGTTTTCCGATGGCGCAATCAAGGCAAGTGAGAATTTGGGACAGCCGTGCTTTACCGCTCACGGAAATAAAGACGATTACGATGCTCTTGTAAATTTTATTGCAACGAAAGTTAAAGGCCTGATAGAAACCGAATCCGAAAACGTCGTAAATATGCGAATCTCTCAAAATGACGTTGTGGGCAATAATACTGTAAGAAATTGCACTTGTAAGGCTTGTGAAGCAAGCATTGCTCATTACGGGACTATCGGTGGCGCAATGCTGTCTTTTACCAATGATTTAGCTAAAATAATAAACGCATACATGGAAGAAAATCATCCTGACAGAGATTTTCACCTGGTTTTGCTTGTTTACGGTTCGGCAATACAAGCTCCGGCAAAAAAAGACGGTAGCAAATATATCCTTGATAAAGACGGCAGAGGAATTCCTACGACTCGTTATTTCTTTAATGAAAATGGCGAAGGCGTTCCGGTTTCGGATGAAAACGGAAAGGAAGAATTGCTTGTGTTCGAAAAGAATGTAGGATGCGAATTTGCACCGTCAAGCGCAAACTGGCTGCATACTTTCGACGAGGAGCAAAACTCCGGCTATTCCGGCGCTCTTGAAGCATGGACGGGGCTCGGCGGAGATTTATATATCTGGGCTTACGAAACTTCTTATCGTAGTTATTTCTACCCGTTTAACAATTATGATATAATAGTAGATAACATTAAATATTTTAAGCGACACGGCGGAAATTACATGTATCCTCAAGGTACGTGGGAAAACGTGAATGCCGCAGGCTTTTCAAAATTCAGGACATATTTAGATGCGAAGGCTCTTTTCGACGTAAATGTAAATTATGAAGAATTGAGAGAGAAATTTTTCGATAATTATTTCGGAGACGCTGCCGATTATATGAAGGAGTTTTTAAGGTTGTGTCAACTGAATTGCGAGATAAAAGAAAAAATAATAGGCACTAACGTCCAAACCACAAAACTTGCATCCAAAGAGGTATGGAGTCAGGCTCTTTTAAACCAACTTATGGGGCTTATCGACGATTCGTATAAAGCGATTGCAAAATACAAAGGTGAAAACGAAAAACTTTACGATGCATTAAACAACCACATTCTTATAGAATCCATGTTTCCGAGATTGGCTCTTTGTTCCCTTTATGCCGATGATTATTCCGCGGAAACGTTAAAAGAGATGCGCGTATCTTTCAAAAAGGATTTTATTGCTCTCGGTAATGTCAGGCTTATAGAAGGGACAGACGCGACTTCGCTTTTTAAAGAATGGAATATCGATTGATAAGGAGGCAGAAACCGTGAGAAATAAATATATCTTATTGTTAGTATTGATAACTGCCCTGACATTTGCGTTAGGAATTGCAAGTTCGTGTAAAAAAAATCAGGAATCGGAAAGCGATTCAAGCAGCCAAAATGAATCCGTAACAGACTACGTTTTGACCTTGGATAAAAACGTGACCGTATATGAATATGAGAGTGCCGTAATAAATTATACCGTTCAGGGGACTGTAGAAAAGCCGCAGTGGCGGTCTGCCGACACAACGATTGCGATGGTAAGCGAAGGCGTTGTTTACGGAGTAAAGGCCGGAGTAACGACGATAACTGCAAAAATCGGCGAAATCGAGGAAACCTGTGAGGTGAAGGTCGAAAAAACCATTTATGCACCGACAATTAAATTTGCAGAAGAAATCGTGATTGAGAACGGCGATGTTTATAAAAGCGAAGTCGTAACGATATGGAATGGACAGAAAGCCGAAAACGATTATTATACATGGACGCTTGCCGACGGAATGGCAAACGATATCTGCTCGATAGAATCCGACGGAAATAAAGTCGCAATTACGGCCCTTAAAAAAGGAGAAACAGCGTACTATGTTTCAACGACGTTCAGAGGTGTTTACGTTAACCGTAAAGTATCGATAAAAGTAATAAAATCGACAGCGACGATTGTTCCCGTAAACAACGAAATCGAACCGGAGAAAGATGGGTTCGGCGTAACGCTTTATACTTCTGAAATCGGCGGTGAAACGGAAAAAGAAATTTCCTTTATTGCCATGGAAAACGGTGAAATAAAAAACAACGTTAAAGTCGTTTGGAATTTTGATATGGCAGATTACGACGATAATATAGCATCGTTCAGCGAAACATCGGAAGGTATTTATAAAATTACAAAAGTTTCCGAGGGGCGAACGCTCATAGAAGGTGAGTATCAGACTTTCGAGGGCGATAAAATCACGGTTAAACTTTATATTAACGTAATAAAAGCCGTATCTGTAATCGATTTCAAACCCGTGATCGAGGTGAGCAGACTTGGCGAAATAAGAATTCCCGAAGGTATAGATTCCGAGATTAAAGGTTTCCTCGTTGCAGGCAGCGACGCATTTGCCGGTACTACGAATTCGTCTATAAAACTCGAAAAGGATAAACTTCCTAAAACTGCGAAGAAACTTGGCAAAAACGTTGAATGTGTAATTGTTACGGATGACGTGAATTACACTTTTAGCGCAGATGTTTATTCACTTATCATAAAAACAGCGGCGGATGTTAATTCATTTGGAGGAATAGCTAAGGAAAACGGAAATTTCGGGAAAGACGGAAGCGCAATTCTCGATGGATATTTTGTACTTGCCAACGATATAGAGTATAACGGTGAATATGAAACCCCGACCGATACGAATGAGGTCGCTACGGCGTTAAAGACCGGAAACGGAGGGTATCTTTGGAATAATACGGCGGTCAGTGGTTTCAAAGGCGTGTTTGACGGAAACGGATATAATATTCACGGTCTTACCGTTGTCTCTAAAAAAACCGGTGCGCCATCAGGCGGTTTTATCGGATATCTCAATGATGAAGGGATATTCAGAAATATTTCGTTTACCGATGCAATCGTCACAGAAAACAACGGATATGTATGCGCTGTGGGTGGCGGTTTGATTGAAAATGTGTCCATAACGTATAAAAAATTGGGCGTCGGCAATGAAACGGTAAACCTGGACACTTATCCCAGAAAAATGGGTTCGTTCTTCTCTTATCTGAATACGTCTAACGCTACCGTGAGAAATTGTTTCGTAGACGTTACATGTGCGGAAATTCTGTATAAGGTCGGAACGGGCGGCTCGAGTAATCTGACAATAGGTACGAGAGCCGATAAAGTCGAAAACTTTATAATAGTAGGAGGAAATGCGACTTACGCTACCGAATACGGAACTAAAACTTATGCGTTCGATTATGACGCTCTTGCCGCGAGTGAAGATTGTCGGAAAGCCATGAATGCGATGGGTAATGCCTGGGAAATTATAAACGGTAAACCTATACTCAAAAAAGGTAACGTATAAAACAAAAAATTACGGCGGAAGCCGTAAAATGAAATAAATATTTCGGAGGAAAATATGAAAAAAACAATCAGAACTTTGATTTGCTTTTTCGTTATAGCAATCTTTGCGTTTAGTTTTACCGCATGCTTCGACGAAACCGACAAATCCGCAAACAAAATTACCGAACTTACAATCGATAATTGGACTTATGGCGAAACAGCTAAAACGCCTGTTGCTAAGGCTTTGTTCGGAACGCCTGCGTTTACTTATTCTTCAGAAGAAGCGGGAGTGTACGAGGCGACCGTTCCCACCGATGCGGGTACGTATTATGTTAAAGCGAGAGTTGAAGAGACATCGGAATATACGGCTGCGGAAAAGATTGTTTCATTTGAAATTGCAAAAGCAGACGACGAAGTAAGCAAGCCCGCAACGGTTGCTGAAACGCTGTATTGCGGGAAATCGTTACCAACCGAATTCGGAACCGTAACCGCAACATCAGGTTCGACTATAACTTTCAAATATTCACGGGACGGAGTAACCTATGTCGAATCGATAGCGGCGGAAAACGTTAAACAAGGTACGTATTACGTAAAGGCATATTCTGCCGGCAATAAGAACTATAATGCAGGCGAAAGCGAATCAACAGCCATTACCGTGGAGCATAAACATGAAGTCAAAGAAGTTGACGGCGTATGGAAAAATATTTGTGCCTGCGGCGATGAAATCGAGTTGAATCAGGAGGATAATGAAATTACCGAACTTAAAATCGATAATTGGACTTACGGCGAATCAGCTAAAACGCCTGTTGCTACGGCTTTGTTCGGAACACCTGAATTTACTTACTCTTCTGAAGAATTTGGTACTTACAACGTGGCAATTCCCACCGATGCGGGAACTTATTATGTTAAAGCAACAATTAATCCGACAGCCGATTATAAAGGTGCTGTAAAAGTTGTCTCTTTCACTATTGGGCAGGCGAGCGATGTGGTGAGCAAACCTGTTGCGCCCGAGGGACCTCTTCATTGCGGAAACTCATTACCCACTGAATTCGGAACAGTAACCGCAACGTCCGGTTCGGCTATAACTTTTAAATATTCCGGGGACGGAATAACCTACGTCGAATCGATAGCAGCGGAAAACGTTAAAAAAGGTAAGTATTACGTGAAGGCGTATTCTGCGGGTAATAATAATTATATTGCCGGAGAGAGTGAGGCAATCGAAATTACGGTAGAGCACAATTTCGAACTTAAGGAAATCGCAGAAAAATGGAAAAATATATGTGCTTGCGGTGAAGAGCAACCGTTGCCGAAGGTTTCTTTATCGTTCACGGTTGACGGAGAAGAGAAATATAGTACGGAAGTTGACTACGGCTCTAAAGTTACGGATGAAATTATCGAAGCCGCAAAAACAGCGATTGTTAAAAGCACTGACAGAAAGATCCTTTCAATAAATTGTGATAAAGAAATATCGCTTACCGAAAATGCTAAATTCGAGATTGTAATGGATTACGGGGCGATGGTAGACGCTTCGGCATTGCAGATTAGTTCGGTATCGAACGGAAACAATCCCTATGCCGTTCCGACTACAGAGGTTACCGCACCCGTCGGGTTTACTAAAGTTCATAAATCGACAACTAAAATTACGGGATCGAATATGTTGTATTCCGTGCTTAATTTGACTAATTATAAATCTGTATACTTTGCGTTAAAAACCGACGGAACGTTCTTTTTGGGTAAAACAAGTACGGAAAAAGTAGAATATAACGGCAAAAAATGGATGATATTCCGTATTACGCATAATGCAGACGGAGAAACATGGGATGTAACCGTTAACGACGAAGACGGCAAGCTCCTCGTAGAGGCAAAAGGTTTTAAGGCAGACAGAAACGACGGAATGTACGTAGCGAACGCGTTGTCTACTATTCTTTACGGAAACAGAAATGGTAATGAAGGATATATATGTTCTTCTGATGCAACTGTTTTGTATGCGACGGAAATCCGCGCCGACAGAACCGATGAAAGAAGGAAAGTTGCTCCTATCGGAGAAATAATAAAAGCAGATTCCGCAGACCTGATGCTTTTCGATGAAGATAAAATAAAACTCGGCGAACTTCCCGCAGACAATGCGGACGGTGCGCTTTATGCAACCGGTTTCGAGAAAATTTATAAATCGACCTGGCGTACCGATAACGCAGGGTGGATAGACAGGGCGTTAACCGATAAGAACGTAACGGGTAATTATTCGGAAATACGTTTTGCCATAATGACGGACAGATGCATATTCGCAAATGCAATAAACCCGAACAAAACGGGTTGTTACACATGGTGGTATTACACGCTCATTCGTGATGAAACGACGGGCAAATGGACCGCAACCGTAACAGACGAAGGCGGAAGAGTTATAGCGACAAAAGCGAATCTTAACGAAGCGCATTACGGTCAGAACAGTCTTGACAGTATTCTTTGGGGTTCGGGCGACTTATTCCGTCTTACCGCACACACAAGCGAAACCGAATGGGTGGTTTACTGCACCGAAATTCGCGGTACGTTAAAAAATGCATAATTATAATTAAAACTTAGACATATGCCTCGCTCGACTTTTGCGGGCGAGGCATAAATTAACTTATGAAAATGACTGATAAAATTAAGACGATTGACGATCGCGCCGTTCATCTGGATTTTCACACTTCCGAATTGATAGAGGACGTCGGTGAACAATTTGATAAGAACAAATTTGCAGAAACTTTAAAAAAAGCGGAACTTACTTCTATAACGATTTTTGCCAAATGTCATCACGGGTGTTTTTACTATAAAGATAGTAAATTCTTCGTGCATCCGCATATGAAGGGCAGCCTTTTAGACGAACAGTTGGAGGCTTGTAAGAAAGCGGGTGTGGAGGCGAGAATATATATTTCTGCGGGATACGATGAATATATCGCAAGGAGTCATCCCGAATGGATACAGGTTTATAAAAAAGGCGAAACGCAGCCCGCTGACGGGTTTCGCCGTTTATGTTTTAATAACGGTTACATAGATATCTTAAAAGCGCAAACCGAAGAGGTGATTAAAAAATATCATCCCGCAGGAGTGTTTTTCGATATTGTAAGCAACTATCCGTGTTTCTGCGAAAATTGTCTTGCAGATATGAAGAAAAAAGGGCTTAATCCCGATGACGAAAAAGACGTTCAGAAACAAGCCGACGATACGTTGAATCATTACTACAAGGTAATAAACGAAACAGTTAAGAAGATATGTCCCGAAACAACGGTCTTTCATAATTCGGATTTTAACGTGGGGTCTTACGCCAAAATCAACGCTTGTAATCGTCTGGAATTGGAATCGCTTCCTACAGGCGGCTGGGGGTATGATCATTTTCCTACACTTGTGTCGTATATGCGTCGTCAAGGAAAACAGTATCTGGGTATGACCGGTAAGTTTCATCGCGGTTGGGGTGAATTCGGCGGATATAAATATCCGTCCGCGCTTATATACGAAACGGCGCTCGATCTTGCTTTCGGTGCAGGGATGATTGTAGGCGACCAACTTCATCCGAGTGGTAAAATCGATGATTATACCTATGAAATTATCGGTAAAGCATGTGAGTTCTTTAATAAATACAAAGCCTTGTCCGGCGGTGAATTTATTGCCGAATTTGCCTTATTTACGCCTGTGGATTGTGGCGGAAGATATGGCGCGGCAAGAATGTTTTTCGAGGGGAAATACCTTTTTGACGTGATCGATGAAAAAGAAATTTCCGATAAATATCCACTTATCGTAATAGGCGGGGATTGCGATTTAAGTGAAGAACTTGCTTTAAAAATCAAAAATTATACCGCAGGCGGCGGAAAAATATTAGCCGTAGGCAAAACAGTCGATGCGTTAGAAAAGATCGGGGTGGATCTCGGCTGCAAAGTTATCGGAGAGGACGAACTTACGCCTTGTTATTTTAAAGCAGATTACGAGTTGCCGGTTGCCAACGGCGTACCTCTTGTGGTATATGGTAAAGCGTATAATATTACAGCTACGGGAAAAGTTTTATGTGAAAAAATCTCGCCTTACTTTAAACGTGAGGGTGAGAAATTCTGTTCGCACTTGCAAACGCCGTGCGATTATAATAAAGTTTCACCCGCAATTACCGAGGGTAAAAACGGAATCGCGTTTTGCGCCGATTTGTTCGATTTGTATTATACGGACGGCGGGCTGACGGGTAAAACGCTTGTTAATCGACTTATAGACCGACTTATAAAAGGTGATAAGGTTATAACGACGTCTTTGCCGTCGTCGGGAAAGGTTACGCTCTGCGATAAAGGCGATTATTACGTTTTACATCTTGTTTATGCCAACACGATTGTTCGCGGAAGCGGCAAAGGAATGCTTGAAGTAGTCGAGGATATCGTTACTTTATCGAAAGTCGGCGTCGAAATCAGAATCCCGAATCCGCAAGCCGTTCTCTCAAACGGCATGAACGTTAATTTTGAATATAAAAACGGCAAAGTCGTTTTCGATATAACCGATTTCAATTGTTACGCCGCAATAAAAATAGTAAAGTGATATGGATCAATTTATAAAGATAGCAAACGGAAAAATCAATAAGCGTGAAGACTTATACGAACGCACGCCAAAACCGTTTAACGAAAAAATTATAAAACTGAACACGTCGTCGCAAGAAGTCGTTTTCCCGCGCGAAATGTCTACCGCGGAAGAATTATATGCAGAACTTGATGCTATGCGAGAAGAGTATCGTCCGTTTTTACTCGACGTAAACCCGATAGACGAAAAGGGTGTTAAGCGCAAGAAAATACCGCAATTTAAGGTGAACGGCAAAATCGTTAAAATTCCCGATTACGGCGGACCTACGGGTAATACGCAAAAGGTTTACGAAACAACGTTTACGTTGCATAAAAAAGCAAATAGGCATTATCGTGTCGTTTTTTCGGCGGTCGATTACATCGCGGAAGTTTTTGTAAACAACAAATTCGTCGGTTCTCACGAGGGTTTTTTTGCTCCGTTTAAATTCGATATAACCGATGAAGTTACAGACGGTAAAAATGCGCTTAAAGTAGTTGTTAAAAACGATTTTACTTATCTCGGGAACGAGCGGAAATTAAACGGAGAAAAAGTGCAAGGCGATAAACTTTATGCTTGTACGGGTCCGGGATGGGACGATCCCTATCTCGGATGGCACCATTGCCCGGCGGGGTTCGGTATTTTCGGCGACGTTTACATAGAAGAGAGTTCTGCGGTTGTTATTGACGATATTTTCGTGCGTACCATGCAGGATTATTCAAACGAGGTGTGGATAGAAGCGTATAATTTCGGTTACGAAGACGTTAAGCCTCAATTTGAGTTGAGCGTTTTCGGCTATAACTTTTCCGATGAGGTTTTCAAAGGTCTGAAATTGGACGTCGGTGAAAACGTTTATATAAGACACGGCTTCAACGTGTTTAAATTTGCGTTTAAAATAGATAATCCGCGTTTGTGGAATAACGAAAAACCATGGCTGTACAGGGCGGTCGTTGCGCTAAAATACGGAAAATCCGAACAAATAAAAACGCGTAAGTTCGGAGTGAGAACTTTCTCGCAAGATTTGAAAAGTAAAACAAAGGGAGCGTTCTTTTTAAACGGCGAAAAAATAAAACTTCGCGGCGCGAATACCATGGGCTTTGAACAGCAAGATGTGATGCGCGGTGATTTTAATCAACTTGCAGACGATATATTGCTTGCAAAAATTTGTAATATGAACTTTTTGCGTATAACTCAGCGACCTGTTCAGGAAGAGATTTACGATTACTGTGATATGCTTGGCCTTATGGTGCAATCTGATTTACCGCTTTTCGGAGTAATGCGCAAAAATAAATTTGCAGAGGGGGTTCGTCAAGCCGAGGAAATGGAGAGGCTCGTGCGGTCCCATGCCTGCGTTATCGTCGATACGTTTATCAATGAGCCGTTTGCAGACGGTAGAGGCGAACCGCACAGACATATGACGCGCCCCGAAATGCAGTCTTTTTTCGATGCTTGCAAAGCGGTCGTTTATATTTCCAATCCCGACAGGGTTATAAAATCCGTGGACGGCGATTATAATCCGCCATGCGACGATTTGCCGGATAACCATGTCTATAATATGTGGTACAACAACCATGCCATTTTGTTTCACAAATTTAATAAAGGGTATTGGTTGCCAATAAAAAAAGATTGGTATTACGGATGCGGCGAGTTTGGTGTTGAAGGTCTCGATACTGTAGATTTGATGAAACGCAGGTACCCGAAAGAATGGATTAAAGAACCGTTTGATCCGAATGATATTTTGTATGCGCAAACGGGGACTAACTATTGTGCATTTTATTCTGCCGGAACATCTATGGTAGATTGGGTTGAGAAGAGCCGTAATTATCAGGCTTTTGCGGTAAAATTTATGACAGAATTTTTCAGACGAGATTGCCTTAACGTTTCTTTTGCAGTTCATTTGTTTATCGATGCATGGCCGGCCGGGTGGATGAAAGCGATTATGGATTGCGAAAGAATGCCAAAATCTGCGTATTTCGCTTATCGAAATGCTCTAAAACCTGTAATTACCAGTTTCAGAACAGATAGATATACCTATTTTGCCGGTGAACAAATAAAAATAGAAAATTATATTTGCAACGATACGAATTTACAAACAAGCGGTAAAATAGTCTATTGTGTTAAAAATTCGGTCGGGAAAACCGTTTTTTTCGGTGAGGAATATATTTCATGCAATCCATGCGATTCGATTTACGCTCATACGGTTTCGTTTACGGTGGAAAGCGTAAACAGCCGTGAAAAATTTAAAGTTTGCTCTTATTACGTCGATGATAATAATAAAAGCCTTAACTGCGTAAATGAAATAGAAATAGAAGTTTTTGCACCTATAAAGTACGTGCCGAACGGAAAATTGAAGATAATCGAACTTAAAACTCGTGGAGAACAGGAAATTTGCGGTGAAAAAGTAAAAGTATTCGATATGTATGCGGGGGGCGTTTATTTCGTAGAAACTCCTGAAACCGGTATTTTTAAAGATATCAAAAAGGATGATTTGCGTTGGCTTTACGATAAGAATACAGATATGATTAATTATACCGCGAATAATGCGTTTACGTCGGAAGGTTTTACTCCGCTGATAGTGAAACCTAAATATAGCGGTGTAGATATGGGCCGAGAAGAATTGATGTCGTTCAAGCGAATCGGCGAAGAAGTTGTAGTTATAACTACTATAAATCTTCTTAAAGAAAATCCGGTAATTGCGTTGCTTTTAAAAGATCTTAATGAGAACATCTGCGAATTGAAGTAATCCGGTGTGAAATACGAGGTTATTTTAAGATATGGAAAGTTTAAAATTTAAATCGGTTTTAATAGGGAAAAAGTATAAATCGGATTTCAAACTGCCTGATTTTGTCAGAAAAAACGGAAAATTTCAGCGTGAAGAGACTTTAAACGTTATCATGCGCGAAGAGTACGGTGTTGTTGACGAAACAGGTGTTAATATAACCGTAAACGATGTTACAAACGAAAGCTTTGATAATGCTCACGGATATTTTTTTTGCGGCAAATCTAAACATACAGCACTTGAGTTTGTGATTGAAAAGAACGGGAAGAGTTCTTCGTTTGTCGCGGATATGTTTATCCCGACGAGAGTAAAGAATCCGTTTTTTGTTGTTCAAATCGATTTTATGAAAGATTTGCCTGCAAAGTATTGCCCTGTTGAAGAACTTATGGACGGGGAAATTGCGGTAGTGCATCTTTATTATAATGAAATTACAACCGATGACGGCGATTTTTCAAACGGAATCGCCGCCGTCTTGACAGACAGATCTGACGAATACGCAGCCGGAAAACTTTCACTTTGGGCTTATGCTACGAGAATTGTTGGGGATTATCTTCTGAAACAAGGATATACGAGCAAAGAAAAGTTATTCGTTGCAGGACATTCTCGGCTTGGGAAAACGGCGCTTCTCGCTGCTGCTCAATACGAGATTTTTGCGGGGTGTATGGTAAACTGTTCGGGCTGTTGCGGTGCGGCTATATCACGAGAGAAAAAAGGCGAGACCATCAATTTTATTACTCAAAGATTTCCGTTTTGGTTTACCGAACATTTTAAGCATTATGCAAACAAGGAAAACGAAATGCCGTTCGACCAACACTATCTTATGGCGGCGGTGGCACCGAGAAAGGTTATGATTGTCGCTGCAAGCGAGGATGAATGGGCAGATACCGACGCGCAATATTTATGCGCCGAGGCCGCAAGTGTTGCATATAAAGAACTTGACATGAAAGGGCTATGCGAGCGGAAAAAAATGCTTGAAATCGGAGAAAAGAATGTCGGTGGAGAAATATCGTTTTTTGTTCGTAAAGGCGTTCATTTTTTCAGCCGTGAAGACTGGGAGTTTTATCTCGATTGCTTGAGAGATATGAATTGATACGGAAATAAATCTATATCGACGATACGAGTGTAAACGGCAATACTTGCAGGCACAAAGACGAAAAAGCAAAATAACAGGCGGCATATTTTATAGTACAGATAAAATATGCCGTTAAAATATGATGATTAAAAAATGAACGAAAAGAAATTGTTGAATAAAAACGTTTTGGCTATAGCAGTGTGCTGGCTCGTCTATACTTGTTCTTATTTGGGTAAGTTGGGCTATAACGCGAATATTATACTCATAGAACGGGAGTTCGGCGTGGCGCACGCCGAAAGCGGTTCGGTAGGTACGGCTTTTTTCTTCGCCTACGGCGCAGGACAAATCATAAACGGACTGCTGTGCAAAAAATATAACGTTAAGTATACTATATTTTTAGCGCTTATCGTGTCCGCCGTATGTAATTTTACGCTTACGATAATCACTGATTTTGCGTGGCTCAAAATAGTATGGCTTATCAACGGCGCGGCGTTGTCGTTTTTGTGGTCGCTTTTAATCAGATTTTTATCCGAAACGTTAGATAGCAAATATACCTCGAAAGCCGTCGTTATTATGGGAACTACGGTCGCGGTAGGCACTTTTGCAGTGTACGGATTAAGCGCGTTATTTGCCGCGGTTTCGGTATATAAAGCGATTTTCTATCTTGCCGCCGTATTGCTTCCGACGATTGCAATTATATGGTTTTTGTCGTTTAAGGCTATATCGCAGACGCAGAATACCAAAGACCGCGAAAGTGCGCCGACAGTCGATAGCGAAGCGACAAAGAAGAAAGCCGATTTCGGGTTTGTGTCGTTGATAATCGTAATGGCGATATTCGCAATAGTTACCAACGTGGAAAAAGACGGTATAACGGTGTGGATTCCTACGATATTGAAAGAATTGTACGCCACGCCCGATTATTTAAGTATATTATTGACTTTGTTTCTTCCTCTTATTGCGGTGTTCGGAACTGCCCTCGCGGTATATTTCAATAAGTATATAAAAAATTTCGTATCGCTTTGCGGACTGTTTTTTCTCGTTACCACGCTTGCGCTCGTCGTAAACGTTCTGTTTTTAAAGAGTTCGGCGGCGGTTATGTTGATATGTCTGTCGATAATTTCGTTGTTTACGTCGGGAACGAACAATATAATTACGAGTATGCTACCGCTTTATTATAAGGATAAAGCGAACGCGGGGCTTTTGGCGGGAGTGCTTAACGGCTGTTGTTACGTCGGGAGTACGTTGAGTTCCTACGGGTTAGGTCTGATTGCCGATAATTACGGTTGGGAAGTCGTGTTTTACGTTCTCATCGCCTGCGCCGCGATTTGTTGTGTTATCGCACTTATAGCGCGCTTTATAAATGGTAATAACGGTAGAGCAAATGTCGAGAAGTGAAGTACAAAAAATAAAGTTGCTTGCGCTGTATGATTTTTTACGTCGTGAAACAGACGAAAATAATCCGTTGTCTACGGCGGAAATAATTGAAGGATTAAAACCCGACGGAATAGCAGTCGAACGAAAAGCCTTAATAAACGATATAAAAGTTTTAAACGAATGGGGTTATGAAGTACAATCGTTTAAAAAGAAGAGTTTTTATTATTATGTCGGTTACAGAAAATTTGACACAGCCGAACTTCGTGTTTTAATGGATGCGGTGCAGGCGGCGAGATTTATAAACGAAAACAAGACTGTTGAACTTTGCGAAAAGATTGCGGAGTTGGCGGGGAAGAATAATGCGGAAATTCTTAACAAAACCGTCGTCTATAATAATACAGTTAAACACGATAACAAAAATCTTTTTTATACTGTAGACGTTATTAGTCGAGCGATAGATCAAAAAATTAAAATTTCGTTTGAGTATTTCAATTACGACGTCAACAAAAAGAAAGTTTACCGTAAAGAAAGAGCGAGATATATCGTAAATCCGCTTGCGTTGGTTTTAAGCGGTAACAATTATTACCTCGTATGTTATAACGATAAATATAAAAATTTGTCAAATTATCGTATAGACAGAATTGAAAACGCAGCCACGGAGAACGATAAAATTACGCCTGTAAAAGAATTTGAAAACTTTAGCGTGAACGAGTATTGCAAACAAACTTTTTCAATGTTTATGGGAGAGTTGCTTACAGTCGAACTTGAAGCAGATAACGATATGATAGATGAAATTTTGGATCGTTTCGGGAAAGACGTAGACGTAACGTATAAGCAAAAAAGTTATTTTCGTATAAAAGTTGCCGTCAGAGTAAGTCCGCCGTTCTTTGCATGGATAGTGCAGTTTCAAGGAAGAATAAAAATAAAATCTCCGCAGTCGGTCAAAGATGAATTAAATAAATTTATTTCAAATACTTATGTATGTTAAAAGCGAGTCGGTTATAAAACCGATTCGCTTTTAAGTAACACCGTTATTTCATTGTTTTATTTTCTAACCTTTTTTGAGTTTGTTTTAACGAAAGCAAGAAGTCTCTTTCAACCGCGGTCAATTCGTCAATAGATTTATTTTTGTACTTTATGTATTCCGCTTCTGCTTTCGCCTGCGCTTCGATTTGACTGACAGTCCCTGCGGAGTTTAAAACCTCGCTCCTTGTCATTGTCAGAAAAGCGTCTATTTGTACGAGCCAATCGCGCATTTTCATTTTTTCACCGCGCAAGGCTTTAATTTCCGCTAGATCTAAATACGCGGAAACAAGCCGATTCAACACCCCGAGTTCCTGTTCCGTTAAATAGTTTTTAGCGTTATCAACCTCGTTTTTTGTGGGTCGCTTACCTTTAAACGTGGTTAAGCCCATAAAAGGCTTGTTGCTGTCGGCTCTTTCAAAAATGAGTTCGCTCGCCGTATGTCCGTGCGTAGCCCAATGCATTTTGTTTTGTATAACCTTAAACAACTTCGCCGCTTCGGGGCTGTTCGCATTGTAATCTTCGCTCGTAGCGAACAAGTCCAGAACTTGACGATAGAAAACCTTTTCGGAAGACCTTATGTCGCGAATACGTTCTAAAAGTTCCTTGAAATATCCGCCACCGCCTGCCTGTTTCAGTAAATCGTCGTTCATAGCGAAGCCTTTACGAAGGTATTCTTTCAGAATTCCGTTAGCCCATATACGAAACTGCGTGCCTCGAATTGATTTTACGCGATAGCCTACGGAAATGATAACGTCAAGAGAGTAATACATTACGGGCTTATCGGAATTTGCAACGTGCAAATTTTGCACGTTGCTTTTTTCGTCTAACTCACGTTCTTCAAAAATATTCTTTATGTGTTTTGAAATAACCGTTCTATCTCGTTGAAAAAGTTCTGCCATTTGCGACTGAGAAAGCCACGCGGTATCGTTTTCAAACTCTACCTCTATTTTTGTCAAGCCGTCTTCAGTTTGATACATTACTATATCTGACATTTCGGGAATACCTCCTTACGCCTGTTTTTCGCATTTTGAAGTTTTAAAAAGCCTTACTATTATTTCACCCTGTAAAAAATAAGACCGAGAATAAACTCGATCTCGACTTCTTCAACTCCCACTTACGGTAGGGTACACCGCTTTTAACTCGACTAATTTTAAATCGCTTATCAAGTTGCGTTTGAGATAGCATCCTATCTTCGGTAAAAGAATAGCATAATGATATAAATTTGTCAAGTATTTTTGAATATCGGCTATCCTTGTACTTTATTATACGAAAAAATAGAAGGTTACAAGTTTTAATAGTTTTTTAGGTGTCGTATTTACAAGTTTTATATAAGCGCAATTCATTTTGTTTTGTCGGTAACTGTCTTTTCGTAATATTCTAAAATAACGCTTAACAGCGTTGAGTAAAAATGTTTCGCTTCGGTTTTGTCGAGTTTATCTAA
>ENA-ORRN01000621-ORRN01000621.1-human-gut-metagenome-genome-assembly--contig:-NODE-621-length-27762-cov-92.970874_pt1 | contig 27762 bp, 35 predicted proteins | sample MGYA00242174_ERZ509132 | MGnify/ENA primary metagenome ERZ509132 (study PRJEB26280, sample SAMEA2338671) | human gut metagenome | biome: human gut; feature: human-associated habitat; material: faeces... | reverse complement strand
ATTGCCAATAACGCCTCGGGCATATCCAAAAACGCCACCGACATAAAGGCTATTCAAAATAGTGTTGGCGCACCCAGCGGCATTGCCCCGCTCAACGAGAACGGACGCATCCCTGCCCGTTATATCCCTGGCGCGATGGATGATGTCAAGGAGTTTGACGGCTTCGTGCCGATAAGCCCAACAACCATAGACCCCGTATCGCTGACGGACAATTGTCTGGTGGTGTTCGATAGCGTAAGAGGAACTTTTATCGCTTGCGCAAAGAACGCCATTCCCGCCCAATATGCCAGCAATTGGCTAAACGCAGACTCCTACGGTGAGTTTACGATGGATGGCCGTATCCCCGAAAAGGACAAGGTCTATGTTGACCGCACCACCAACAAAACGTATCGTTGGAGCGGTTCGCAGATGGTAGTTATCGGTTCAGACCTCGCCCTCGGCTACACTGAAAGCACCGCTTTCCCCGGTGATGATGGTGCGAAGCTGCAGACAGATTTGGCAACGACTAATGAAACCCTCGGTGAACTCAACTCCAGAGAGTTTAGCCACTTTGCGCACATTTCTATTCTGCCTTTCAACGGCTTTTACGAAGACAACCCCGACCAAAGCACAGGCGTATGGGTAAGAAAGCACGACCAAAATGAGGGCGGCACTACTTATATGTGGGCAAACGAATGGCCGGATGGTCTTAGTGCTGCAGACTACAATACCTATTTCCACGGCATTGCCGCCATCAGGACTGACGTTATATACAGGCTTGACAACGAACTGTACCGCTACAATGGCACGAAACTCGTCAAGGTCGGCGGCAACGCCATCGGCAACACCTACAATGCGACCGTAGAACTACCCCTTGAAGAAGGCGAGTTCTATTCCGATTTCAAGGACAAAGACGCAGAACAGGAGCACAATGTGCTTGAAGCCGTCTTTAACGAGGGCATTGCCGTGCGCGGCATGACACTCACCTTTGCCATCGGCGAGGGGAAGTGGAGGACGTATCAGTATGTAGGCACATACCTTACAAAGAAATATTTCACAGACCCCGACAATTGGATTACCATGGGCGGCGGCTCCTCCACGGGCAATATCATCAACGTCCACGAAATCACCGGCAACTGGGAGTACATGAACCGCGGCACCGCCGCATCGCTCGTCCCTGCTGAACTTCGCACCGGCGGCAGAAAGATTACTTTCTCCGCTGCCGCTGGCTCCTACCAGACCTGGCAATATCTTGGCTCCACCCCCAGCAAGTGGGCCGACGAGGAATATTGGAAGCCGGAGGTGCAGTCCGTTTCCTTCAACGGCGGCACGCCCAAGGTGCCTGACCGCGAAGGCAACATCGACATCGAATATCACGTCGATGTCGATGACGCCCTGAATGCCGAGTCCTCCAACCCCGTTTCCAACAAGGCCGTCGTCGGGGCCATCAACGAGGTGCAGGCCACAATCCCGCAGTCGGGCACCTTCGACCCCGTCTCCCGTCAGCTATCCGTCAAGGACGCTGGCGGCAACGACATCTTCAACGTCACAATCCCCGGCGGTGGCGGCGGTGGCGAAACGAACCCCACCGCAATCGAGCTGACCATCAATTCGCCCATGAGCGACACCCTCAAGGAGGGCGACGCTTATGCCATCGAGTTCGTATGGCGCCACTACAACATCAACTCCAACGTCGACACCCAATATGGCGGCACCGCCGAACTGATTGTCAACGGCTCCACCGTGGACCGCAAGAACGTGATCCAGGGCATCGACTCGTTTGATGTCGGCCCTTGGCTCGGCGTGGGCACCAATTCCGTCCGCGTCCGCATCACTGCCGACGACGGCGTAATCTCGCAGTCGGCCTACATCAAACTCAACGTGGTCACGCTGTCGCTCACCTCGCCCTATCTCATCAGCTCCGTCACACCCAAGGGCACGGCCATCCCGTTCCGCTATGTGGTCAACGGCTCGGGCACCAAGACCGTCCATTTCTCGCTCGACGGATCCGAACTGCCTTCGGAGTCCATCTCCACCTCGGGCGCTACCTCAGTGAAGTCCATCAACACTTCGGCGCTCGCCCATGGCGCTCACCGCCTCGAAGTGTATGCCGAGCGCGAAATCTCCGCCGGTCAGGTGCTGAAGTCGAATGTCCTGGCCTTCGACCTCATGGTATACGAGGCCGATGCCGCGCATCCAATCATCGCAGTCGAGCCTCCCACATCCGCCATTCCACAATACTCGACAATCGAGATTCCCTACGCCGTCTACTACCCCGGACAACAACAGGCCCAGGTTAAAATCTCGCTCGGTGGTCGTGTAATCCAGACGTCCACCGTGGACCGTGTGCGCTCGGTGTTCTCCTACCGCGCCAAGGAGTACGGCGACCTGACCTTCACCTTCTCCGTCAACAACGTCACCACCAATGTCACCGTCCATGTGGACGAAGCCGCCACCCAGGTGTCGGCCGAAACTGACGCTCTCGCTCTCTACCTCTCCTCGTCGGGCCGTTCCAACGACGCCGACGATGCCGCCGTCTGGGAGTTCACTTCGGAGGACGGCCAGCACACCGCAGCCCAGTTCTCCGGGTGCCACTTCGATACTCAGTCGGGATGGCTCCGCGATGCCAAGGGCCTCACTGCGCTGCACCTCGAGAAGGGCGCTCAGTGCTACATTCCCTTCATGCCTTTTGCCTCCGATGGCAAGCTCACCGGCAAGACCATCGAAGTGGAGTTCTCGGTGTCGAACTGCTACGACACCTCGGCCACCGTCATTTCCTGTCTCTCCGAAAATGTCGGCTTCGAAATCAAGGCTCAGGAAATGTATATGACCTCGGCCCTCAATAAGCAGGTGTCCTCCAATTTCAAGCAGGACGAACGCAACCGCGTCGGCTTCGTCATCGAGCAGATTGGCGGCAACCGCTTCATGCACATTTTCCTGAACGGAAAGCACAGCGGCGTCGTGCAGTACGACACCTCTGACTATTTCGTACAGAACCCCGCCGTGGGCATCGCTCTCGGCCATCCGTCCTGTGAGCTGAACGTCTACAATATCCGCGTCTACGACAACGCCCTCTCGTTCCGCCAGATGGTCAACAACTACATCGCCGACATGGACGACACCAACACCATGTTCGCGAAGCTCGAGGCCAACGACATCCTCAATGAGGACGGTGGCGAGGGCGACATCGACTATGACAAGGCGGTGCAGAAAATCCCCTGCATCACCTTCATCGGCGAGCTCCCGAAGTTCAAGGGCGATAAGAAGAAGAACACGAAGATCATCTATGAGGACCGCCTCCATCCGGAGTTCTCCTTCACTCTCGACCAGGCGCAGAACGACGTGCAGGGCACCTCGTCCCAGTATTACCCCCGTAAGAACTGGAAGTGGAAGGCTCTCGTCAACTTTATCATGTCGCAGACCGGCCAGTCGGTCAAAAAGTATGCCCTCCGCGGCGTCGACGGCCTCGGCAACTTGGTCAAACAGAAGGCCGTGAAGACCTTCTGCCTCAAGGCTGACTTCGCCGAGTCGTCAGGTACGCACAACACCGGCGCCGCCAACTTCTTCCACGAGGTGCTCTACAATGCGGGCATCATCACGCCCATGCAGGCCATTGACCCGACTGTGCGCACTACCGTCTACGGCTTCCCCATCTTGATGTTCCACCAGGAGTCGGAGTCCTCGCCGCGCAAGTTCATCGGTAAGTATAATTTCAACAACGACAAGTCCACCCACGACACCTTCGGTTTCCAGGGCATCCCAGGCTTCAACGACGGCATGGTCAACCGCGACGATTACCTCGTCTACCACGGCTCTCTCGCCACCCTGAATGCTGACGCTGCAGCCCTCGCCGCCGCCGATGACGACGGAGATTATCTCCTCTATCTCATCGACAACGGCGCCGACTCCATGACCAACCACCTCGTCGAGTACAACGCCGAGGCCGGGGCATGGCAGGACAAGGGCGAGATGTGGCGATGGTCGGCATACGACCTCTGCTGGAAGAAGAACGACGGCAGCACTTGCACCCGTGCCGAGGGCATCCTCGACAAGGTGGCCGCCGGAGAACTCGTGGAGAACAACGTGGAGTGCTGGGAGTTCCTGAACAACGGCCACCCCATGTGTCTGTTCCACCAGTCTGACTACACGTCGAAGGTCTACGGCTCGGACATCCCGAAGTGGATGGATTCCAACTGGCTCCGCTCTGACGACGAGGGCAAGTATGCCCCCTTCTGGACCGGTGCCTTCGAGCCTCGCTACCCCGACAACGACGACAACAACCGCGAGTATGCCCAGGGCCGTCTCCCGCAGCAGCTCAAGCGCGTCACTGATTGGCTCTATTCGCTCGACCTCTACAACGGCTCCCTCACGGACGCTCAGAAGAAGGCCAAAGGCATCACTTTCGCCGGTCAGGTGGAAGGCTACTTCAACAAGCGCATGATGTTGGCCTACGACATCCTCCGCGAGCTCGTCGTGGCCGCTGACCAGGGCGCCAAGAACATGATGTGGGCCATCATCGATGGCATCGTCTACATCATTTTCTACGACAACGACACCATCTGGCTCATCAACAACGAGGGCCGTCTGTCGTTCCACCCCTACGTCGAGCCTCACTCTCAGGACTCGCTCGGCAAATTCGTCTTCAACGGCGAATCTTCCAACCTCTGGAATCTCATCGAGCAGTCGCCCCTGCAGACCGAGAAGTATGAGCTGTTCAACACCATGGTCGCCCAAGGCGGCATGACCTACGAGCGTGCGCTCCTGTGGTTCAACACACGTCAGTCTGACCAGTGGTGCGAGACGGTCTACAATGCGGACTCGAAGTATAAGTACATCGACTCCTTCGGCACTGCCTCGGAGGACGGCAGCGGTGCCACTCAGAATTATCTCGACATCGCCCAGGGTTCCCGCGAGGAACACCGTAAGTGGGCCATGTACGAGCGCTTCCAGTATATGAATGCGAAGTATTGCACCGGCACCTACCGCGACTCCTACGTCTACCTCCGAGCCAACACCGCCGGTGAGTCGTCCGTGCCGTCCAAGGTGGCCGTCACTGTCACCGCCGCCCAGGACTGGTATTATGGCTTCCGCTTCTCGGGCAACGCTGGCTACACCTCGCAGTTCATCAAGGCTGGCGACTCGGTCACCTTCACCGCTCCGTCCGGATCCAACCCGAACGACACGGAGTCTTACGTCCATCAGGCCGACCGCATCTCGGACCTCGGCGACCTCTCGCCGCTCTATCCCACCACTCTCCAAGTGGCCGGAGCCAAGATGCTTAAGCGCCTCGTCGTGGGCAACAAGACCGCGGGCTACCGTGGCAAACTCGCCACGCTCACCCTCGGCACTCATCCGCTCATGACGTACATCAACGTCTGCAACATCCCCACGCTCCAGGACACTCTCGACCTCACCGGCTGTTCGGCTCTCGACGAGATTGAGGCCCAGGGCTCGGCAATCCGCGGTGTCAATCTCCCTGCCGGTTCCACCGTCAGCAAGATGCACCTCCCCGAGTCCATGGTCCAGATTCAGTTCGACCGTCTGCCGAACCTCACCAACGCCAATCTCGTCATCGACGGCTACGACAACGTGCAGACTGTGGCCATCACTGACTGCTCGAAGCTCAACGCCATGGCTGTCGTCGATGCCGTCACCGCCTCCACCTTGTGCTCGCTGCAGTACATCCGCGTTACTGGCGTAACGCTCCGTGGCAACGGCTCCGAGCTGATCCGTCTCATCAATCTCGGCGTTCACGGCGTGAACAACCGTAACGGCAAGCCCGAGATTGTCGGCACCTATCAGCTGACCAAACTGCCCGTCAGCAACGAACTCGAAATCATCGCCGCCGGCATAAATCCGGACGGCTTCACCGTCGAGCTCGTGGTCGAAGCCTTCACCGATGCCATGGACGAGGTCACTGGCGAGAACTACACCGGCGCCGCCGAGGTCGACACCGTTACCCTCGACAATGTCATCGATCATATCCGCTACTACAACGGTGAGACCGCTGCCGAGGCTCTCGCTCGCCACGAGGCCGAAAACAAATCGATTCATCAACTCATTCTCGAATAATGGCTACCAACGAACAAAGCGTCACGCTCCTCCGCATCAACAAAAGAGCGCAAGTTGATGCCCTTAACTCCCTCGGTTATGACCTGACCGAGGGGGCGCGGGCCTCCGAGTTCCCAGACCTCGTCCGCTGGGCTGCAGGGCTGCTCGACCTCACAATCGCGGCCAACCGCAAAAGCGATAACCGCAAATTCTTCTTCACCCTCGAGGAATGGCAGTCGCTGTCGGCCACCGAGCAGGACCTTTTCCTCCTCCGTGGCATCCGCGTCCGCGCATGGGCCCGCTCCTTCATCGTGGCCCCCGACAACATCACGAACAAGGCATGGGGCTCGTCTCGCAACCTTGGCAACGCCTACAACTTCGCCTCAAAGCATGACGTCTACGAATACTACGACGCCGAAGATGCCACTTCTGTCATCATCGACGGCTACTCCGACGTCACCTCCGGCTCAGTAGTGGGCGCTCCTGCCGCCGAAGCAGCACGAGCCTACAAAGTGTTCACCCAGGAGCGCGACGGCATTGAGGACGACACTGTGTGGTCGCTCCCGACATTTGCTCAGCTCACGCTGATCTATCGCTTCCGCACCGAGATTGAAGCCATCATCACCGCCGTGTGGTCGTCTGAATTCAAGTTCCTCAATCAGCAATACTGGTCCTCGTGCCAGTGGGACTCGGGCTCGGCATACCGTCTTGACTTCAACTCCGGCACGAGCACTTCCGATAATAAAACTCAACTGAAATGTGTGCGCCCCGTCGCTCTTAACTAATCCAGATCATGGCAGACATCAACACTATCATCGAGGAAGCGCAGCTCATGAAGCAGAACCGCGCCGACCTCGTCAAGGCCCTCAATGATGTGGGCTTCTCTCAGGTCAACGACTCCACGCCGCTCTCGTCCATTGCAAAATATATGCAATGGGCTGGCGGTCTGCTCGACCTCCGCCTCGCTTGCTTCCACAAGACAACGAAGGAGCACCGCTACTTCACCCGTGAGGAATGGGAAGGCCTGTCGGCCTACAATAAGTCCTCATACATCAAGATGGGCATCTGCATCCGTGCAGAGCGCCAGCAGTTCATCATCGCCAAGGACAACGCCACCACCGAGTCCGGCTCGCTGACGATGCAGTGGGCACCGAACACTAACAACAATGTCCGTGGGCTCACCGACTTCAACAACATCCCGACGCTACTTGCAGACATCGACGGCGAGGCCAACACGGACCTCATTCTCGCCGCTGTCGAGACCAACGGCATCGACTATCCGGCGGCACAGCATGCCAGAGCCTATAAGGCCTCCACCGTCGCTGACGGCGGCGTGGATGATCCAAACACTTGGAGCCTCCCCGCCATCGGCCAGCTTTGGCTCCTCTACAAGTACTACGTCCGTATCAACGAGGAGCTGACCTACTACGGAATGTCAACAATTATTAACGAATGGTATTGGTCTTCCACAGAGTGCAGTTCTTCCTACGCGTGGGGCGTTCACATGAACGGCGGCGGCGTGAACATCATCATCAAGCACACCACAGTCAGGGTTCGCGCGGTAGCCCCCGTCCCCGCAGCCTCGGCGGCGATATAAACCCTTTGACACTTTTTCACTTCTGTCCCGGAATGCCCGACGTAAGGAGGGCTGTAGGGACGGAAGTGCAACGCCACCAATACCGCGAAGCGGTCGAAAATATTTTTTATTTCGGCGGCTTCGCGGATTTTTAGTAACTTTGCACCCGGAACAGAAATCTACAATGGCACTTACCGAAGATTTGAACATATATCGGTCAATGTACAAGTTGTTGCTTGGAATCATTGACGCGCGGAATGCTTTTGACAAGCCTTTCAAATATGTAGTTGGAGAGCGTATGGTAAACCATGCGCTTAATTGTGTCTCGCTGATACATTATGCCAACGAAGACCGCCGGAAAGGTGCGCGAGAGGAACACCTTGACAAGTTCCTTATTGAGTTTGATATTCTGAAAACACTTATAATGGTATGTCGAGACAGGCGGCAGTTTAAGAAGGACGCAGTCCTCGCCGACATTTTCCTGCTGACGGCAGACGTTGAAGGTCAAGCCGGAGCATGGAGGAGGTCCGCCGCCAGAAAGCCGGAGTCGTAATAAGGGTAAGCGGCAACGCAGAGCGCCGAAGAACATTCCACAACTCTCTCGGTGGACGTGCGGCGGCATCTTGATTACGAGTGAGCAACTACTAAGGGATATCGGGTAGCCCACCATTCCGCAAGGAGTGGTAAATTTATTAGTGGCTACATCATTCTTCCAACGCGTGGAACGTTAACATGAACAACGGCAACGTGAACAACAACAAGAACAACACAAACAGGGTTCGCGCGGTAGCCCCCGTCCCCGCAGCCTCGGCGACACCCCAAGTAGTCTATGACATACCATTTTCTTCTGTAATCCAAGCATGGATTGACTGCGAGCGCAATAAGAAATCAAGCAATTCATGCACCAAATTCCGCTGGCACGCCGCAAGAGACCTTGTGGCTCTATGGAAATCCATGTGCAGCGGAGAATATAAGCCAAACGCCTCCATGGTGTTTATGGTTATGTATCCCGTCCTGCGCGAGGTGTGGGCAGGAGCATTCCGCGACCGCACCGTTCATCATTGGGAGGCGTTGAGATTTGGCCCGGTCATAGAGAAATATTTTGTTGATGCCGGCGATGTGAGCATGAATTGCCGTAAGGGCTACGGCTCACTCCGAGCCATACAGACATTTCAGAAATACATCTACGACTACACCGAGGGATACACACGGCAGGACTGCTGGATTGTGGGCGGCGACTTTGCCAACTTCTTCATGTCTATAGACAAGGAAATTCTTTGGGAAGCATTGGAGCAGTTAATCATGGACGAGTACACGGGCGAAGACAAATCGCAGTTGCTCTACATGATGCACAAGACGCTTTTCCATAAGCCGCAGGAAAACTATTACCGACACTCCCCGATAGAGTTGTGGGAGGGATTGCCCGACCGCAAAAGTCTTTTCCATATGGACGGACTTGCCATTGGCAATCTTCCATCGCAGCTATGGGCAAATCTTATGGGCGCAATATTTACCGATTGGGTTATCCATGTCAAAAAGGTTGAATGCTTCCTGATATTCGTTGACGATTGGCGTTGCCTTGTGCGGTCAGCCGAAGAAGGGCGACAACTCATTGCTGAGTTCAAGAAGTTCCTGCAAGACCAACTGCACATCACGTTGCATCCCAACAAGGTCTATCTCCAGCATTACACGAAAGGCACAAAGATGGTCGGTGCGGTCATCAAGTCCAAGCGCGTCTATATCAGCAACCGCACCCGTGGTCATTTTATCGAAGCCATAAAGAAGCACAACGCCGCCGCGCTTGCCACCAATCATGCCGGGCGCATGGCGATGCTGGAGAAAGTCAGAGCCACGATTAACTCTTATCTCGGTATGATGGTACACTTTAACTCCTACAAGATACGCCGCCGCATCTGCATGGAATTGATTGTGCCCGTCTGGGGAGAATATATGTATTTTGAGGAGGGCTTTATGAAATGTAAGATTAAGGCGCGATACGATAAATTGTGGGTCGTTAGGAAGAAACTCAAGCGGCATAACTACGCCGCCAAATTCATTCGCCCGAAATGGCGACCGACAGAGGAAGAAGACAACCAATAGCCGAGGCAAGCCGCCCCGGCTATCTTATTCTCCTAACTCAAAAGATAAAGACCTCCCACAAAGGCTCATGTCTAACTTTGCCGATACAAACCAAATCAGCAAAAGTCATGAGTAAAATTTCTTTCGACAAATGGCTGCACTTTGTTGTGAGCCTCTTTCTGGCTATCATCCTCTCAACGCTGATGGCCAATGCGCTTTACAACTTCGCCCCCAATGACCCCGGCACACGCTCGGCAGTCTGCTACGGCGCGGCTCTGTTCGTAACTCTTGCCATAGGCGTGTGCAAGGAACTCGGCGACCGTAAACAGGCGGGCAATCATTTCTGTTGGTACGACCTTGCCGCCGATGCCATAGGAGCAGTGCTCGGCAGTTTCGGCGCGTTCGTATCATACCTCATCTAATAACCCGCCTTAACACATGGAACCAATATTATCATTCGACAAACTCTATCTCTTTCTCGGTGTATTCCTCGCCGTGTGCCTGGTGGTGATAATCGCCATCATGCTTGACCTTTGGGATGGAGTTTACACGGCGAAGAAAACCAATCAGAGGGTGCATTCTCACAAACTGCGCGTCACGATTGCCAAGATGAGCGAGTATTGGCGGTTTCTGTTAATCGGCTTTCTCGTTGACTGCCTCGGCGTGTTCTTTGATTTTTACTTTCTCCCATTCGTGGCCGTGCTGTTCGGGTTCGGTCTGCTGGTAGTGGAAACAAAGAGCATGTTTGAACACGCCAACCGCCGCAAAAGCCACATGACCGAGTTGCCGGACATTATCAACGACATCATAAGGGCGGTTGACAAAAAAGACGCAGAGAAAATAATCGGTGTACTTACCGCACAGAACAGCGAAACGGCGCATCACTAACCACTGAGATATGATTATTCTAATTGACAACGGACACGGCTACGACACAGCGGGCAAATGCAGCCCCGACAAATCGCTCCGCGAATACAAGTGGGCGCGGGAGGTTGCGCAGCGCATCGCCTCAAAGCTGACCTCCAAAGGCTATGATGCCCGTCTTCTCGTCCCCGAAGAAAACGACATCTCACTCAAGGAGCGTTGCCGCCGCGCCAACGCAATCTATGACAAGGCCAAGGCCGAGGGCGACAGCTGCATCTTCATTTCCATTCACGCCAACGCTGCAGGGGCTGACGGCAATTGGAAGACAGCTGGCGGCTGGTGTGTTTACACATCGCCGGGCAAGACCAAGGCTGACGAACTCGCGACCGACCTCTGGAACGCCTCGCAGACCCATCTCGCTCCCTACATTGATGCCTTTGCAGGGAAGAAGGAAGCAGGATGCTACGACAAGAAACAAGTGCCTGTACGCGCCGATTGGTCTGATGGCGACCCCGATTATGAGGCTCGGTTTTACGTCCTCGTCCACACCAAATGTCCGGCAGTGCTCACAGAGTCCCTGTTTCAAGACAACAAATCAGACGTGGAATTTATGCTTTCGGCAGAGGGCATGGGCGCAATCGTCAACCTCCACGTTGCAGGTATCCTCAAATATATCACCGACAACACCAACAAAGCATGAAAGACTTTTTCAAATTCGCAGCTGCCATAATCGCAAGTTTTATACTCGGTGCATACCTGCACCGCTGTCAGTCGCCCCCGCAGACGGCAGAGCCTTACGAGGCCATGCGCGACACAATCACGGTGTATGACACCATTCCCTATGTAGCGCCCATCTCCGACACCACGATGGCACTCTGCACCCAAACATTCCGCTTGCCCGTCAGCAAGCAGGGAGCGGGCGCAGGAGGCCTCTCCAAGTGTACGGAGAATAAAGAAAACACAGAGGAGACCAACCGTAACACCACTCATCTTTACGGTCTGAGCGCAGGAGGCGCACCCCGATTATGCAGTGAAGACAGTGCAGCTGTTGAAATCCCCATTACCCAGAAGCATTACAGAGACTCAACGTATGAGGCATGGGTGAGCGGATTTGCACAGAACCTTGACAGCATCAGAGTGTTTGCCCGCACCAACACCATAACAATCCGCGAGTACAAGCCTCCCAACCGCTGGCACGTTGGCATTACCGCCGGATACGGATACACCCCCGGCGGTTTCAAGCCATGCATCGGCATCGGGGTAACATATTCAATATTCAGTTTCTGACATGGAGATAACACTATCAATCCGAAAGGAAGACGTAATGGCTGAGGTGGCCGTTACCACAGCTTACACAGGCGGCAAGATGGAGGGAGACGAGAACGCCCTGCACCGCATATCCACAGTTGACGAGGACGAGAAGCACCTTGAACGCTTTTGGGAGGAATGCCGCGCCGACCTATGTCAGGAACTCATTGGCCTTGTTACCTTTGAAGGCATGGCCGCAGACACCATCATTGTTGGCCCGATTGACCCTGCCGACCCTATACGCCCCGCGGCTGCGATTTTGCCGCCCACCGTGGCAAAAAAGCATTATGAGGTGAGACTTGAGGTGTCAAAATCTTTTGATGAGGCACTTCTGCCGAGTATGAAACTCAGTCTATTCAGCTACTTCGTGCAGGGCATCGCCAGCAAATGGTACATCTACACCAACAAAAAGGAAGCCGGAGAATATGCCGATAAGGCTGCAACGCTTCTCGATGACATCCACCGCAAGGCGGTATATAAGAAGAAGCCCACTCGCCCCACTTACGATGATTAATTTTTAATAACCCGCGATAATGGAAAATAAAAAGACCATAACCGTAACGCTTGAGTCCAAAGAAATCAAGTTTGATGTGATGAACAAATCACATCTGACAGGGCAGGCGCGAAATGCAGAGGGCAAGGATTACCGCTCCACCGCCTACATGCAAGCGAGCGAGGACGATGAGCACTCTTATCAGATACTCCGTTCCATCAGCAACGCATTCTCGCACCTCAAAGTGGAACTCGGCGAGTACCTACATGAAGACGGCTCAACGAGCAACAACCGCATCAACAAGGCTGTTGAGAACGGCGAGAAATTAACGCTCTCTTTCCTGCTCCCTTCAAACTTTAACAACTCGGCCTGTGACAGCCTCGGCGGTATGCTCCATGAGTATATTGTTGACCGCACCCTCTCGGAGTGGTTTGTCATCACCGACAAGACCGATGCGCAGGATTATGCTAATCTCGCCACGGAAGCCCTTGACCGCGCAAAGCAAGCCCTCTACAAGCGCGAGCGTCCCACACGTCCCACCTATACCGACTAAGCCATGTCCACCCCCATATATCATGTAGGCTGCAGCGCCAACTGCTCCGACCCCGATGCGGCAGATAACAAGGCCACGCGCAGCGTGACTCTGGAGTTCAATCGTGAGCAACTGCTCTATGATATCAAGAACTATGCCTATATTGAGGGTCATGTATGGGGCGAAGACAAACAGCACGCGCAGCACACCCTCATTGAAATCGCCGAGGAAGGCAACGTGGACAGAGTGAACCGCATCCTCGGCGTTGTCCATGCCGCCGCCGTTGAAATGCTCTACCCTTACACAAAGGAAGACGCAATTGAGGGCGAGGTGATAAACGACCGTATGTGGATACCCGATGACTACAACATACAGATGAAAGTGCCGACCTCCATGTCGCGTACCACTCTGCATCTGCTTTCCAAACTCATCCATGAGTTTATGGTAGCGAGGGTTATCTATGATTGGTTGAGCATCACGCACCCCGAAGCGGCGCGGAATTGGCTTGACAAGGCGTTGGAAGCGCAGGAGGAAATAAACGGTATCAAGAACGCCCGCACTGGTGTATTGATACGTCCTCACCACCCATTCTAAATCTATTCACCGCCGGGCAACCTGCGGAACTCCCCGACAAGGCAGAGAGCCGAGACGCACCACGCGCCCCGGCTCTCTTGTTTAATTCACTAACTTAACTCAATACTTATCGCTATGAAATAATTATCGGGGTTGATTGGTGAGCCTCGGAGTGAACTGCAACGATGCTCCGAAGATGCTCTCATCGTCTGACAGATTGGTAACACACGCTATTCTGAAATACTTGTATGGCGTTCCTCTGAAGCCTCGCAGGTAATGGTCTTTGCTCGACCATACCAAGTGCCAATTGATGAGGTCGCGCGAGCCGTAGAGAACTGATTGCACATGACCTTTTTGGAAATGTCCACGTTGAATAACCGTGTCCATAGTCTTGAGAACGTCCGGCGTTTCAAGTTTGAGCGGACGGGTTACTAACAAACCACTGACAGCGTTGCCGTCAGTATGTGCAAAATTTACCATCCGCCCATTTTTTTTAACAGCCAACGCTTCTGGATACGAATTAACACTATAGTCAATTTGAGAATACGTCATGCCCCACAATTTAGACTTCAATGAGTAAATGTAGGCATAGGTATAATTTGTGCTGTATACGATTATGCGTTGATGTGGATAATCGTATAGTATATTGCTATTGATAAGAAAATCAATAAACGGCTGCGTCGGAAGGCAAGTATCTTCGCCATGGTTTAACATCAGATGCATTTCGGACAAATGCGGGAGATGAAGCACATCGAAAGGCGAGTTATCGTTTATCTCTTCAGAAATGCACGTAGCCGTAGAGCCGGATATCACCATGATGCCCCTATCAGTTGGGAAAAGAACTGCCGAGTCAATCTGGGTAATTGCATCGGGGTTGATGCAAACATCGCGTGTTATAGGTTGACGCGCTGATATTGTTCCTGTGGCGGAAACTTCCAAAGCCCAAATGCCTTCATCGGTGAAAGCGTAGAGCGGGAATTGACCGAACTGACCTTGAGAAAGCGCCTTTGCAGCCGAGCACAACGAAAAGATGCGACCACAACCTATGGTTACGATATTCGTTACGGGAAATACAAACGGATTATTGATTTCCGAAATATATATCTTGTTAGCAACTATAGCCGAGGTCGCGCCATCCGTTGTGTCTTTTTCGTCAAATATATTTGTCGGGTCGCCTCCCATGCCACCAAACCAATATACCCCGTTCAAATGCGGATGCTGCTTAAGTGGTAAAGAGTAGAATTTGCCATCCGGCGTTGTTATTTCCATTTTATAAGCAGATGCATCCGGGTGATAAATGAACCGCGGAAAACATTCATCAAAGGGATATGAACCCGGGTCGGCTGTAGTCTGTGGTAGCGGTTGAGCATATTCGCTTACGCAAATTTTTCCGTTAATCCGCGTAAACACTTTAATTCGCTCCATGGCATCAATAGGCCTGAGCGTTTCATCAGTTGTTGATGTTTTAGTCGCTGCTTGGACAAGACTGCATACCGGGAACGGATTCGGCGGGGCAATGCTTATATCACCCATAAGCAGTCGTTGATTGTAAGTATGCAATGCGCCTGGGAGTATTGTTGCATGACTATTGTATTCGTCCGGCAAACTCTCCAATGTATTTATATTTGCGAGGTCTGCCTTAAGCAATGGCAAACGTTCCATCTTAGACATGGTAGCGATTTCATCAATAGATAACGATGAAATTTTATAAAACAAGAATTCGTGTTGGACTTTGTCGTTGAAATTCTCATTTTTAGCCAACGCGCATACCAAATCTCTCATCTCGCTCCAAGGCGTAGTGATATAGTGGTCTGTATATGGGCCATCAATGGACGTGCCATAGTGGCCGACGAGAACTTTGGTCGCCGTATCATCGGTTGAACTTGTCCCCGATGAAGTATCTCGACCTCGGTGTCCACCGCCGAGATATATTCCATCATATAAACGATACCTACTTATAGGACGAGTTATTTCCTTATCTTGATTATAGGTATATAATGGAGAAGATATGAACACATCTACCCCAGACACAATGTCAGACCATTCTTTAAGTAAATCGATTGTGCCAAATATACGATAAGATATGCCAAAATAAGGAACAGACAATCGGCACGTAACTGTCATACTGCTGTCATCACCTCCGGCGCAAGATATGGAAATTATCGGTCTATGCGTAGACACCAGCATAAGTATTGGCGCAGAATGCCATGAATAAGAGCCGTCATACAGTCGGAACGCATAACGGATATAGAACGGTTGATATTGATAACCGTTTGATGTTACTGTTTCAGCAACATTACTCAACAACAATCCAAGCGCCTCATTTGAAACTTGCGCCCAAAAAGCGTCATCTTCCTTCGTCCATGACACATGAGGCATATTCGCTCCCGTGTATCGTCCAGAATACTGAACATATGTGGCTCTTGGCACACTTGAATAAGTTGTTGAGGTGCTGTCTGTCAAGCCCCCAGCTTGATATGCGCCGAAAGATATGGGTAAGAACGGCGGACGACTACCCAAATACTTATAATTATCGTCTTTCCACAGTATGTAAAACAACCCCTCAGATGTGGCAATCGCTAATGTATTTCCAACGATGCCGATATCAAGCAGTTTGTGAAAGGTCTGAGCATTACTGATTGGGGAAGCGCCAGCCGTAGAAGGCAACGGTGCTAATTTATCGAACGGCTCTCGCTTAAGCCATGAAACTCCGAATGTACCGTTTTTGTCGCCTGTCATTATGATATAGTTTTCTTGACCGGGCACAGAATGGATAAGCAGTAAGGCGTGGCCTGTGCTAAGCGACAATTCTTCTCGGGGTTGAGATACGCTCTTTAGATGCCCATCTTCATTCAACAAATTGATTGAGCTTGACAGGTCTCCGTCATGGCATTCGTAGTCGGACGGCTGCGCAGAATAGCCGGAGAATTTAATATCTTTAATCATAGCGAGCAGCGGTATATAATTGTGATGTACTTGTTGCCGTTTTCCTCAAAAACAGAGCCGCACGGACAGCGGAGCAACTTGCAGCCCAAACCGGAAGCCGAGAGGACGGTGCGAGTTAATGATGTTGAGTAGGTGCGAAAAGTCCCCGTGCCGTTGGACGTTGCCCACACCTTACCCTTGTGCCGACCGACATAAGAGCCGGAGCGCAGTTTGACACACAGATACAGTTCGCCGCCGTCATCTCCGTTGCGCACAATGTCAATCACATCGCCCGGTCTCAACGAGAGAGCATGGGCAATGTGTGCTGAAATATCAATCCTGCCGGAGGCGTGGAATGATATGTCGTGCTTGCGGGAGTTCGGCAAAATACTTTTCATCATTGGCAAAATTAGTGTTAAGGGTTAATTGGTCTGCTTTAAGTTGTGGGGAACATATTGAAATACTCTTTGCAAAAGAAGCCTTTTCTCGGGGAGAACCCCGGGAAATCAGTTGAGCGATAAACAGCACGTTGGTTTGCCCAGAATGCCATATCCTTTTGCCACTTCGGAATTTTTGCAGCGGGATTTTGTGGGTCTCGGAAAGGTTGTGCTTGTATAACAACTCTCTTATTTAGCCGGAAATGCTCAATACGTTCATGTGACTCGTTGAAATTAGATGTTATTATGGCATATAGTAAATACTCATGGGGAGTTTTAAGATGCGAGTCAATCATCTTCATTGCGCGTTCGCACTCAACAATCTGCCTCGGGGTGTCGCATCCAAATCTAATATGCCTAATCCACTTTACCTTCGCAAGCATTTTGGCAACCTCGGGTGTTACCAGACGAGCATCAAGCCCTTGGTTAAAGTCAATGCGATAGCCACAATTGATAATTTTCTCAACCTGTTCAAGACCATAATTAGAGGCGAGTACGTTATTGTCCATCAATACAAGTCTGTTGCGCCCTTCGATGGCAATTTCTTCGACATCCATGTATGGTCTTATAACACCCTCCTTAGTCGGCACAATACACCATGCGCATTTATTCGGGCATCCGCGAGTAAGAAAACCGTATGCGGTTTTGTCATCTACAAGGTTTGGATAAATGGAGTAATCGGGTTGCGTTCGGTCAATCGCATCGGGAAGGCGAGAGTGGTATCATAGCCTGTGCCACCACGTACGGTTTCACATTTCCATTCATCATAACAGTCTGGAGTGAAATTAAAAACTTTTGACTTATAGACCCGGTCATAGTCGCCGAACAAAGGCATAGCCCACTCCACAGAGTCTCCCCGCTGTTTGTGCCATGCAGATATTTTCATTAGAGCAAGATTGGGGTAATTGTGCCCATCAACATCAACTATACCTATCTTCATATCAATGGATTGTATTTAGGCTCAACTGGGCCTGCGGCATCCCATGTCGGATGGTGATGCCCATGGATTAACTTACACATATTCCGGGCATAGAATCCTGCCCTATGACATTCGGAATTGAAATCCTCGTCAAGCGTCCCTTCCATCGCATAAAGAGTTTCGAGATATTCTCTTATCTCGTCCGCCTCTTTTATTGTTAGCGATATACGATTGCCGTCTTTCTTCATGTGATAATGAATTGAATACTGAAATAAAACTCACGGCAGAGCCGGATGGCCTGCACGTATTGTCGAGGCTCTTCGCCGTAGGGAATGAAGATGACACGTTGTTTGGTGTCAGCCTCAATCCCTTTACGGCGCAGCTTATAGAGCAGGTTGGCTCTGCGTTTGGGGTATCTCATAAGCAGGGATATGATTTACAGACGCATCTCGCAGGACGAGCGAGCCGTCTGCCACAAGCTGGGCAAGGGCTTTACTGACGGCATTGCTGACCTCCGTAGAGAGTGCGTAGTCCGGGACAATATGCTTTTCGCGTTTGAAGGCAATAACCTCTTTCACCATTTCAAGCGTGAGGGATTGGAACTTATTCATGGGACGATGCTTGTTTCTGTTGCAATGCGGCTTCCACGCGAGCAATCTCAGCGTCAATCTCCTGCTCCAAAGCGATGCTTTGTTTGAGGATACCCTTGTCGCGGGTCTTGTAGTATTCCTTTTGGAACTGCCGCATGATTTTCACTCGGTCGAAGAATTGTCGTGCGTTCATTTTGTTGCCCCTTTTACAAGCTCTACATTTTTGCGCAGCTACAACGAGGGGAACATCGGTTTTTTCATGACCATTACCCGGACAAATTCAAAAGGGTTTACGCTGCCTAAACCTTTCTTTAACTCAATGACCTCGCCGAAGTTGCCTGATATTTTATTGCGGACGTAGTCGCCGACCTTGATTTCATCTTCCATAAGACTATGAGATATGAAGTTTCTCTCGTTTGAGAATGAGATAGACGTAGAAGCTATCGTTGCTTCTAATCCGATGTTTGAGCGTGTCCGTCTCATCGTTGAATTCTTTGATACGATGGGCGCTATACTTGCTGACGATGACAGCCCAGCCCAGAGTTCCCGCGCAGAGCACTGCGAGAATGATTGCGATTGATGTTACGATTGTCATTTTGATTTTTGTTTGATTGTTATAACTATGTCCATTGTTATGTTGTCAACATTTTGCAAGAGGCCGAGGACGTTCTGCACTTTCCCGGCTACACCCAGACGCTCCGCGTCCTCGCGGTCAACATTCTTAAGCCACCAATAGGCGTGTTCGGCATGATTGTTAGCCTTTGAAATCTGTTCGGCTATCTGAAGTTCGGGCGACTTACCATAAGGAGCGGCAGGGTCGATGGTTGTAATGACAGGAGTTCCCATGATGATATTGTTTAGCGGCGGCTTGTGCCGTCAAGGATGATTATGTTATACGTCTTGAAGCGGTCGGGCAATCTGCCTCCAAACTTATCCGCAAAAGCAATGTCAAGTTCCTTTTTGCTGAGATTGGTCGTAAGGTGTGCCTTCATGCCGTACTGCGTCCAAATCTCATTGCGAGCGTGAAGAAATTCCTCGGTTAACACCTTTGCATCCGTGCCCCATATCTTGTGCGACTTTTCGGGGTCGGCATCCACGCCAATATCGTTGAGGCAGACGTTGACAGGCGAACCGTCAAAGAGCGTGGGATTGTCAATGATATTGAAAGTGAAGCGGTCAAGATTGTTGTGGACGGTGAAATAGTTGACCATCTGAGTAACCGAAAGGTTGTAGAACTGATTGGGAGAGTCAATACGGCGCAGGTATTCTGCAAACAGTTGCATCAGCAGCGTCTTGCCTACACCAACATTGCCCATAAGCAGGAGCGACTTGGCAAGTTTGTATTTCCTATTGGGATATACCGACTCGGCCAGCGGGCAGCTGTTGAAATAGTAGAGGAGGAATTTTATCAGAGTTTGATTGTGCTCGTCTTCAACGAACCTGTGGCATTGGGGCGCGAGGGTGATGCGGTTGGCGACCTCAAGCAACAGTTTGTGGTGCATATCATAAATGCGAGAGTCGGTAAGTTCGGGGAATTTTTGGCGAGCCTTCTTTTCATCCTCAACAACCTTATTCCAGATGTTGGCGATTTTAATGCGCTCGTCCTCGTAAGCATCCCTTTCGCGCTTGCTTTGGACTGCAGCTACCTGTTCCGGCGTGAAGCCGTTAGCGTCAACCCTCGGGGCAGGGGGAACGAAAGCGGGCTTGGGCTTTTTCGCATTAGCCTCGGCATCACGCAATCGTTTAGCCTTGATAAAGGCAATCTGCTCGGGAGTTATACCATCCGCAATTGCTTTGGTCTCTTCCTCGGCGGTCATTACATCTCGTTCTGTCATAGCCGATAGGTTTAGTAATCAGCCGCGCCGAAATCAGCATCCTCGTCAGTAAACTTGCGAGGTTCATTGTCGGCAGGGGCATCGGTTGTTTTTTGTTTGGGTTTCTCTCTCGTCAACAGGCCATGCTCATAGCAATACACAAAGTGGCATTTTGCGTCAACGATGTCGTCATGAGTGGTCTGACCTTTGTTGGTGCAGTGTCGGGCGAACTTGTCAAGCAATGCAGAAAGCGCGTCAAGGCCGCTAATGCCATAAGTCATGCAGACCGACTCTCCCCAGATTGTGTCGCCTTTCATTTGCGGCACGGAGTCTTTCAAGGAGATTGGCGGTTTGGCAGGAGCGAAAGTCGGAGTTTTAGCCGTGCGCTGTTCTGCGTCATTCTTTGGCGCAGGAGCAGCTGGAGCGGGATTGTTCATGGTAGTTGCAAGTCGGTTATTCCTGCTGTATGCTGACGGCGAAATGATGTAGGGCAAATTGCCGTCTGTATATCTTTTGCGCGTAGCGTCAAAGTACCGCCGTTGAATGCCGCGAGATGTAAGCACCTTAGCCGAGTCAAAGAGAGCCTTGTCGAAGAAGCCCCATTTAACCAAGCGGTTTACAATCTGCTCAATCAATTCGGCAGAGACACCGGGCATAGTCTTGACCATCTTGAATCGAACCACCTCATTCCACTCAATGAAATATCCGTTGCGGTATATCGCACAGAGCAGTTTGATAATGGCGAGTTCACCTTTCAGACCGAACTCCCCGGAGATACAAACAACCTTCTCATCGGAGAAGAAGTCGGTATCCAAAGGGAAATAATCGAGTCCTGTTTTTCTCGGTCGTGCCATTTGAAATTGATTTAGAGTTCTGTTATTCTTATTCCATGCACATAAAGCATCAACTTTCGCTTGATGACGTATTCGGGAGTGCGGACACCCTTTGTATCTTCTACCACCGTAAGGCCGAAGCGTAGGTCTTTATAGACAAAATCTGCAATGTAGCGGCATGGTCTTTCTGTATAATCCCCAACCTGCTGCGAGGGGATTAGTGTGTACTTGACTTGTTCCAGCAGGTCAGCGATAAGCCCGGCACGGAGCATCAGTTTCAATTCCTGAGCACGGTCGTATTCCTTTTTGGAGGCATAGCCGCCGTACTTCTGGGCATGATACTTGTTGCCCTTTTTACCTGCGCCGGGCTTACCACTGCTTGCAAGGGCGCGGAATTGTTCAACTGTCAGCGTTTGCTGCTTCATTTGAGGCTGAAAGGTTGACAGGATAGTAATCCATGTAGCGGGTCTCGGCGATAGACTCAATCTCATAGTCGGCCATTGTTCCCTTCATGCCTTCCTTGAAATTCTCGTAGGCATCATGGAAACTTTCGGCGGGGACGATAATGTAAGATGCCGTTCTCTTTTCGGATGCTGTTTTCTCATCAATAGTGATGAAATTGACTTTGACCTTATAGAGTTTGTCGCCGTTGAACTGCGTAAAGATTTCGGCAATCTTTGTCTTCGTTGCCGAAAGCACGGAGAGGTCGCCGGAGCACAGAGGGGTCAGTTCCTCCACCACGCGAGCCTCGGCTTCAGTGCATGAGAGAGCGTCAGCGAGATAAGGTTCAGTAACCTTTTTAACCGTGCCATTCTCCATCATGCGCTCGTAACGCGCTTTGACTTCAATCCACAGTGCCATGGCTTACACCTCCTTGTTGTTGAGTTTTTCTTTGAGTTCCTTTGAGAGTACCAGCTTTACAGACTTGTGCGCGGGCACAGTCATAGGCTCGTTGGTCTGCATGTTGCGAGCCTGACGCGCGGGCACGTCCTTGACACGGAGGATACCGAGCGGACGCAGGGAAACGTCCTCGCCCTTGCTCAAAGCGAAGCTGACTTGTTCAAGCATACCGTTGACTGCGGTAATTGCCGAGGAACGGCGCAGACCACATTTGAATGTGAGATAGTCGATGATGTTTTCTTTTGTCATCATAATTGTGAGATTTAATAGGGGTGTTTATTGAGATTGATTGTTATGCCAGGAGCAGCAGCGGTAACGGTTGTGTCGGGGAACTCGCGGGCGATGCCCGACACAAATTCCTTTTCGTTGCTGTTGTCGTCAGAGAGATGCAGCAGCACTATATTGTTGACTTCGGAGAGGTCGTTGGCGTGGAGTGTACGCAGACAATTCTCGTAGGACATGTGCGACTGCACCGTGCGGTCATACCGCCTATGGTCTATGCGGCCAGCTGCAAGATTGGCATCAAGCAGGTCTTTGCGGTAGTTACATTCAAGCAGGATATTGTTGAGACCGGGGAAACGATACTTGAGAAAGTATGTATCAGTGGCAAACAGCACCGTGCCGCATTCCTCGTGACGGATAAGAAACCCGAAAGGCTCAGCCGCATCATGCTGAACAGGGAACGGCAGCACCTCAAAGCCGCATATCCGAATAGATTTGAGCGGTGGCACGGCGCGGAGGAACGGTGATGCACCATTAGGCTTCCGCAAGGCTTTTACCGTGCCCGGCGAGGCATAGATGGCAATGCAACGACCTTCAAAACCTCCGACCCTTGAAGCATGGTCGCCATGCTCGTGGGATATAAGACAGCCGACAATGTTACCGATGCGGTAATCAACGGCGCGTTGTACCTTCTGAAAGTCAACACCCGCCTCCACGGCAAGCACCTCGTTACTATTTTCGGAAATAAAGAGGTAACAGTTGCCGTGGGAGGATGAGCCTAATATCTGGAGTTTCATCGCGAGTGTCGAATTGAGGGATTAGTAACCGGGACCGTCATCAACAGGAGCAGAAGCGGGAACGCCATCGGCGGCTTCCTGCACTTCGCCTGTTTCGGGGTCAACACCTGCAGGGGCAGGTTCGGGAGTCGGAGTTGCAGAGCCGGGAGCGGCATGGTCGAAGCCGAGTTCCTCCTTGTTGCCAAGGGTCTTGATTTCCTGTTCCACTCTCTCGGAAACGTCCTCGTAGGGAACGTCAACAATGTCGCGGACTTCCTCCTCGGTACGCATACCCATGGAGAGTTCGGGAGCATAGACGGAAACCCAGAACGAGGCGGCGCGGTAGCGAAGCATCTGTTCGGGGATAGTCTTCCATTTAGAGCCGTTCTTGTTGTACCATCCCTCGTCCAATGCCATCTGAATGGTGACGGCAGTGCCGCGCAGGGCAACGGCGGACTTGGAGGTAACGGGCTTGCCGTTCTCGTCCTTGGTTACACCTTTAGGGGTAGTCCATGCAACGCACTTGACGTTGGCAATGCCGTTGGTGCAAGCACCTGCGTTGGTCATCTCAAACTTGAGAGGCTCAAAGCGACCGCAGGTGTTGACAGTGGCGATAAGGAACTTGGAAGACCATGAGGGACGGCCATAGATAATGTTGAGGTTCTGCATCACCATCAGAGGAGATGCGCCGATGCGTGAAGCCACGTCAAAGGCGATGACGCAGTTGGCGACAGCCTCATCTTCGCTGACTGTCTTTTTCGGGCCATCTTCGCTCTTGCCGCCCACGACACCGCCGATGCGGTAATTTTCGGGGACGAGGGAGGAATTGGCGAACATGTGTGAGAACTTTTCAAGGCTCTCAATGGTTGCGGGGTCGAAGAAGTTGAGACCCACAGGCATGGCAGACTGATGTGCCACGGCAAGACTTTTGTTTTCGCTCATAGCTTTTTGAGTTAATGGTTATTTGATATTGAGTTGGGAGTCCTCGGTAACACGCAGGTATATCATCTGCGCATTGGACGGAATGAACTTGTTGACGCTCTCGGCACGGTCAATGAACATCGGGGCATAGACCTCATAATGCCGTGCGAGAGTATTGCTGATGTCAATGGCAGCGTTGATTTGCTTGGCTGTGTTGCAAGTGCCGTAGGGAACGCCGTCCACCATCGGGATGCAGACCTCATACTCGTTGCCGTCAAGCGTGGTGTCAAAGAGTTTCCACTGCACCATGGTGAACAGGGTATTGAGGCGACATTCGCAGTCGTCAATGCGAGCCTTGGAGAATTGAGCGGCAACATATTCCTGCTTCTCAATTTGGGCAATCTTTTCGGCGAGGTCTTTGCCCTCGGCGGTGAGACGTTCAATTTCCTTGTCAGCTTTGGCAATGGCCTCGCGGTTGTTGAGGTTCTTTTTGATTTCGTCCATGTCGGCGCAGACACCTCTGCGGCGTTCGATAAGGTCATTGTCGGTAGCGGCCTCAACAGGAGTGGCGAGTTCTTTGTCAATGTCGTCAATCTGCTTCTGATACTCCACATATTGAGGCAGGTCGGCTAGGTTGACAGCCTCCGGGCGCACCAAGGGCGCGGCCTTCAACTTGTCATACAGGCTGGCAATTCGCTCGTCAGTCGCTTTGAGTTTGGAATTGGACTCCTCCAGACTGCTGCGGAGGCTTTCAATCTCCTGCTGATAGGACTTGAGTTGCGCGGCAAGTTCTTTGCCCTTGGCGCAGTTCGCTTCAAGTTCCTTCTTGCGGTGTTCCTCAAAGAGGCGGCGGGCTTCGTTGCGCATATCTTCGGGGAGCAGCTGACCGCAGTGAGGGCATGTGTCAGAGCCGTTATATTCTTTGGCCTTGATGGTACGCCATTCGCCGCGGAGTTTGTCAAGGCGGGCATTGGCATCTGTGATGTTGGTTTCAAGAGCCGAAATGCGTTCAGTGGTACGTTTGATGTCAATGAGGAGCGTTGAGCGCACCGAGTGTTCAGATTTCAGTTTGGCATCAATCTCGTTGCGGCGCAGGTTGGCCTTGTCGGCCTCGCTTTTGCGGCGGTCGTTCTCGGCTTCAACAACCTCCATCTTCTTACGGGCGATGGCTGACCGCTGGATACGCAGGTTGGAACGCCGTGCGTTTTCCTGCTTTACTCGGGAGTCGGAGCAATGCAGTTGCTCGTCAATCTCATCGAGTTCTTCCTGCTTGCCTTTCAGCATTTCCTCCAGCATCGCCCAATCAAGTACCTCCGGCTTCATGCGGTCGGTCTGGTCAATGCGAGGTTTAATTTCATCGGCGGCTGCTTTAAGGCGTTTCTTTTCTGCAGCCAGCTGCTTGCGGAAGTCGGCGAGCGATTTGCCGCTGAGGATGTCAAGCAGGTTGAGGAAATCGGCGTTACCAGCCGCAAGTTCGGTGTCGGACTTTATTCCGGCGAGATTGAGGAGCGTTTCGCGCTGAAGGTCTTGTTTGAGCGAAAGGAAATACTCGGTATTGGTGAGCATCTTGAAGACGGTCTCGTCAATAACCTCGCGGTTGATGCGCTCGGCGTAGTCCTTGACACGGACAGGAACGCCGTCCCATGTGCATTCGGTTACATTGCCTTTGAAGACCTCCTCAACCTGCCCGCGGGGCTTAACCCAGCTTTCTTTGTATTCGCGTTTGAGGGTGAGCGGAGTTCCGTCAATAAGCAGGGTTGCCTCAACAGAGCACTCGCAGTGGTGCAGCGGTTCGCCGTTGGCATCAACAGTACGCAGGTTGAAATCCTTGCGGTCTTTGCTGTCCTTACCAAAGAGCAGCCAGCAGAAAGCATCCATGTGGCGCGATTTGCCGATGCCGTTGCGTCCGCAGATGGTGGTGGGAGTTCCATCGGTATGGAAAACCGTGGTGCTCTCCTTTTCGCCTCGCCAATTTCGGAGGGTTAGGGATTTGATTTGTATTGCTTTCATAAGCTAAGAAGTATTTGAGTTACTTTTGTGGGAGGGGCAGGAGTCGAACCTGCTTGCAGGGTATTCAGTGGCCACGATTATTTGCCTGCTCCCGGTCCAACCCGGGTGACATTCACCGATTGTCAGCCCCCCGAATGCCGCCGGGCGTTTCCCAACGGCTGACGGCAACTAACCTTAGATTTGGTTACCTATCGAATTTTCTTTTTGGGTTTAGGATTGAGGTAATCCTGCTTGGTTGCTTTCAGTCGTCGCAGGTCGGCAGTTCTGTACTCCAACTTCTGCTTACGCTTGCAAGGCTCTACTTTGCCTTGCTTGCGCCATCGCTCCACGTTGGCACGGCCATATCGGCGAAAAGCCTCATTTTGGCTGATGTATTCGGGAGTGGTCATTACTTCGACCACCACCTCTGCTACATCGTGGAGAAATGTTTCGTAGGAAACGTATCTGTCGGAGAACTGAAGCATAGCCGGAATTACTTGTCATCTTCGTCAATGTACATGGGATTGGGCGCGTCCATCTCCTCATTGCACTTCTTTTCGTAGGCGATGAACTACGGGTCAATCTTGCTCCAACGCTTGTAGAGCCGTGCGATGTAGAATATCAGGACGAAGGCAAACGCCTTGTCAACGAGGAAGCGGAGCATCCATGTTCCGAGGTTGGCGTCCTGCTCCTCACCAAAGAGGAATATCATGGCGATACCACTGAGGACAAAGAGTATTGCTATGCGAATGATTGAAATTGTCTTGTTCATGGGGAGTAATGTTTTAATAGGGTTCTACACCAGCCTTGATGAAGGCGTTTTCTTCTTCTACCGAGCCACACCATGTGTCCAGATATTCATTGATGACTTGGTAGGTGTTATCGTCGAAGTCGTAGCCGCGGGCGGCGCAGAAAGAGTTCCACGACACCTCGGCACGGAGTTCGTCAAGGGCGACCTTGTTTGTTTTGCAGCCGGAGAGGGCAGCAGCAGCTATGAGAGCAAGAGCGATGATTGTCTTTTTCATTGTCATTCAGTTTTGGAGGTTAGATTTCAGTTGCGGTTTCGCCGTCAAACCATGCTTCAAAGTTGTCGTTGTAGCAGTATCCGGCGAGGGCTACGAGCATATCATAAGCCATGTTATTGATTTTGTCGTCATCGTCAATCACATCTCCCTCTTCCACTTCGGCGGTCAGAGCCTGTTCAAAGTGCTTGCGGCCAGCAGGGGTGATTTTAATGGGAGGGCAAACGGCGATTACGTCATAGCCGTCAACATACACGTCAGTGTCATTGCCCAAGACATTGATTGCGTGGAGGAGGTCTTCAAGTGTTGTCTTCATCTCGGCAGGTGTGATTAGTTGAACTTTGAGATGGGCTGATTAAGGGCGGGTTCGCCGATGGTGCGGACACCCTTTGCGAGGCAAAGTTCATAGAGTTTCTCTGCCATCTCGCCATATTGCACGTCAGACTTATCCCAATAGATTTCGTAGAACGTGGGGAGGGGTTTGGCGTAGAGACTGCCGATGTAGCTTGCCATGGAACACTTGTCAAGAGCGCGGCTTTTATTGTCGGTTATCACGCGAACACGGGGCTTGCTGAAGTCGAAGGCGATGCTTGAAAGGTTGGTAATCATAATTCGATAGGTATTTGAGGTGAGTGATTTATTTCTGATGCGTAACTGTGTAGTGTACGCCGTTGTCATCGGTCGTGATTTTGTATGCCTCGTATCCTGCTGCCTTGTTGAGGCGGCATACACAAGACTTGGCACTTGCCATCGGCCCGGCTTCGCGACAGTCATAAGTCACGGTAACCCCGGTAGGGATACTCTTGATGCTATCTGTAAGCGATACTCGCTTGACCAGATATACTAAAGTCAAAGCGACAACGCAATTTTCAGCGTGTTTAAGTCCTCAAATTTTTTGAGGCCGCAGGGAAGAAGAGCTTTCGGCGAGGATGGGGCTTCACAAGCCCACAGCCCCTCCT
>ENA-ORRN01000608-ORRN01000608.1-human-gut-metagenome-genome-assembly--contig:-NODE-608-length-27996-cov-5.884829_pt1 | contig 27996 bp, 27 predicted proteins | sample MGYA00242174_ERZ509132 | MGnify/ENA primary metagenome ERZ509132 (study PRJEB26280, sample SAMEA2338671) | human gut metagenome | biome: human gut; feature: human-associated habitat; material: faeces... | reverse complement strand
CGAATCTCCTTTTTCTACTCTTTTTCAAAAAGGGCGGCAGCAGACCTAGATCTCTGCTCCGCCCTTTTGCTTATGCGTTACTGCATATCTTTCTTATTTTTCAGTGAATCTTCCGGAACGGATTAGCCCCACGGATTCTCTGTCGGGTAACGAACACCCTTCGGCTGGTTGTAGCCGATCTCATCTACTTCAACACCGAGCATTTTGAATACTTCGAATAACGGTTTTCCGAAGTGTCCGAATGCTACTGCGCCGTGATGCGGATAGTTTTTCTCTACCAGTACGTGACGGTAGAATCTGCCCATCTCCGGAATAGCGAAGATACCGATGCTTCCGAAGGAACGTGTTGCTACAGGAAGAACCTCGCCCTCTGCGATGTATCCGCGCAGTTTTGCGTCAGATGTGCTCTGCAGACGATAGAAGGTGATGTCTCCAGGAACGATATCTCCCTCGAGGGTACCCTGTGTTACTTCTTCCGGAAGAGTTCTTGCCATGATCATCTGATATTTCATAGAGCAGAATGCCAGTTTGGTGGAAGCGGTATTTCCGCAGTGGAATCCCATGAAGGTATCTTTTAAGGTGTAATCAAATTTGCCTTTGATTTCGCTCTCATACATATCCTTCGGAACGGTGTTGTTGATGTCGAGGAGTGTTACGGTGTCTTTGGATACAACGGTTCCGATGAACTCGGACAGTGTTCCGTAGATATCTACCTCACAGGATACCGGGATGCCCATCTTGGTCAGACGGCTGTTGACATAGCAAGGAACGAATCCGAACTGTGTCTGGAATGCCGGCCAGCATTTTCCGGTCAGGGTTACGTATTTTCTGGAGCCTTTGTGTGCTTCGATCCAGTCTAACAGGGTGATCTCGTACTGAGCCAGTTTCGGCAGGATTTCCGGTTTCAGGTTTCCTTCGCCGAGCTCTTTTGCCATATCTTCTACGACTGCCGGGATTCTCTCATCGCCTGCGTGTTTGTTGAATGCTTCAAACAGGTCAAGCTCGGAGTTCTCTTCGATTTCTACGCCGAGGTTGTACAGCTGTTTGATCGGTGCGTTACATGCCATAAAATCCTGCGGACGCGGACCGAAGGTAATGATTTTCAGTTTTTTCAGTCCGACAACGGCTCTTGCAACCGGAACAAATTCTTCGATCATCTCAGCTACTTCTTCCGGTGTTCCTACCGGATATTCCGGGATGTATGCTTTCAGGTTACGAAGCTGCAGGTTATAGCTTGCATTCAGCATACCGCAGTAGGCGTCTCCACGTCCCTGTACCAGATTATCTCCGTGTTCTTCTGCTGCTGCAACTACCATACAAGGTCCGTCAAAATATTTTACCAGCAGAGTCTCTGCGGTCTCCGGACCGAAGTTTCCAAGATAGACAACCAGGGCATTACATCCTGCTTCCTGTACCTCTTTCAGCGCTTTCTGCATATCCAGCTCGCTCTCTACTACAGTTGGACATTCGTACAGTTCCCCTTTATAAGCTGCTGCCACTGCTTTTCTTCTGGACTCGGACAGTGTAATCGGGAAGCAATCTCTGCTTACTGCCACGATACCTAATTTTACTTCCGGCATGTTCATCATGATCTTATTCCTCCTTGATTTTCTTTCACTGTTTATTCTGACGGATCTTCCGTGCAGTTTCTTTTTCGTTTCATTTGTTTATTTACTAAACTAATCACACTGTATCACTTGTTGTATCTTTCGTCAAGATATTTTTTAGTTTACTGAAAATTGTGAAAAAATGTGTCCTGGAACATTCTTTATTTTAATTTGTTTACTTATCAAACAAATTGTGGTATGGTAAATATTAGTTTAAGAAAAAGAAGATTTTACAGGAAGGAGGTGCCTGCATGGTCACAGGAAGCAGAGAACTGATCCGGGAGATGAATCGGCGGCTTGTTTTAGAAACGGTCATCAATGACGGTCCGCTTTCCCGGGCGGCTATATCAAAAAAACTGGGACTCACCAAAGCAACGATCTCTGCTATCGTGCAGGATCTGCTGGACGAACAATATATCGAAGAAATCGGAAGCGACCAGACTCAGTATGGTCGAAAACCGATCCTGTTACAGTTCTGTCGACAGAATGGTTATATTATCACCCTCGATCTCGGCGTGGAATGTACCGTGCTGATGGTCTGTGATCTGCTTGGACAAAACTGCCGGCTTCATCAGTATAACTGTACGCTGGAACGGGACACCGCAATCGATTTCCTGTTGCAGATCATTCAGAATCAGATTCGCCTTCTTCCCGCTACTCCTTTTGGTGTCGTGGGAATTGGTATCGGCATCCATGGAACCGTCTGCCGGAATGAGATCACTTTTACTCCGAATTATCATCTGGCAGATCTTCCCATTGTAGATGTTCTGACAGACGCTCTCGATATTCCGGTATGGCTGGAAAATGAGGCAAATCTTTCTGCCCTCGCCGAGAAGACTTTTGTGGAAAATCATAAAAACCTGATTCATGTCAGCATTCATACAGTTCGATAGTCTGATACTGGTTGCTGCTGGCAATATCTACCGGAAGTTCTCCGTTCAGCTGTGCAATCTCATCTTCTTCAAAACGTTTGAACAGTTCCCCGTCCAGATATACTTCCACATAAGCCAGGAAGATATTGTCTTTCACATTCAGAGTGAACTCATGCATGTTTTCTTTGTAACGGCCTCTGTCGGTCAGGTTGGATACAACCATCGTCGGCGCGGTCTTATCTACGGTAAATGCAATCGTCTTTGCTTTTGTCTTGTTGGTGGTAGAGTTATGTGCCGCATCTTCAGAGTAGATATTGATCACATAATTTCCTTCCTCTTCAAAACAGGAAGCTTTGATCCGGTACAGATATTTCTTCCACTGTCCCTCTTCACCGGATTTTGTGATGGTGTAATCTTCGCCTTCTTTCAGGGTAACGATTTTTCCATCCAGACTGTAGGTGATCTCGATCGTTGTCAGATCATCTACGTTAATCTCCGTGATTTCCAAATCCTGTGGTTTGTTTGTATATTTCTTGTCAACCAGCGCTTTTGTACCGCTGCCAAGTTCATAGGTAGAACCGTCACGGTTTACAGAGAATGTGATCGAAGATTTTGTCTCATTTCCTGCTTTATCGGTTGCTTTCGCAGTCAGCGTATAGATATCATCCATACCCTCCGGGAAATCCTTAAAGATGACATTCATGCCGATTGCACTGCTTGAGATACTTGCCAGAGAATCAATCTTGATTTCTCCTTTATTGACACCCTTCAGTGTGATCTTTACGCCACTTGCAATAAAGTTCGTATCAGAAATACTGATCCGCGGGGCTACCGTACCGTTGTTTGCCGATTTGTCTTTTACACCGGTGGTCTTCACTTCCGGATTCTTCAGATCCACAGTAAATTTATCCTGTGCATAATCTGCGGCTTTGTTGTCTGCAAGATCCAGTCCGCTGACGGTAAAGGTATAATCTGCATCATGATTGAACACCACATTTGCGGTATGTGTATCTCCACTGTTTGCCCATCCGCCGATGGAAGGTGCACCGCCTGCGGAAGCCGTCGTGGACACGGTAATCTTTGACGGGTCAAAGTTGTGTTCGGTTACGGTAATGGTCGCTGTTCTTGCCTCTTTGTAGTAATTGCCGTTCTGCGCACTGTTATTGTTATAAGAAACTTTGATAACCGGAACAGTCTTATCCACCGGGTCATTTTCCGGGTAATAATTGGCAGGGATCTCAATTTCCAGTCCCTTGCTCTTGTCTCTCTTGTACTCTCCGTCCAGCGTCACGCGGTCATACTCCGGATGTCCCATCACAAAGATCTGACGACCGCCCATTGCCATACACAGGAATACGCCAGCCTCTTTGGACTCTGCCAGTACGGTCAGATCCTTGCAGTTATGGATATCCTCTGTAAAATTCCCATATTGGTTTTCATTCATCTTTTATGGATTTGGAATATTCTATGTTTTCAAATATTTTACTTTGAGCAAAAAACAGCTCTATAAACTTTTATCATTGCATTTTCTGGTATAATTTCATCAACTCTCCCACACAATCTGCTTCCGTCATTTTTGTACTAAAGCCATACGCAGCCATAACAGCTTTATCATTTGCAGTATGTGCTCGCCGTAACTCGGCTGGCATTGTTAAAGGATCATATAAAGCCGCAAGATTACTATTAGGATATAATGTTCTTGCTTTCAAAATTTCCTGTGCCGATTTTTCAATTTGTTCCCGATTCTTCTCCGTTACTACAGGCCACGGGAAATTGTTATACACTATTGTGTTTGAATAACTATAATCACTTTTTAATCTTCCACACACTGCTCGCATCCATGCCATATGAACATTCGACATCAATACACCAAATTCATAAAATGATGCATTTGGCATAGTGAATAATTTGTCTCCCGGAATAATTTCACCATCTAAATAATCCATTGGAATATATCTACGATTCTGAGAAGAAACTTTGGGAATCGCAATATATTGATTTTTATGTTCAAGTATTGATGCAAATAAAGTTGGATTCTCAGCCGCTTTTTTTGTGTTCGCTCTTGTACTACTAAGTCTAAATTCACGTACTTTATTCACCCGTTCTAATATCATCGGACATTTTTTTAATAATCCAGGATCAGCTCCAACAAGCCAAATACAATATCTCGGCTTTCGATCAATAAAATCTTTTCCCATCATATAATGTCTAAAAAACGGAGAAGCTTGTGGTTCTTTTTCCAAAAACTCTTCCTTTTCCTCTTCCGTCAATATTAAAAATCCACCATCAATTGCTTGCCCACCTAATGCTATTTCAGGAACATTACACAATGGTTTCATTCTTTTTTCAATGAATATATTTTCTGCATCAAGCAAATATCCATTAATATTATTCGCCGGAATTGCGTTCTCACCTGAATAAATTATTTTCTGCTTATTATTTACAGCTCTGCTAAAGCCAACAATTACACAATGAACATGCGCTTTTATTGACGCTTCACTATCCCATATAAATGTTCTGTATGCAAAATCAATATGTACACCTGATTCAAAAAGCGGTTTCCAGAGAATCGAAACACTTTCTCCCTGTGTAATTGAATTAGTTGATACCAATGCTGCTCTGATATTATAATTTCCCATATAGTCAGCTGCTTTTTTATACCAGCAACTAACATAATCAAGATTTCCTATACTCTTCCATCCTTCAAATATCTTCTCAACATCTTCCTTCTGCTCCGACGCCATCCAACGTGCTCCTACAAATGGCGGATTTCCCATTATAAACGATAATTTTTCTGCAGGAATTACATCATTCCAATCAATTCTTAATGCATTTCCTTCTGTGATATTTACATATGTCTTTAAAGGAAGAAAATCATCATTAAATCCATACACAATATTTTTCGTTTCTTCCAACATTTGAGATTCTGCAATCCATAAAGCCGTTTTTGCAACTGTAACTGCAAAATCGTTAATCTCTATTCCATAAAATTGCTGAATAGAAACTCTAATTGGATTATTTACCTCTACCAATGTCATTTGTCCGCCAACTTTTTCCTTTATCACCTCATTCTCCAAACGACGAAGCGACAAGTATGTTTCTGTAAGGAAATTTCCAGAACCACACGCAGGATCAAAAAATGTAAGTGATGCCAATTTATTTTGGAATTCTTCCAATTTTTTATCTCTGGTACGCTTCACTTGAATTGCTCTAATACTATCAAATTCCTTTTGCAAATCTTCCAAAAAAAGCGGACTAATAACTTTATGAATATTTTCAATAGATGTATAATGCATTCCTCCTGAACGTCTGGTCTCAGGATTTAATGTAGATTCAAATACCGCTCCAAATATAGTTGGAGAAATATCACTCCAATCAAAATCTTCTGACGCTTTTGTAAGAAGTAATTCTTTAATTTCCTCTGTAAAAGGTGGTATCTCAATAGTTTCATCAGCAAATAACCCACCATTTACATACGGGAACTGAGCAAGTTCTTCCTCCAAATACTCGTCTCGCTCTGATACAGGTGTATCCAATATCTTAAATAATTCTATTAAAGCTCTCCGGCAATCCTTTACTTCATATGTTTCCAAATAATCATGGAACATATTTCTCTTTCCGAAAATACCAGCATCTTCTGCATACAAGCAAAAAACAATTCGCACACATAAAGCATTCAGGCTCTTTAGTTTATGCTCTCTTTTTTCTTTCTGCTCAAATGTTTCATCCTTTTCCTTAATATCTGGTATACGATATTGTTTTAAAAACGCATCATAAATAAGCCCAACAATACCTCCTGCTTTTATTGATACTTCCATTTCATGCGATATTGTCTTTACTTCCTTTTTCACCAAGAAGTCCAACAATGGATATTTGCTTTGTAATTCATCTAAAGCAATCTTTGTCGGTTCTGGCTGTTTCTGGTTCATATCATAAATCCAAATTTCAGCAAAATTTGACGTAACAATCCACCGAGCTCTTTCATCAAAAGTCAGCTTCCCATTATATCTGTCTGCCTGTTCAAATGGAGTAAGATCAACATCTCCTGAATTCCTGATTTTCTGATCCAATGCTTTTCCAAGACTCTTCTGTTCAATAATTACTCGTGTTTCAGGAATATATACATCAATACGTTTTGTATTTCCATCAATTACAACTTTCTTTTCAAAGTTCAAACGTTCTGTCACATTATCCATTCCCAAAACATTCGTCAATAAATCAATCCAATAAGAACGTCCATCTTCATCTTCTTTCCCTTTTCCCATCCATCGGTTTACAAATTGACGGGCAGCCTCTCTTTGTTCTGCATCTGTCATGCTTTTTCCTCCTAAATAATCGTACATTCACAAATCTTTCTCCGACTATTTTTACATATCATATCCACAGTATATCATAAAATTATTACAGAACAGCATTCATATATCATTATTTGTATTTTGTCTACACACAAGGAACTTCTACCGCCAAATCATAATAATATTGATACATGATCATGTTATCTTTTGCTTCTATATACACTCTCTGAGCTTCTTTCATCAAGTTATTCCAAATATCTTTCCATTCACTAGGAGCCGAATCTAAAAACCACATATTATTAAATGACATTTCTATCGTCCCCCATAAATCATCTTCTTTACGCTCAGTTTTTATATTCATCTGCATATTTCGTGCAATTTCCAATGCATCTTTTTGTAAAAAAGTGAATTTCACTACTTTTTGAGGATCTGGAACTTTCTTAAAACGACGCATATGAGCTTCTGCCTTTTTTATAATTGTTTCCAATTGTTCATCATGCCATTTTTTATCCTCTAGTATCTCTTCTTCTGACATTTGCGCTTTTTCTGCATTAATTTCTCTTTGCATTTCTTCCAATTCACGCTGTGCAATATCATAATATTTCTTTTCAATCACCATAATCTCCCAACTCCATAAAAAAAGAAACAGTCAACATTTTCGTTACAACTGTTTCCTTTATTTTTGAAGTCCCCGGAGCATTTGTATCACTACATTCTGTTCTTTTTCATCAAGATTATTCCAAATATTCAAAACCTCTTGTTGTGATTCTGATAAGCTTACTGGAACATCCATTCCGGCAAAGAATTGTGCCATTGTTACTCCCAGTGCATCACATATCTTTTCTACAGTAGGCATAGTTGGTAAACTTTCTTTAGCAATAATTTTTCCAATCGAAGATTGAGATATACCAGTCAATTGTGACAGCCGATATTTACTCATATCACGTTTTTTACATAAAGCTATAATATTGTCCGCAATATAATCCTCTGTACGCAAGTAAATACACCTCTTTCCGATAGTAGTTACCTTAATTGTAACTAGAAATCCGAAAAAATATTAGAGATGTATCTTGCAAGTATTTACTAAGGGAAACAGTAGTATTAAAACAAAAAAAATAGAACTATATAAAGTTGTATTCCATTAATGTCAGCTTATTATCTAAATGCTCATATTCTCTTTGTATTTCTTCAATTTTATCATATAGTTTCAGCACTGTCGAACCCTTTATCATTTTATTTTCTTGGCACATCTGCCGGAATTTTTCTTTGTACTCCCGCAGTATTCTTCCTTTTTCCTCTAATTCCTCCAGTGTTTTAATTTCCTCTTTATCTGCCATGTATTTTCCTCTCAGACATAATTTTTAATACATAAATAATAACCTTTTTTTCGCTGTTGTTCAATTACAACTTATCGCCTTTTTCTCCCATCAATCGACAATCTTCTTTTTGCTATATACATATGATATACTTCTTTTTATACAACCAATTACTATTGTATAACTCACCATTTTTTCTATCTACAACACAAAAAAGTCAAGTTGTGATGGAAAGGAGGTGAGGACATGGAAATAAATTATGCACTTATAGGCAAACGTATAAGAGAAACCCGCAAACAACGAGGATTATCTGCCGAGGAGCTGGCTGAAATCGCTGATCTTTCTACTGTTTATATAAGCTATATAGAAAATGCCAAGCGTAAACCCAGTTTAGAATCTTTAATCAAAATTAGCAATGCCCTTGAAATTACTATTGATGAATTACTCTATGGAAACTTGTTATACAATCCTACGGAATATCAAACTGATATTGATTTATTAATGGCAGATTGTACCAGCACTGAAAAACGTTACATATTCGAGGTTCTTTCAGCCATAAAGAATATTTTACGAATCAATGATTGGCATCTATCCTCAAAACACAATTACGATGCTGATAACCCGAATGATTATTAAATCATTCAATAACAATCAAATATCTATTTCTACATAAACCATCTGTTAATCACTTAACTGATGGTTTATGTCTTTTTCAATCCAAAAATTCTATGATAGTTATATCAACTATAAAGGATGTCGCTATTGATGAAAGAAAGTGAAGAACGAAGCAGTAATATTGATGAACAGAAAGCCAGAATCCGGCAAAGATACAAAGGTATTGATCCAGAAGAACTGGAAGTAATTCCGGCACTTCCACCAGAGGATATTTTTAAAACAGAAAAAAAACTACGAGTAGCTGTATATGCAAGGGTATCTACGGATGATCCACGCCAAACATCCTCATATGAATTACAGAAAAATCATTATCAGGATGTAGTAAATAAAAATCCGAATTGGATGCTTGTCGAAATATATGCCGACGAAGGCATTTCAGGCACTTCGCTTCAACATAGAGATGCATTCAAAAAAATGATTGAAGATTGTGAAGCCGGAAAAATTGATTTAATCATAACAAAAAGTGTATCCCGATTTGCAAGAAACGTTGTTGACTGTATCCGATATGTACGAGAGCTTTCTTCACTCCGTCCACCCGTCGGTGTATTTTTTGAAACAGAGCATTTAAATACTCTTGATCCCAAAAGCGAAATGATTCTGTCATTCATGTCAACACTTGCACAGGAAGAAAGTCATACCAAAAGTGAAATTATGAATTCTTCCATTGAAATGCGTTTTCGTCGGGGAATATTCCTTACACCTCCTCTGCTCGGATATGACCAAGACGAAAATGGAGATCTTGTAATCAATCCACATGAAGCTAAAATTGTGCAACTTATTTTTTATATGTATCTGAATGGAAGCAGTACTCAACAAATTGCTGATTCTTTGACAGAACTCGGTTGTAAAACAAAAAAGAATAATGATGTCTGGTCATCCAGTACCATACTACAAATCCTTCAAAATGAACGCCATTGTGGGGATGTTCTGGCGAGAAAAACATGGACTCCTAATTATCTTGACCATAAATCAAGGAAAAACAATCAAGACCGTAATCAATACAGAAAAGTCGGACATCACGAAGCTATTATCTCCCGAGATGATTTCATAGCTGTTCAAAAATTAATTACAAATGCGAAATATGGAAATAAAGAGATTTTACCAGAATTACATGTGATACAAGAAGGCTCTCTAAGTGGATTTATAAGCATTAATCCAAGATGGTCTGGATTTAAAGCTAGAGACTACTTTGAAGCATCTCAAAGCGTCCTTAAACCGGCAAATATGAATGTACCTGATACAATTACTGCTTCCGCCGGTTCCTTCGATTTAAGAGACTATGAAGTTGCCAGAGGACAATTTTTCTCCTCTGTTGGTCGGATTTCTGTTTCTTTTTCATATAAACAGATCTCTTTTAACAAAGATGCTATACGGAAATTTCCAAACATAAAATTTGTCGAACTGCTAATACACCCAAGCTCAAAACTACTTGCTATCCGACCATGTTCCTCTGAAACAAAAAATAAAGTGCAGTGGTCACGTCTCAAAGATGGTCAACTTATTCCAAAACCAATTTCCGGCGCTGCATTTTTGCCAACATTATACGAGATATTTAAATGGGACAAAAAATGCAAATATAGAATATTAGGAGTTGCCCACCAAAAAGGCAATGAAAATGTCCTTATTTTCAACATGGACGATACAGAAATACGAATACCGACAAGTACCAACGACGTATCCGCCCCCAATAACAACATGCCTGATACAATATCTGATTCTAAGAGTGTGTTAGCTTATCCTGCCGACTGGATGAATAGCTTCGGTAATAATTACTATACTCAGTCTCAAGCGCCAGAATTAACAGAATTTACAGCAGACAAAAACTGGCAGACTGCTTCAGAAAGTAAACCTTATAAAGAACCCGAGCTACAAACCACTCCCAAAGAAACCATTATACAAAATATAAAGAATATTATTACAGAAATTAAAGGAGACACCCAATGAGCGAGCAACCTATAAATCAATGGAATATGACTACAGAACCTTCTGATATGATGAAAATCAACACACCTATGCCAATAACAGTCGCGCCCAGCCCCTCAAATCAAATGGAAGTCATTGACGATGATTCTTTCAGCTATGACGGTTATCAAGTTGTACGTGGCGAATTCTTCGCTCATATTTACGAACCTTCGTTTACGTTTAATAACTACAAGGTATCTGTAAATACCGCCTGCATAAAAAAACTACCCGATGTCGAATATGTGCAAATATTAGTCAATCCCATTGAAAAAAAACTGGCTGTCCGTCCCTGTCGAGAAGAAGAAAAAGACTCTTTTCGTTGGTGTTCCTCTGGAAAAAAGCGTTCGCCAAAACAAATCACCTGTCGAATTTTCTTTGCTAAAGTGATATCTCTCATGGACTGGAATCCTAATTATCGGTACAAGATTCTCGGCAAACTAATTCGTTCTGGCAATGAAATACTGTTCATTTTCGATTTAACTTCACCTGAAATATTTCCTCGTACTCTAAAAGACAATGGAACTGTAACCACTGCTAGGACACCTTCTTATCCTGAAGAATGGAAGAATCAGTTCGGTATTCCAGTGGAAGAACATCAAAAATCAATGCAAGTCAATATATTTGAAGGCTACGCAGTATTTGACATACAAGAAAAGAAGAAGGCAACTGATAAATCCATAGAAAAAGCAAAAGAACCATCAACAGCAGAAAGTGAGGAAAAATCCTATGAACAACAAACACTCTTCCCATCCACTAATATGTATTGACTTTAAAAAGAATCGTATACGAATCCACCGCAATACACTCCGTCAAATTGGTAACCCAGAATATATTCAACTTCTTGTTAATCCTGATCAAAAAATGATAGGTATAAAGGCTAGTTGTGCGGAGGATAAATTGGCACATAAAGTTAAGGATTATTTTGTCATCAATGGTAACAGTTATGAATTGTACAGCCGAGAATTACTATATTCACTTTCCCAACTTAACCTTTCTTGGGAGAAATTTAACATTTTTCGTTTAGAAGGCAATATTTACCCAGATAAAAAAATAGCTCTATTTTCCATGGATAACATCATCACAAAACTGCCACAAACAGAATTCAAATCAGAAATAATGGGAGATGAGTATGCGCAATTATAGTATATATACATTAAAAACAAAACTAGAATTCACCAATTTGTATCAATATCTCAGTGAAAAAGATTATAAACAACTTGAACAACAGATATTATGTCATTCCTATCACACCCCCATCTGCACATGGAATGGTATTGTCATTAATGGTATAGAAGCATATGAATTATTTCGTAAACACAGTATTCCTTTCCGAATAAAAAGACTCCATTTTTCCAGTAAAGAAGATGTAATTTCATGGATATGTACTGACCAACTTAAACGAGAGGATTTAACCAATATCAATAAAAAATACCTGATTGGGAAAAAATATGATGCTGAAAAAATTATAGTTTCAAGACAACTTTCATCTACGAATAAATCTCATATTTCCGGTGCAAGCATCGCAGCAAAAAAAATATCCGAAGAATGTAATGTAGCAATGGCTACCGTTTACAAATATTCTGCTTACAGTAGTGCACTAGATATAATTGATGAAAAAGTTCCGGATTTTGTCAAACGAGTTCGTTCTGGTCAACTCTGGATTTCCCAAGCTAATATTATTGAGCTTTCAGGATTACCAAAAGAGCAACTTTTAAGTCTAAATAACTACCTTCTTGCCGAAAAGATAGAACATCTCAGTTATCATGATATGAAAAGGGAATTACTATGGAATAATTACGCCAAACCGATGTTAAGGAAAGAATCTTCCGTTTCTATTCCTTCAATACGCAACCTGCCACAATTTGATCCAGATGCGGAAATTGCAAGTCTTACATTGACGATTCCCTCGTGGAACAGTTCTATCGAAAGAGTATTAAAAGTTTCAGATTTTAAAATTGCATCTGATACAGCAAAATATAAGCTTAAATATCAGCTTATGTGTCTAATATCAACCACAAATAATATTTTAAAAAAATTGGAGGAAATATAATTATGGATGGAAATACCGAAGATTTACAAAAGTTTGTTCCCCAAGTGCATTTTGAGCAAATACCTATTAAAAATTTATGTTCAAATCAAGATTATCAACGTAATCTTTCCATCAAACACGTTCAGCGTGCTGCAGCTAATTTTGATCTTTATCAGATAAACCCTGTAAAAGTAAGTAGACGTGATGGGATAAATTATGTGTTCAACGGACAACACACTATAGAGATTGTTGCTCTCGTCTCTGGATCAAGAGAAACTCCTGTCTGGTGTATGGTTTATGATGATCTTGTTTACACCCAAGAAGCAGATATTTTTGCAAATCAGATGAAATATGTCAAATCGTTATTACCTTATGAAATATTCATGGCTAATATTGAAGCTGGTAATGATAGAGAACTTATTATTCGTGACCTTGTTGAATCATATGATCTCACTATTACTTCTTCCTCTCGCCCCGGAGGTATATGTGCTGTATCCACTTTAATTAATATCTATGAAAAATATGGTTTTCACACTCTTGATCGTGTTTTACGCCTTTGTGTTGCCACATGGGAAGGTGCGCCTATGTCCTTTAGTTCCAATATGCTTAATGCTATTGCCCGTCTGGATAATGCTTATGGAGAAACAATGAAAGATGACACCTTCAAAGAAAAAGTTGGGCGTGTCTCTGTCAGAGAAATCAGTCGTACTGCCAGAGAACGTCGTGCCGGTTCATTAGGATTCGCAGAAGCTCTTTTACTAGAATACAATAAAAAATCCAAGTATTCACTTCCTTTTGAGAAATTATACACTCATAAAACACCCAAAAAAAGAGAACCATCAACTGAAGATGAATCCGGTCAAAGTTCCACTCCAGAAGGTCAGTTAGATTTATTTTCTACGGATCAAGAGAATACTCAGGCTCTGCCAAACGAATAGCGCAGAGCCTTCAGCCTTTAATTCTATCCATACTTTCAAAAGAACACCCTGCTTTAAGGCTCTCTTTCATGCAATCACTATTTTATCTTATCCCAAATTCATCAACCGCTCCATCCGCCACCTTATATATGAATACCCATTCCAAATATTTGCTTTTACCGGATACTCTTTCCTGTAAACAAATACAGTGTGATATTTAACAAAATGTATTCTACACCAATTATGTATATCTTTCATATATATGTTATTTATACCATTCATCCACTGTTCTAAAGCCCATATGTCTTTATCTGACACTAACTCCATTATGAACAGTACATTATAATATTGAATGACACCTACTCTCTTCCTTTCCTCTATTAACCTTTTACACAATAACCTATACTTAATGTTCATATCGTTCCTATGCCCCTCCCTCTAATCTATATTTTCCATCCTTATATACGTTATATATATAATTATTATATAGTACATATAAGTGCGGATAATAATTCAAACGTTTCCGCTCCGCGCACTTCGCCGATAATTACGCGGTCCGGCCGCATACGCAAAGCTGCGCGGATCAGATCGCGGATCGTAATTTCTGTTCCTGATTCCAGATTTGCCTCTTTTGCTTCCAGCCGCACCAGATTCTCCACACCCTGGATCTGCAGCTCTGCATTGTCTTCGATGGTTATGATGCGCTCGCCCTTTGGAATGTAGGCGGAAAGCGCATTCAGAAATGTCGTTTTGCCAGATCCGGTCGCCCCGCCGATCATCATGCTGTAGCGGGTCCGGACGAGGGCCTGCAGAAACTCTGCCGCCTCTTTTGTAATACTCCCGATGGAGACCAGAAATTCCATCGTCACCGCCTGCTCTGGAAAGCGGCGGATGGTCAGAATCGGTCCGTTTAATGCGACCGGTTTCATGACAACGTTGACGCGGTCTCCATTTTCCAGCCGTGCATCCACAATCGGATTCTGTTCATTCACCACGCGGTTGCACCGGCCTACAATCTGCTGAATCACATCCTCCAGCTTTTCCGCGGAGGTAAAGCTTTTGCCGTATCTCTCGATTCTGCCGTTCCGTTCCACGAAGATATGCTGATAACCGTTTACCATAATTTCGGTAATTCCCGCATCTTCCAGCAGCTCCTGCAGGACATCGAGCCTCCTCACACTGTAGAACAGCTGTCTGCGCAGCTCCGCCTTCTGTGCCACCGGAAGATACCGTGTTTCTTCTTCCCCTAAAATCAGACGGTCAATCTCTTCGAGAACCTCTCCGTCATCCGGTTCGGATGCGATATCGATCCGCTCCATCAGTTTTCTCCGCAGAATTTCCGGCATTGTCATGTTTCTTCTCCTCTTCTTCCGTCCCGCAGAATCTGACGCACATAGTCGCCCAGCTCGCTCCAGACAAGCTCCTCAAAGTAGGCTTTTCCCGTCCGGTTTGCCGTGTGGAACGGAACGTGGATTTTCCGCATCTTGTCCAGCACCGACTGGCAGTCCCACCGGCGCAGCAAATTTTCAAACTGCTCCATTTTTGCCGCAGAAATCACATCATTCCTTATCGGAACGTAAATTTCATTGCAAAAATCCAGGATCTGATACAGATCCGCCACGCCATCCCCCAGGTCGAGAATCAGCACTTCATAGCTGCTGTTCTTCTCAATCTCCTGAAACAGCCATTTCCATTCTTCGTATTTTGCAGTCTGAATGTCCATCGGCGATGCGGCGGGCGGCAGATAATCCAGGTTCTGCATCGACTGGACCATTCCGCCCAGTTTGTAGATGATGCCCTGATTTTCCTGTCTCGCATAATACAGAATATCGCTCATCCCCCTGTCGTAACTGCATTCCAGCAGCCGTTCAAATCCGGAATAGCTCTCCATATTGAGATACAGAACCGCCCGCTCCTTCGCCAGAATCTGCCCCATCGTCAGGGCAAACGAGGTCTTCTGCGTCCGTCCGACCGGCGAATAAATGCCGATGATGCGCATTTCCTTTTTCGGCAGCAGTGCAGGCGATGTATCGACACCGTTTTCTACGCCGTAGCACGCCATGACCTCGCGGATCACCTTTTCCGACGACTGGTATTTGTAGACCGCCGGATACTGATCCAGCACCGGACTGTGTACGCCCTCAGACAGAATGATAATCTGACGGATCGGATACCGGCGGATCTCTTCTTTCATCGCTTTATCCGAAATCAGAAGAATCTCTGTTTCGTTATTCTTTGCGAACTCCAGAAACATCTCCGCACTGGAAAATGCATGCACTTCGAACGGAATATTTCTCTTCTGGTTCAGATATTCCATAAAATTGCGTGCATATTCCATTTCCGTGTCACAGACTGCAAAAACACTCTTTTTCTTTGCAGTATTCAATAAAATCCCCCAATCCAGAGCAGCACTCCCATCAGCACGGGAACGGAAAAATGGATGCACTCCATGCCCCACTTCCCATCGTAATAGGGAACCGGCTCTGTTTTTTTCTGGTATTTTCTTTTGGTAAAATAAGTTTGGAAATAATTGAAAAATTTGGTAAGACGCTGCGGTAAATTTCCGCAGACGAGAATAATTCCGATAGATAAGACCGCTCCAGACAGGAACGACACAATCATACATTTCAGGATCGCTGGCACACCGAGAAAGCCTCCAACAGCGGATAGGAGTTTGATATCTCCCGCGCCCAGCATATGAAAATAGAACAGAATGTAAAGTGCGAGTATCGGGAAAAGCATCCCAAAAAGAAAAATACCCGCTCCCGCGGTGCCATAGCGGATGAGCTGTGTAACCAGCCCGGCGATCCATGCGGTGATAATCCATTCATTTGCAATTCTGCGTGTTCTTAAATCCATCCATACCGCCCCTGTCGCAACTGTCAGTAGCAGACAGTGCTGCAAAGACATTTTGTCTCTCACCTCCCGTTTCGTTTGGGTCAACTTGATTGTGAGGTCATTATAGTTGCCTCTTTTCGATTTGTCCAGCGGTTTTCGGCAACTTTTTCCGGTTTGTGAATTGCCTCCAAAAACGGGATGAAAATTTCTCACACCAAAAAGAAAAATCGTGTGAAAGGTTTTCCGTTTTTCGCGGATTCGTAGAATCGTATCGCAATTTCACCGCTGCTTTTTGGCTATTATTTTATGATCCTTTTTTGAAAGAAATTCCCCAGCCGCATCACAGTAAAAAGAAACAGACCAGAACTTTTTTCTTCGTTCTGGTCTGCTTCCATACAGTTTTTTCTGTTTTTACTGAATAAAATCCGCATACTCCGCTCTGCTGACCTTCTTCAGATCCTCCGGCGCCATGCACAGCGTGGTTCCGATTCTTCCCCCGCTCACGTAAACTTTATCAAATTGTGCCGCACATTCCTGAATCACGGTCGGATACTGTTTTTTCATTCCGATCGGGCTGCATCCGCCGCGGACGTATCCGCTGACTGCAGTGATATCTTTGACATGGATCATCTCGATGGATTTCTCCCCCACCGCTTTCGCCGCTTTTTTCAGATCCACTTCCTCTGCGATCGGAAGCACCAGCACATAATACTGCTTGCTTTTTCCCTGTGCCACAAGCGTTTTAAACGACTGCTCGACCGGCGCGCCGGTTTTCTCTGCTGTGTGAAGCCCGTCGATAAATTCATCGCATTCATATTGAAGAACTTCGTATTTGATTTTCTGGCGGTCCAGAATCCGCATTGCATTTGTTTTGATTTCTTTTTCTTTTGCCATTATTTTCTCTCCGGTGCTCCCTGCAGTGCATACAGTTCTTTTTTGAGCTGTTTGATTTCTTTTTTCATTTCAATATTTTTCTGTTTCAGCCGTACGACAGCATCCCCGGCTTCTTCCGGTTTTACAGAAAGTAAACGTGCAATGCCGAGGGTATTGATGTGTTTTAAGCAGTAATCCGCATACGCTTTTTCACCGGAAAGCATGGTCACGCGGACGCCGCCTTTGTATTTCTGGGCACTTAAGATTTTGATCAGACGGATTTCCCCTGTTTTTGCAACGTGGGTTCCGCAGCACGCACAGCTGTCGTAGCCTTCGATCGTCACAATCCGCACCTGGCCCTCGATCTCTTTTTTGCTCCGGTAATCCATGGTTTCCAGCTCTTCCTTTGACGGATAACTGATCGTAACCGGAACATTTCGAAGCACGGCTTCGTTTGCCTCCTGCTCCACATCGTAGAGCTGCTCCTCGGTCAGAACGCCGTCAAAATCAACGGTAATGACATCACTTCCCATATGGAATCCAACGTTGTTGAAACCGTAAATCCGATGCACGATACCTGACACGATATGCTCTCCGCAGTGATTCTGCATATTGGAAAAACGTTTTTCAAAGTCAAGTTTTCCAACTACCGTTTTGCCCGGCTCGAGCGGTGCTTCCACGGTATGCCAGATTTCGCCGTCGATTTCCTGTACATCCGTTACAAAAATTCCATCCAGTGTTCCCTCATCTGCCGACTGGCCGCCGCCCTCCGGGAAAAATGCGGTCTGATCCAGCAGCACGCGGTACATGCCGCCCTCGCAGACGCTCCGTTCTACGGTTGCCTCAAATTCACCCAGGTACGCATCCTGATCAAATAATCTTGTTGTGCTCATAATTTTTCCTCTTTTCCGTCTATTCGTTTACAATGTCAATCTGGCACATTTTCATAGCTTCCAATGCATTTTTATGACTCTGCGGCGTTACGCCCGCGCACGCGGATGCATCGACCGAAATCGGCACTTCCGGATAAAATGCTTTCAGCAGCATGGCATTGGAAATCACGCAGATGTCGGTGCAGAGTCCCACGAGTTCAATGAATTCCGGCACGCCGCCTGCCAGTTTTTCGATCTCCTCCGGCAGATTTTTTGCACCGAAGGTGATTTTATTCATCACCACGGCCTGTTTTTTCTCCGCCATTTTCTGAATTGTATCCTGCAGTGCATGACCCTTCGTTCCTTCGATACAATGCTCTACCGGAAGTTTTCTGCCCTCGGACGTTTCCAGATAATCCGCAAAATGGGTATCTCTGGTGCAGATAACAGCTCCGTCAAACGAATCCATCACCTCTGCAACGCGGTCAACAATCCCGACCGCCTCTTTCGTGCCGAGACTTCCGTCGATAAAATCATTCTGCATATCTACTACAATTAATACTTTCATCTTTGTTCTCCCTTCTGGGACATTTTTTTATAAATGCTGCATCCAGCTCAGTGCCAGTGAAATCCAGCTCTGGCACTCTTCGCGTACTGCGTTCTGGTATTCATAGCTCTGTGTCTCCTCGCTTGCAAGGCCAAGGCCGTGGCCGCCGACCGGATAAATATGCATTTCTACCGGAATCTCCAGTGCATGCAGTGCAGTAAAGAACAGAATGGAGTTTTCTACCGGCACGCAGTCGTCCGGCGCGGTATGCCACAGGAAGGTCTTCGGCGTATCGAGGCTGACCTGATTCTCGAGAGACATCTCGTCTACCAGCTCATCATACCGGTCTCCCAGCAGATTGGTGAAGGATCCGCGGTGCGCTTTCGGACCGGATGTGATAACCGGGTAGGATAACAGCAGACCGTTCGGACGAAGCTGCTCTGCGTCTACGCCAAGTTCTTCTGCAAGGAATGTTTTCTTTTTCCAGAACACACCGTACGATGCTGCCAGATGGCCGCCTGCGGAAAATCCCGCTACTACTACTTTGTTCGGATCAATATGATATTCTGCCGCATGCTCCCGCAGATGTGCAACGGTCCAGGCAAGCTGGTGGAGTGCCGTCGGATAGTGAGCTGCCGGAGCAACACTGTAATGCAGAACAACAGCGTGGTAACCGGCTCCGACAAACTTCAGCGCAATCGGCTCTGCCTCACGCTCGGACACCCATTCATAACCGCCGCCCGGGCAGATCACGATGACCGGACGCACGCGTTCCGGAGCAATCTCACGCGAGTTGTCCAGAAAATACGTATATAATTTTGCAGTTTCTTCTGTATCTTTTACTTTGACATCTAATACCTGATAATTCATAAGTTCTTCCTTTCCCTCAATTTTTCCGGGTACGGCCACAGCCGCCAGTTTTTACTCTGTTGTCATTATACCGTATCGGCGCAAAATATCAAGCGTATCGCACCAGACACTTTTTTCTTTTCAAATCCAATTGCTCATAGTATAATAAATTTATATTTGCATGTTTTTGAGCGGCAAAAATAACACATAAAGGAGTATATTGCAATTATGGATTCCAATCTTATTGTCCTTACCGATCAGGACGGAAATTCTGTCCGTTTTGAGCTTCTGGATATCGTAGAATACAAGGAGGATGAGTACGCAGTTCTCTATCCGGCCGACGGCGGCGATGACGAACCGGTACACATTCTGCGCATCATTTCCGAGAATCTCGATGTCAACGAAGCCGAGTTCGAAGGCCTCGATGACGATGAACTGATCGACACCATTTATCAGATCTTCCGCGAGCGCAACGATCTGGACGACTGATTCTGCCACGCAAAAAGAGCAGCATTTTTACCTTTCACACGCCGGTAAAATGCTGCTCTTTCTTTATTCTAATTTTTCCTCTTTCTTTGAATATTTTTCCAATATCGCAGCCAGTGGAGAGAATATCTCTTTCTGAGGGACATTACAATTTATACTGCATAAAATTCCCATTGTGCACAAATCCAAAATCTGTATACAACTTAACGCCCATATCCGATGCCGTAATCTGTATTGTTCCGCATCCATATTCTTTTGCATCTTCTATCACACGGGACAGCAATTCTTTTGCAATACCTCTTCTTCGATACGCCGGATCTGTAAACATACTGGACAGTAATCCAATTCTGCCGCTCGGGCATCCAAAGTATGGAGGTTTTTCTACAAATGACATTCCACTTGTTGCGATGATGCTCTCTCCGTCAACAGCAATCCAAGATACAAAAGTACCATCCGCCATATGACGTTCATAGTAATCTTTTAACGCAGGTGCTAAATCAATTTCTTCTTTTGCCCCCTCTTCGCGAAGCTGATGGATTCTCATCTGAATGAAAAGATCCAGTTCCTTTTGGGTAAGTCTTTTATATTCGATTGCCATTTTTATTTCCTTCTGCTTATTTTCTCACATCCAGCACCTGCACATACGGGTCGTCCTTTGTGCATGGTTTCCAGTCGTCTTTTCCCTCTGCGTTCGGGTTTCCGGTTTTCATGAAATTGGTCCAGTCGTCCATCATTTCTTTGCTGAGGGCATAGTCGCCTTCGGTTTTCGGGCGCCAGCTTCGGCCCAGGGTTCCGAACATGTACCAGAGCTCGGAGGAGTGGAAGGCTCCGGCATCATCGCCTAACAAGGCACGGGTGAAGTAGTAAACGTAAGCCGGTTTTCTTCCGAGTTTTTCCAGCGCAAGGCTCCAGTTGATGCATCCCTTATAGATGCCGCCGTGCTCGCCTTTTTCTTTCATCTCCGGGAACACGCCGATGTCGTCTGCGGTTGATCCGAGCATATATGGGATGTCCTTGATTTTTCCTTCGGTTACGGCATCGTTATAGCCGCAGGTCAGCAGATGATTGTCGATGTTCGGTACGAAGCTCAGCATTCTCGATGGATTTACGCGGCCAAACTCCTCCTGCAGCTCCACAATTTTCTCAGCCGGAATCGCACGCAGTTCTTCGAGTGTTTTTGCTCCGCTAAGCTCCACAAATTCCTGGCCGATGGTTTCTGCCTCGGAAAGCGGCATATCGCGGTTCAGTCCGGTGTCGTAGCCGCCGGCGCTCTGGAAAATGGCTTTGCTGATCCAGTTTTCAGTCAGCGGAGAACTGATGAGTGTCTGTACGCTCATGCATCCCGCGGACTGGCCGAATACGGTGATATTTTCCGGGTCGCCGCCGAATGCTGCGATATTTTCTTTTACCCATTTCAGTGCTGCGATCTGGTCGAGAATCGCGTAGTTTCCGCTTCTTCCGACACCGCTCTCCTCGGACAGCCACGGATGTGCCAAAAATCCGAAAGCACCGAGACGGTAATTGATCGTAACGAGAATCACTCCGCGTTCGCAGTAAGCAGCTCCATCAAATTCGGATTCGTGGCTGAAGCCGTGCATAAACGCGCCGCCATGAATCCAGAAAGCAACCGGCAGTTTTTCATCCACTGTATTTGCCGGTGTCCAGATGTTTAAGTACAGACAATCCTCACTCTGGTTCATACCAAATTCCGGATCGAGATAAAATTCTTTTCCATAGAAGGAGTCCGGCTCATGCTCGGTCTGCGGGCAGACGCATCCGAAATGATCCGCCTTATAAACGCCCTCCCAGCACGCCGGTTCTTCCGGCGGGCAGAATCGTTTTTCGCCTACCGGCGGCTTTGCGTACGGAACGCCGCGGAATACTGTGTAGCCGTCTTTTTGCACACCATGAACCTGTCCATATTTTGTTTTTGTCTCTGTAATTGCCATAAGTAAAAATCCCCTTTCCATTCCTTATAACTGTGATAATGGTTTTCCCTTAAGGATGCAAAATTCTGTTTTCCTATACTGATTACTTTTTCCATCCATCACACCTGCTTTCGGAATTTGTCCTTTTCTCGATTATACACTATCCTTTCCTGAATTCCAATCTTAAAACATCCCATTCGCCGCATACGTAAAAAACAACAACGCCAGAAACAGCACTTCCAGCACCGCTCCCAGAATGGTAATGATCTTTCCCGTCTTCTCTTTCCAGATTTTTTTCATCCCCAGATACAATAGAATTCCGATCACCGCGCCAAGCGTATTATCGATCACATCCGTAATATCACTCGCGCCGATCGCAAAAATATACTGCGTCACCTCAAAAAACAGGCTCAGTCCCGATGCAAGGAGAATGCGGTTCTGGATTTCGCTGTCCGGATAGAAGGCTGAGATGCAGAGGCCGAACGGCAGAAAGACCAGCATATTTTCGATAATTTCACTAATCTGCACTTTCCCGTTCACCACAACCGACGCCGCATACGGAATCAGATTAATCCCCCGCAGGTGCGGAATTTCTTCCGGGCGCAGGGCGAATTTGAATAAAATGCACCAGACAAGCAGCGCCAGGTAAATGCCGAATACCACAAGTAATGCTTTTGATTTTTTCTCGTTTTTCCAGGTCATGTTCTTTCCTCTCTCATCTTCACTTGATAAGAGGATTCTACCAAAACATTCTTAGGATTCCGCTTCTTCTTTTCCAAAGAAATCCCTATAGATTTCCTAAGATTTTCTGATGCTCAGATTCTTTTACATTTCTTCATCATGCCAATTTATTATATCTTTCATATCAATTATATCTTTTACATATCGCAAAAAACTGTGTATAATACACCGTGTGTAGAGAAATGAATCAAAATGAAAATCCCATGTTCCCCTGGGACAGCAGTATTCTCCCCACTGCTGTCTCTCCTTTCAGTGAAGGCTGTCGCAGACAGTTTTCTGTGGTGTAGGTAAAAGAGGAGGCCGTGCACTGAGCACAGCCTCCTCTTTTCGTGTTTTTCATCTTTATTTTTTCATCTTTATTTCTTAATCTCATATCCGCAATACTGCATCACCAGCTCACAGAACATTGCGTTTGCCCAGGAGAACCACTCTCTGGTGTAAACGGTCGGATCATCTACGAAAACACCCTCGTGCATCAGCCCTGTGCCGCCGTCGGTTGCCATCAGTTCGTGGATCATCTGATGTTTCTCCTCTTTTGTCGGTGCGGTCAGTCCCTCGATGGCTTTGGAGATGTGCCATACGTAGCGGACCGGTGTGTGCGGACTTCCGATTCCGGAAAGCTTTGTTCCGGAATAGTAGAACGGGTTTGCCTCGCTTAAGATCAGCTTTCTTGTGTTGTCAGCCACTTCCTGGCTTTCCGGCTCGTAGCCGAGATAGCTCATAGCCAGAAGACTCGGTACATTGGCGTCGTCCATCAGGTTATACTGGCCAAAGCCGTCTACCTCGTAAGCATAAACATCGCCAAGTCCCCAGATATGGGTGGTACCGTAAGTCTCGATGGCCTGTTTTACGGTCTTTGCCATCTCTTCTGCTTTCTTCGCAATCTCCTCTTTTCCGCCGACGAAATCTGCGATCTCTTTCAGATAATTCAGAACAACAACCGCAAACATGTTGGACGGGATCAGGTAACCGTAACGGCAGGAGTCATCGCTTGGACGGAAGCCGGACCAGATCAGGCCGATGCCGGATTTTACCTGCGCACCTTTTCCGTCTCGGGAAAGCGTGTCGGTGTAGGAGCAGTTTTTCCGGATGAAGCTGTACGGGGATTTCTCCTCGTGATTCATTTCGGTCTCAAATACAGTCAGGATTTTGTCAACGCCTTCCCAGAAAACCTCGTCAAACTGATCCGTTCTTCCGGTGTTCTTCCAGAACAGATAGGAGAACTGCAGCGGATAGCAGAGAGAATCGATTTCATACTTTCTCTCCCAGATCCACGGTCCCATATCGGTCTCGTCCTTCTCCCAGCAGTTGCCGTTCGGTCCTTCGTTGAATGCGTTTGCGTATGGATCGATGTTGATGCACATAAACTGGCGGCGGATGAGGCCTGCGATCAGGTCAGCCAACTCCGGGTCGTTCTGCGCCGGAACAAGGTACGGGCGCAGCTGTGCTACCGAGTCACGCAGCCACATGGCCGGGATATCTCCGGTGATGACGTAGGTGCTGCCGTCCTCCATTTTCTTTACGGTTGTGTCGAGGGTATTGGAGTAGCATCGTTCAAACATGTCAACGATTTCCGGCTCGTCTTTCAGTTTTTCTCTCAGGCTTAAAATCAGCTCCTGAATGGACTTTGGTAAGGTCTCTTTCATTCTTTTTTCATCCTTTCGCTCAATTTTTCTCATTTCCCGTTATTCTGCAACAGGGCATCTCCGCAATCGAAAATGCCCTGTTGTAGTTCTTATAAAATTAATGTATCAGACTTATTTCTGTGCGTCAATCTGTTTCTGAGCTTCTTCGCGGATGGTCTCCCAGCCTGCGGTCTCAAGCTCTGCATCGATTGTTTTTACAAGCTCTCTCGGATCCTGTGCGCCGGTGAATAACTCAGAATAGTATTTCTCATATACGGCACGGCAGTTTGCAAGCTCTGTTTCGATGTTGGAGGTATCAAGGTTGAATCCAAGCATCTCAGACGGAGTTGCTTTCTCGTTCAGCTCTTCTACTTCATCCCACTGGTTGAAGTCAACATCGTCTGTCTGTGTTACATTGAAGAAAGTACCCTGGGTATATCCGGCCATGCCCCAGTCAGTGGTCAGGCGGTGTACTTTATTGTCATCGGTGTACTCGAAGTCTGTTCCTTCTGCTCCATAGTAGAACCAGTCACGCACTTTGGAATCGGTGTTTACCAGGTTCAGAAGCTGAAGTGCTTTGTCCGGGTGTTTGCATCCGGAGTAGATACCATTGATGGAACCACGTACGGTTGTGTTGGAAACGACTGTGTTGCCATACTGTACTGCTGAACAATTGGCGATACCATTGTTCGGGCCCCATGTTGTTTTTGCAGCGCCGCTCCATCCCTGTGCAGCAAAGAACATTGCGTATTTGCTGGAATCATCTGCTGTCGGAGCATCCCCGTTGATGATACCTTCCTGATACATTTTACGAACGATGTCCAGGTTGGAAAGGATTTCTTCGTCATCCAGCGGATTGACAACGGTCTTGGTGTCATCGCCGTATTTAACGCCGATTGCCGGAAGTCCGGAGCTTAAATCATCGTAGTTCAGGTTCAGCAGGAAGTTTGCACCATTTTTGGACATGAAGTACGGAGATCCGCCTTCGCCTTCTTTTACTGTTTTCAGAGCATCATACAGAGTATTGAAATCTGTTACAGAGTTTACATCAATGTTATATTTATCTGCGATATCCTGATCCCATACAAAGTACTCGGAAAGGGAGCTGTCTTTGTAGGTCGGTACGCCGTAAATTTTTTCATTTACTTCTACTGCTTTCCAATAATCTTCCGGAATCATGTTATACAGCTCGGAAGCGTTGTCTTTGAGCAGATCTGTAATGTCCATCAGTGCGCCGGTGTTAACCTCGGAAGAGTAACGGTTCTGGTCTGTGAACAGGATATCGAAGTACTCACCGGAGTTTGTGATAACGCTTCTTCTGTTATCCCAGTCGCCCCACGGAACGATCTCCATGTCTACATTAACGCCGATTTTCTCCTCCAGATATGGGTTGATCTGCGCAAGCCACTCATCATAATCCTTCGGCATTCCGTTACCAACCTGAATCCATTTCAGTGTAACAACTTCATCTTTTGCATCACTCTTTGAAGAGCTGGTGCTTCCGTTGCTGCTTCCGCAGCCTGCCAGCATACCGCCGGCCATAACAGCAGAAAGTGCAAGAGCTAAAAACTGTTTCTTTTTCATTATAGCATCCTCCTAATATAAAATATAGAATGTTGTGATTATCCTTAACTGAAACCTTTTGCTTCAGTATGAGATCCATAGTGTAAATGGTCGATCAGCCTTTTACAGCACCAACCGTCAGACCGGAAATGAAGTATTTCTGGAAGAACGGATAGCAGCATGCGATCGGGATGATGATGATGATTGCCATCGCCATACGGGCGCCCTCTTTTGGCATTGAGTTCATGTACTGTGCCGTGGTAACGCCAAGAGACGGGTTGTTTGCCATCATCTCAATATTTCTCTGTACGTGATCCAGCAGAGCCTGCAGGGAATACAGCTTGGTATCGCTGATGTACAGGGAAGACTGGAACCAGTCGTTCCAGTAACCGAAGGTAAGGAACAGGGCGATCGTTGCCATCAGCGGTTTCGACAGCGGCAGGGCGATCTTTCCGAAAATCTGGAACTGGGTTGCTCCGTCGATCTGTGCCGACTCAATGATGGATTCCGGAATGTTGGTCTTGAAGAACGTTTTACAGATAACAACGTTAAACGAAGAAACACAAAGCGGAAGGATCAGCGCCCAGATACTGTTTTTCAGGTTCAGGAACTGTGTGTTGACTACATAAGAAGAAATCATACCACCATTGAAGATCATGGGAATGAAAACGACCATGGTGAAGAATCCGCTCAGTTTGTAGGTGCTTCTGGAAAGAACGTAACCCATCAGCATCGTAAGGGCAACACCGATTACCGTACCGATAACCGTTACCGCAACGGAAACGCCAAGTGCAGTCACAATCATCTGTCCTTCCCGAAGAAGGAATTTGTAGGAATCCAGCGAGTATGCACTCGGGATAAACTGGTAGCCGTTCATCTTGATCGAATGCTCAGAAGAAATTGAGATCATGAAGATGAATACCACCGGGATAATGCAGGCCAGGGCGAGGATCACAAAAATAACATTGAAAATTGCATTTGTAGATCCCTGGATCTGATTTAAATGTGAAGAGGAAGCCAGATCAAGATCTTTTTTCTTTTTTGCCATTTTTGTACCTCCTTAAATAATCGCGCTGTCTTCATCAATCTTCTTCACAATGGCGTTGGCAAGAAGGATGGTGATGCAGCATGCAACAGACTGGAAGAATGTTGCCGCAGAAGTCATTCCGATCGGAGTAGAAGACTGCAGTGCGTTGTATACGTATGTGTCGATAGTTGCTGTCGTTTTGAAAATCGAACCGCTCGCTCCCTGGGAAAGCTGGAAGAACAGTCCGAAGTCGGAGTAGAAAATGCTTCCAATGTTCATGATCAGCAGGGTGATGATCGTCGGCTTGAGGAGCGGAAGGGTGATGTAGCGGATCTGTTTCCACTTCTTCGCTCCATCGATTTTTGCCGCTTCGTAATATTCCTTGCTGATTCCGACAATGCTTGCCAGATAGATAACCATCGAAAAACCGATGTTTTTCCAGATATAAACAAGAAGGATGATGAAGGGCCAGTACTTTTTCTCCTGATACCAGACGATAGGCTCAATTCCCAGCTTGCTTAAAATTCCAAGGTTGATAAGACCGGTCTCTGAGCTTAAGAGTGCGTTTACGAGGTAGCCGCACACAACCCAGGAGATCATGTAGGGAAGCAGGATCAGGGTCTGATAAATCCTGTTTGCAAATTTCGATGTGATCTCGTTCATAAAGATCGCCACCATGATGGCCACGGTGGTTCCGATCACGATAAACAGAATGTTGTATCCGATGGTGTTTCTCGTCATCGTCCAGGCTTCATCCGAGGAAAACAGATAAGAGAAGTTGCTGAAGCCTACCCAGTCACTCTTCAGAATCCCTTTTCCCCAGTCAATCCGTTTGAAGGCAATGACCAGACCGAACATCGGCGCGTAGTTGAATACCAGCAAAAACACCAGCCCCGGCAGGGTGAGCAGAAACAGCGTCAGGTTGTCGTAAAACGATCTCCGCTTTTTCAGCTTTTTCAATTGTGCGACCGATC
>ENA-ORRN01000584-ORRN01000584.1-human-gut-metagenome-genome-assembly--contig:-NODE-584-length-28511-cov-2.740582_pt1 | contig 28511 bp, 41 predicted proteins | sample MGYA00242174_ERZ509132 | MGnify/ENA primary metagenome ERZ509132 (study PRJEB26280, sample SAMEA2338671) | human gut metagenome | biome: human gut; feature: human-associated habitat; material: faeces... | reverse complement strand
AATAATCAATCAATAAAAGAGATAAAATACAGACCTTTCCTTGAAGGATTAAAAGCTAATATGAATTATTATTCCGCAACAAACATTGCAGCTAATCCAGAACGAAACGTGATCGTTACTGCCATGTATCATATGGACTTAGTTCATTTATACGACTTTCAAGGAAACCTGAAGAAATCTATTCAATTTTCAGAAAACCCAGTCCCAAGGGTAAATGAAGAAAGAGAAGCACTTGCTTTGGAAGAAGGATACAATGGAACATCCTTTATCTTTCCTTCCGAAAACTACCTTTATTTAAAACGGAGTCACGTTGAAGTCGAAAAAAGGGTGGTTCTTATATTCCTCATGAGACATTTACAATTGTTAAACTTGATTGGGATGGTAACGTTATCGGACACTATTCTTTTGATGAAGAAATAGGATTTTTCTGTGTCAATGAAAAAAACTCCGATTTATATATCATTGTGCATACAATAGAAGGAATGAACGAGTATTACGACTTAAAGAAATATAAAATATGATTGTTGTGCCGTTCAAATTGATGGACATTATTATAAGTCTCAATGTGAAGAATCTATCTGTAACACAACTTCAAATAAGCATATCTGAATTAAAAGTGAAGTATTAATTGATCCATAAAAAAGTCAGGGAATCAAGCTTTAACAGACTTAATTCCCTGACTTTTTATGAGCCGAAAGCGGGACTCACCAACCTTACAGCCATTCAGCTGGTTAACCGCATTTTTCAGTTATTGGTATAGCATGTGAGTATAGCACATTTGCATAATCAATTTATATGACTGATATGATGAGGCTTAATATAGGAATAACATATTTCATATGACATTATAGAAATTAAAAACCTTCTCTTATATCACTTTTTTTAGTAGCCATCTGATTAACTAAGTATATTCTTTTAGCCAATTCTCTAGCTAGATACACTCCTTTTTTAGCAGAATATTCACTGTCGATATTTCTCATCTCTGTTTCAATTCTTACTTTAGTAATGCCTTCAGAGGATAATGTCATCAGATCATCGCCTGATATAGGGTACATACCTGATGCTGTATGAACTCGTACGCCAATCATGGGAAGATAGGTTCCTAAGATATCCTGAGTTTTATAATCATCTAGTTGCTGCTTGCATTCAATAACCTTATTTGATATTGTTTTGAATAAGATTATCCCATTCTGTGGAATCGTCAAGGATTCCATGCTATTAATCCGTACTGATAAATAATACTGTATTTCTTTGTCTGGAGACACATAAGCCATTACAGCAAAAAGCAAGGGATCACGATCCAATAAACCAGTATTTGCAGTAACAGCATCTGTTGAAACAATACGTGAACCGTCTTGATTCACCTTATTAATTATTATCTTCTGAGAAAAAGATCCTATACTGAGACACAGAAGAAGACATGTGATTAATACTTTCATATTATATTCTTAAAAGTCCAACAACTAAACTGATAGAGTAAATCTCAGATTTATCAATAGAGAATGGAGGGTATTCAGGATTGTACGAAACGCATTTTATTTTATCTCCATCTTCATAGATTCTCTTTATCACAATTCCCTGAGCTGTATCAAGCACATGCACTTTGCCCCATTGAATAAATGATGTTTGGTCAACACGTTTACACGCAACCTCATCACCTCCTTCTATTTTGGGCTCCATGCTGTCTCCTTTTACTATTATCGTAAAATCGTAGCTGGGGAATGTTGGTATCACAGGAACATGATCACATTGTGTTTCACTTATTCCTTCTACCGCATTTGTGATAGAACCAGCTGCAGCTGTATATGGAATGCGAGGTTTGGTTGCTATAGACGAATTATTATTTACTTGCCTTAGCATTTCGCCTAAGTCCATAAGTAACCAGTTAGCATCTACCTCTGGAAATTTTGAAAGTATCTTGACTAGTACATCTTTACCAAGACTATCAGCTTTGCACCAATTACTTGTTGTAGTAGGTGATGCTTCCATACGCTCTGCAAATTTTAAATTGTTTCCTTCACAGAAGTATTCTCTGATGAGGCTAACCTTTTGGCCTATATTCATAAATCTATGGATATATAATATGCGTTCACCCCTTAAAAACGGCATAAATAGTTAATAAATGTTTTTAGATCCACAATATTATGGATAATATTTGGAAATATCCATAATGTTATGAATCTTTGTACCCGTAATCGACAGGGGTTCGGTTATGGGTGTAAAAAAGGTGGTTGCGGTATTGCCGTAACCTTCAATAAATCATCAATGGCAAATATAGCAACTTCCTTTTTATCACCAAAATAATTGTATGAAAATCGCTATTTCGTGGCTGTTATGGCGGTGAATAAAGGACTTTGGGTTATAAATAATAGGTTAAGCCTGGATTCGGAGAAAGCATCAAACAGCCACAATAGGATGCTTATCTGAGTTCGGGCTTTTGATTTTTGGAATGGAAAAGAATAATACGATTTTGATTGAACTCCCATACGAAGTAGCGCAACTGTTGCATGTTCGCAGCCGGGGAGTCAGTCAGTGAGAAAGGAGGAAGTATGGAAAAAGAAAAGACAGAGTGTGTAATGTCATCCGTGATACGGATAGAGACATGGCGTGAAAGGGTAATAGGTAAACCGGAGATCGTGAGATACAAAATAAGAAAAGTATATTCTAATGACAAGTTGGTATATGAGGACAAGATGACAAACAGAATATACTTATCTCGTGAAGATGTGTTCCGCAAGTTAGACCACTTTCTGTTAGGACTTAAAGAGAGTGAGAGCAGACAGGACAGCCATTGCGATAGACGAAATCTTTTCAGCTTTTTCAAGGTGCTTTGGTTCAAGTTCTTTAGATAGGACTTCCAGTTCATATCCCAACTTATTGATATTAGCCTTTAGCAGTTCCTCTTGTGCAGTAAATCCACCATGTGTATGCATGTCATAAGCCTTTGCAGATATTGTAACAGTTATCCCATCATTGGTGGATTCAATGGACAGAAGGTCCAACTTTTCAAACTCTTCGAGAATCAAGTTTACCTGAAAAGGAAGGCAACCGCAATATTGAGACAGTTCACGGTTGCTGATATCAATTTCCAACGAATTAGAAGAGAGAAGATACTCTAAGGCTAAGTCCTTCATTTGGGGTGTAATAAGCTTGATTGCCATAAGAATAATGATTTAGTGAATAATACTACAAAGATAACAAATATGATGACAAGTTCGGACATAAACAGGCTGGCAGCAAAGGTTGCAGAACAGGTGCTGCAGATGACAGACGAGCTGATGACTCCCAAGCAGGCGGCTGAATACTTAGGCATAAGTCTGAACGCCCTGCAGCAGCGGAGGTCTAAGACACAGATACCATCCCACAAGAAAGACGGATGCGTGTACTACAGTAAAAGAGAATTAACCGAATATTATCTGAATCTATGAAACTGAATGACATGACTAAGGGGGCACTTTTATGCCTCGGAATCCTGGTAATTATGGCGATAGCCGGAACATGCGACTATCAGGACGCAGTACATTTCAATGAAATGGAAAATGATACGTTCAAGGTAGAAGAACCTGATACTACAGAAAGCGCATACGATGTAATCAAATATGTGCAGACTATGGAGAAGAAAAAACCGCAGTGATGCGCTATACATCATACTTAACTCATTTTTCGTCCCGGTCCAGTTGTGGGCCGGGACATTCTAAAGAAACATCATCAAAAACATAATACAATGGAAACAAAAAGAAATCAGGGTAAAGAGGATGACATGATTGTTTTGTCCTCCCTTACCAATGCCGAGCCGCCATCACACGTGGAGATGAACGAGCATCTGGAGCATGCAAAGAAGCAGATAAGCAGAATAAGTTCAATGAAGCAAGTCCGCAAAGTACACATCCCGAACGGGTATGTGATGACCACACGTCCAGAGGTATGGGATGGATACAAGCTGGATGCTAAATCAACAGTATTTAAGTGATAACCTAAAATGTAATAGAAAATGGGAACATGGTTTGAATGTAAAATCCGTTACGAAAAAACGATGGAGAACGGAATGAGAAAGAAAGTAAACGAGTTGTATTTGATAGATGCAATGAGCTTTACAGAAGCTGAATCGCGTATCATTGAAGAAATGCGGCCATTCATCACAGATGAGTTCAAGGTGACAGCAATCAAGCTGGCAAACTACAGAGAGTATTTCAACAGCGACAAGGAACATGATGACAAGTGGTATAAGGTAAAAGCAAACTTTATCACGGTGGATGAGAAGTCAGGCAAAGAAAAGCGGTCAGGCTGGTATGCACTGGTAAAGTCAGACAGTACAGTCAATGCGGAGAAGTATTTCCATGAACGGATGAAGGGAACACTGTCGGACTACATTGTAGAGTCCGTATCTGAAACGGTCCTCATGGATGTGTACACATACGAAACAGAGTCTGAAACAGAAGAAACGAAATAGGAATATGACCACAATTTATGTGCATCCACATGTGATGAAAAGAATAAAATCGGGCAACCTCTCTCCTATCACAACCAGATACGAGGTCGATGTAGGTGACATCGTGGAAGTGATGGATGATGATGAGGTGACTTCCGTCATCACAAAAGTAAAGCGTGTGAGGAAAGTGGCAGTGGGTTTATATCAGATTGAACTGGATGATCCGGCCACGGCATTTATTGAGTAATAAAGAACGGAAATCACTGGCTCCATCAGGATGACGAATAATCTCATAGTGTAGTGTTTAAGGTTGATTGTAGGTAAAGGTAATGAGGTTGGGAGCCAGTGATTCTTTTAGAAGTATGTGGAACAATAAGAGAAAAAGCAAGACATCAGGAAAGACGGAGCATCAGAAGCTGGTAGCAACACTGGACAGATGGTTTTCTAAGTACATCCGGTTGAGGGATTCGTTCGTGAGCAATGGAGAGTTGTTTTTCCGCTGTATCAGCTGTGGAAAGATTAAGTCATACGATGAGGCTGATTGTGGGCACTACGTTAACAGAGGTCACATGTCAACCAGATTTGACGAAGATAACTGTCATGCACAGTGTAAGTTCTGTAACCGATTTGATGAAGGTAACATCTACAACTACCGGGAACGGCTGATCAATAAAATCGGATTAAGCCGGGTGTTATTGCTTGAATCAAAAAAGAATCAGACTTGTAAGCTGAGTGACTTTGAGTTGAAAGTTATGATAAGTCATTACAAAGCTGAGGTCAAAAAGATGGAGGAAGAAAAATGGAGCAAGAAATGATAACAGTACCTCTGAGTGAATGGAATGATATAAAGAAAAGGTTAAACGATATACAGAAGAAAGTTGAAACGCTGTATAACCGTGAGACAGATTATGTTTCGATTTCAGAGTTAAGCGAATGGCTGAACATATCACGTACTACGATATGGAGATTGAGAAGTGAAGGAAAGATAAAGACATACCTTATAGGAGGGAAAATGGTAGCGAATAAGGATGAGATTCAGACGCTGCTGAATGAAGGAAAGATATAATTGAAACAACATGTTTGACAAGATGATTTTTAATGCCCAGATTGATTTTGTACATGATGCAGAAAGGATAGCCAGCAAGCACCACCTCATCAGATGCACAGAAGGAAGTGAAACCTATTATCAATCATCGGCATTAAGTAACATTGAGGGTATCTGGTGGAAAATAAAGGGAAGGACAGCACAAATTAAATGCTCCATACACAAGCTTTTCTGGAGATCCAGATACGGCACGCTTGACAACTCTCAAATGTTCACCATATCAGAAGCCAAACAAATTATATCAGAGTTGCTGGATGAATGGGATATAGATCCGGCTCAGGTAAGAATAACTTATTATGAAGTGGGATTGAATATACCAGTCGATCATGATCCGATTGAATACATTTCGCTGGCTGAGTCTATCGGTGTGATGAGAAACAGGGAACTTTTCAATGATGCGAACTTTGAAAAGAACCGGCAGAAAACAACGGAGAAATCAAAGAACATCAAGAAGGTTTTCAAGATATATGATAAAGGCTTTGAGGCACGCGATAAAGGCAGAATATGTGAAGGTGATATTTTAAGGATTGAGACTATATACAGGAGACAGTCTATCAACCTGATTGATTTTTTCTCTGAGAAGTCGATATACAACATCATCCATACCTTTTACCGTGACTGGGCCACAATTGGATTCAGGCAGAGACTAAGTGCTGACAAAGGTATCAAATCAAGCCAGATTGATAAAGCTGAGGCTTTGTTGAGGCTGGGAAGGGATGACTACCTGAGTAGCACATACGAGCGCTGGAAATCGGGCCATCTGACTGACAAGCAATATCGTACTATAAGAGAGTTCATCAACTCATGGGATGAGATTAAATGCCATTTCAGGATGCTTCAATCACCTCATGAGATTGAGTATAAAACCAAGTTACTAAGCCTTTTTAATGAGGCAAAAAATTAATGACCTTATAGGCATATAGGAATATGGTTGAAAATCAAAGAAATAACTTTTTAGTGAAACGTATTGAAACAGGGATTGTTTCATTTAGGGAGTTATTATGTGTCCTGTTATCTTTTCAGGTAACTTGTCCTATACAGCCATTAGCTGGTCGGCAAATAATGAAACAAGAGAAATGGAAAAGGAAAAAAGAGTAGTCTATTATGCAACAAAGAAAAAAGAAGAAATAGCAAGATTACAAGCTGAATACTCCTTACCTAAAGGATACAACATAAATGGTGAAGTTGAATGTATGTTGTCAAAGGATGACATTAAGAGTTTGCATGAGGAAGAGAAAAAAGGTTTGATACAAATAAGAAAGAAATAGCTATGACAACTTTTGAAACAACAATCCAGACGTATCTGGAAAACCGCGCAAAGACTGATTCGCTCTTTGCTGAAACCTTTAAGAAAGCGAACAAATCCATTAAGGGATGCTGCAGTTATATTTACTCAAAAGCTCGGAAATTGGCTTCTGGTGGTAATGTTGTCGGTGTGGATGAAGCAACCGTATACAACTGGGCAGTGCATTACTACGATGAGGACGATATCAAAGTAGACAATGTACAAGAGCGTGTGGAAGTCGTTGCTCCGGATGCCGTCCAAACACCAGTCAAAAAAGAAAAGACAGTAAATAAAAAGTCTGAAAGAAAGAATACAAAGCAGGAACAGCAAAAGATTTTTGAGTCAAGACAACTATCACTGTTTGATTTTTAAACACTATGAGGCCAAGAACAAAACGTGAAAAGCTGGTGGTTGAACTCAGCAATAAGCTGCCAGCAATAACAGAAACCCAGATAAGATGGGGAAAGAAGCATTGTTTTCCACATAATGCTTACCGCTGTAAGGATGAAATGTGGTGCAGTGAATGTGGAAAGATGTGGGTTGATGTAACTGGCCAGAAGGAAGGGTACATCAAGTGTCCTTACTGCGGTGAAAGATTGGAAGTGAAGGTAAGCCGTAAGACCAAGGATAATGCAGTAAGTTATCTAACAGTCGTTACAACATCGGGAGATTTTCAGGTGCTCCGTCACTTCTACACAGCCAAGTATGCAAGAAAAGAACGTGACACACATTATTTCATCGATGAGGTATGCCAACAGTGGATAACTGCAGACAGAAAAGAAACGGTTATGGCCAAGGCTATGAATATGGGATATAGAGGTTGGCTTCACGGTACAGATATGAGCATCAAACAGGACGGAAATATATACTATTCACATTCGTATGACATAGATGGTTATGTATATCCGAAAGTAAAGCTGCTGCCTATACTCCATAGGAACGGTCTTCGTACTTCGTTCTATGGCGTTACTCCGGCCAGACTGATACGTGCGATTCTTGGGGAAAGCAAGTATGCGGAAATGTTGCTGAAGACAAAACAATATAGTATGTTGGATTTCTATATGCATCGAGGTGGGCTTTCCCATCCGTGGGCAGTGAATATCTGTAACCGCAACGGGTATATCATTAAGGACGGATCGATGTATGACGATTACCTTCATTTGCTTGATTATTTCCACCTTGACACACATAATGCTCACTATGTATGCCCAAAGAACCTGAAGAAAGAGCATGACAAACTGGTTGAGAAAAAGAGAAAGATAGAAGCGAAGATTCGGGCCGAGGAGGAACGGAAGAGACGGATTGAACGCATGTCCAGAATGAAACAGGATATCCTCTCTTTCATCCAAAGAATCCAGCCGTTCCTGGGAATAGAAATCAAGGATGAGGATATTGTGATCCGTCCATTGGAAAGTGTTACCCAGTTCTATCAGGAAGGAAAGGCTATGCACCATTGCGTATATAGCAACGGGTATTATAAACGCAAGGACTGTATAATCCTTACAGCGCAAAAGAATGGGAAACGTCTTGAAACGGTAGAGGTCTCTTTAAAGACCTTCAAGATCGTACAGAGCAGGGCGGTCTGTAACAAGACCAGCGATTACCATGATCATATTATCAAATTGGTAAACCGTAACATGGGACTGATCAGGAGGGCCGCATCATGAAAGCTTGTATCGAGTGTGGCCGGAACCTTCCGGAAAGCAAGTTCCGGGCCTATGAAACAAAATCCGGCATTCATTACACCAATAGATGCCGGTTATGTGAGAGCAGGCACACGGCTGAAAGAAGAAAGCAGGACAGACTGCATGGGCGGCTGGCCAGATATACCAATGATCAGCTGGTGGCCGAACTACGGAGACGTGGAGCGCATATCATGTATGGAAGTGATTTTGATTGTGTAACAACGATTTGACGATGGGAAAGTTGAAAGTTTATTATGGATGGGCGAAGATAGGCACTATCCGGAAGAAACGTGCTATATCCGTCATATATGAGAATGAATGGCATGGCTGCAGGTGTGATCGTGGACAAAGGATTTTGAGGGCAGCACAGGAAACAGTAATAGAGAGGTATCAGGATGAGGAAGAAGAGAAAGCCGCAAAGGATTGTACCCGGATATTTACCGAGTATAGCCTGTTCTTTGACGAAAAGCCAATAAACGGCAGTCTTAACAAGATACTCCAAATGAACAGTGAGGCCGACAAGAATCATGTATCTAATTGCTGAAGCCTTACGAAAAGCCTTTATGAAGGCCAACCGCGGATATCGAGAACCAGATGGACAACAACTTGAATTAAATTTTGAATAACATGGGAAAGCAGGAAAGTTTGAGTGATTATTATCAGTTCGCAAAGGATTTGGCCAAAGCTGAAAAGGAGCTGAAAATCGAGAATTGGGTGCAAATCAGCATCTGCTACGGTTACGGTCATCAATCTGTCATCCTATACACATACGACCTTCCTCGTGAAGTGTACGAAAGAAGGATGTGGGTAATCAGGTGGAGGGTGGCCAGATTGCAATGCCAGCATCCGAGGAATGATGTGTACACCTCTTTTTACTACTACGACAAGCGTTCAGGAGAGTCGCTTGAAGTGAGTTCCTGCCTTTCAAAGCTGGTTTCAGCAAAAGCCCAGATAACAAAAGCAGAACGTAGGATGAATGAGTACATCGAGCACAACCGTCAGAACAACATGTTCTTTGATGAGAATACGGACGAGGAACTGGTTAAGTTCCGGGAGAAACTGGAACGCAAGAAACTCGAATGTGCCGAGTGTGAAAAGAGACTTGAGCAACTTGTAGAAAAAAGGAGAAATAATCAATGAAAGCAGTAATAATATACTCAGGTAAAGGCGGTGTAGGTAAAACTACGACTACTGCCAATATAGCAAGACTTCTTGCTAAACAGGGAAAGAAGGTGTTCATAATAGATGCAGACATCAATACTCCGTCTATGAATACAGAATTTGAAGGAGAGCATCCACAAGAGAATATATGGATACATTCTTCTGGTAATATGTTTGATAAGTTCATTTATTTGGAGAAATCAATGGTAAGACAGTACCTTGGTTTAGCTAAAAAGAAATTGCGTTTAATAAATCCAGATTTTGTTTTGATTGACACACCTCCAAGCGTTACAAACGTACACATAGAACTTCTAAACAATGTGAAGGTAGGATATATTCTGTTTGTTACTCAGCCAACGAAACTAAGCAATCAGGATGTTCTTCGCACAATGAAATTTTTCCGTGAGAGATGCGGTCAAGTAAACTGTGGCATTGTGGAAAATATGTGTTATGACAATACAAAAAGAAATTATCCCATAAAGCTTTTAGCACAGATTCCTATGCAGGACAAGATGAATACAGGTAACTTGTTGTGTAATGCGAAGGAAGAGTTTCAAAAGATTGTGGATGAAATATCTGCAAGTGAAAGTGTTGTCATTGAAGAATACTCTACGGAAAAAGGATATGACGAAAGCTTTGATATAACGGATATGTATCTTATGCAAAACCGTAGGAAATACGTTCAGTATGAACTTAAATACGATGGCGGAACAGAAAAAGTCCTTTCTTTACCTTCACCAAAATTTTTATCTGTAAGAACTTGGGGAAAAGTTCGTAATTATATACAAACTCATGATGACTTAGGATACAGATCTGACATGCGAATAGAAAACTGCGATGAGGGGAAAATAAGTAGACTGGTAAATCATTTTCAAAATGATGAAAACGCATATTTCATGGTAATAAATTCACCTCTTACAGAGGTTCGCCTTATAGCCGGTGAAATAGGAATCTGTTCGTTACTTACCGGACAAAAAGGACACTATGAGATACCGAGAGTAAGTTATCAGACAAGCAGAGGAAATGTTGTCTTATTCCCTGATGAAGTGATGCCAGTAGATATGGAGTTGTTACAACAGCAGATAAACGATGGATTTATAATGCTAAGTGACGGACGCTATCTACCTCCAAAAGAAACTGTAGAAATGTGCTATAATGCTTATGGATCGAGAGTTGGTCTATTAGATGATTGGGAGAATGTATATGATGATTGGTTTAACTGCTAAGAATAATCAATGAAAACAACATTGTATTACCTGTTCCTGACAGTCATGTGGTGGTTGCTGGGATAGGTGGAAAGGAGAACAAAATTATGATTAGAGAAGTAGATATGTACCAATGCGTATGTGATGGATGTGGTAAATCACATGTTGACGATTTTAATGGCTATGTTGCTTGGAGTGATGAAACTATGGCAGCAGAAGCAGCCTATGAAAGTGGTTGGACTAACATTGAAGGGAAGGATTATTGTCCGGATTGCTACGTGTATGATGAAGAATTAGATGAATACACCCCAAAGAAGAAGTTATGACAAAAGAAGACATTAAAAAGGCAGCAGCTGAATATGCTAAAGAAGCTTGTCATCCACTTTGGAGAGCTGGTAACGAACAAGTCTGCATGGCCGATTTTATGGAAGGCGCAGAATGGCGTATTAATAGCATGTGGCATGACATCAATGAGATACCTGAAGATGGTAGAATTATAGTGCTATTTGGGAAATATGGAACAATGATTATATATGGGCCTAATATGATGTATTATAGAGAAGCTATAATAATGGATGGCGGGTTTCTAAAATGGGCTTACAAAGAAGATTTAATACCTAACATGGAGAAATGAATATGACAAGAAAGGAAGAAATGCTTAGGGAAGCCGTTCACGATCATTATCAGTGTAACGGAAAGTATGCTTGTGAAGAACGTGCTTATTGCCGGTTCTGCGAGGGAGAAAACATAGCACATGATTGTGATGAAGATTGCTATGCAGATGAATTCAGCGAAGGATTTATAGCTGGCTGGGATGCATGCTTGAAATACCTTGCTTCATTGCCGCTGGATGAAGCTGCTAACAGAATTGTATATCATGGAACTGAGATAAGTGATAATCCAACAAGTAAGAAATGAAAGCGATATCAATCAAACAGCCGTGGGCGAGCCTAATAGCTCACGGTATAAAAGACATCGAGAACCGGACATGGAAGTGTCCTCAGAAGTATATTGGCCAACGGGTTCTGATACATGCGAGTAAGGTTAGGACAAAAGATTATTTCATACCTAAAAGGCTTTTTATTAATTCAAAGGTATGCTCTATACTTGAATCAAAGGAACTTCCAGAAGGTGCCATCATCGGCAGCGTGGTGATAGCCGACTGCATACAGAACCATCCTTCAGTCTGGGCTGAGAAAGGTTGCTGGAACTGGGTGCTGAAGGATGCGGTACTGTTTGATAAGCCGATTATGAATGTGAAAGGAAAACTTAGTTTTTGGGAGTATAATATCAATAACGCAGAAAATGAATATTAAAGGGAAAATAACTATGGTGAAAGAAGTAGAGTCAATCACCACAAGAGATAAAAGATTAATATTGAAGAGAACGGCAGTAATCGAAACAGAAGGAGGGAAATATGCCCAGTCGATTGCATTCGATGTAATGGGAGAAGATGTAAATAACCAATGGTTGTCGGTTGGCCAGAGAGTAGAGATAGATTATAACTGCCATGTAACGGAATTTGGTGGTAAGTTATATAACAATATCAGAGCATGGAGAATTATTGAATGTAAAGATGGGAAAGGATAAAAGAGTGATGGTGAGATTTGATGAATCAACATTTATGGCACTCAATGAGGTAGCAATAAGAATGGAAACAAATCTCTCAGTAGTGATCAGAGCATTTTGTAAAAAGCAGATAAGTGAAATAACAGATGTAAATGGGAATATAACACTCCATGAAAAACAAACGGAAAGTAAACAACAATGTGCTATTGATGATAGCTAAGTTATATGAAAGGCTATCAGATATATCAGCAAAGGATCGGCAAATTTATTATGCCGGTCTTAACTATGAAGATATCTTTCAGGATACGATTCTCAGAGTAAGTACAGATGAGAAAGCTGCGAAAATAACAGATGAGAATGAATTTGTAGAGTACTTCATATATCGAATGAAAGCTGCACAATATACGATAATAAAGGATTCAAAACGCTTAAAAATTACAGATTATGCCGACAATTTACAAGCCAAAGACAATGAAGAAAAAGGAGAATAGCCTCTATGATGAAGAAAGAAGGAAGATATATAAGTCTGCCAGATGGAGAAGTCTGAGAGCTATGAAGATAGCAGAACAGCCACTATGTGAAGTATGTCTGAAAGAAGGGAGGACAACCATTGCAGAGGACGTACATCACATTCAATCATTCATGTCAACTGATGATCCGGTGAGAAGGAGGGCTTTAGCCTATGATTATGAAAACCTTATGAGCATTTGCAAGATGCATCATCAGATGATACACAACAAGTCGGATGGGAATGCCACCAAAGGGGGTATGGGGTGAAATTTTAGAAGGTCACGTAATTTGAACCTCGCCCCAACCCATTCAACACGCGAGGCAATTTTTGAAAAAAGCCAAATAGGGATTTTGTTGCGATGTGTTAAAATAGTGATTTCGTCTGACAAAAATCACGTTTGAAAAAAAGAGAAAATTATGGCAGAAACAAGTCTGGTGCAGTTCAAACTGCCTAAAAATGTAAAACATAAAGAAGCTAAGAAACTCATTTGCAACCTTGTGAGAGACATGAATGAGCGCGGTGAGCTGGCTCCGTTCGATGTGGCATTGTTACACCGGATGGCAACGGCTTATGAAATGTATCTTATCTGCGTGGATAAGATTACTACAGACGGAATGACAATGATAAACAAGAAGGGGGAAATGGTAAAAAGGCCGGAGGTGAATATACTAAAAGAAAACTGGTCGCAGTTCTTGGAACTGGCTAAAGAATTTGGGCTGACAGCAATGAGTAAACGAAAGCTGAAGACGATGAAGAATATTGATGAGGCTATCCAGTCACCTTTGAAAGAATACCTACGTGAGCACCAGGTATGATAAAGAAAAAGAAATACATACAATATGCAGAGGATGTACTAAGCGGAAAGATTGTAACAGGGCACTACATAAAATTGGCTGCTGAGCGTTTCTTTAGATTAATGTATGATGGAAGGTATGAGTTCAGAGAAGATAAGTTCGAACAGGTATGTGAATTCATATCAATCATCCACCATTACACTGGGAAACATGCTGGGAAACCGTTTATATTGGAAGCATGGCAAGAATGGATTGTTGCTTCCATGTATGGTTTTTACCTGAAAGGAACAAATGAAAGACTGGTGCAATCGGCTTACATTGAGATGGCGCGAAAGCAGGGTAAATCTGCTTTTGCGTCTGCGTTGTGTTTGTACCATCTGATAGCAGACGGTGAAATGAACGCGGAGGTCTATATGGCGGCCAACTCCAAAGATCAGGCAAAGGTATCTTTTAACATGGCATCAAACTTTAGCAAGATGCTGGATCCCGGAAAAGAATTCCTGGATCCATACCGGGATACCATAAAGTACGAAAGAACGCTGAGTTTCCTGAAAGTGCTGGCAGCCGATTCAAGCAAGCTGGACGGTCCGAATGCATCCATGTATCTGATTGACGAATATCACGCGGCCAAAAACTCAGGCGTGAAAGATGTATTGCAATCCTCACAAGGTATGCGAGAGAATCCGATGGCAGTAATCATTACTACTGCAGGATTTGACCGACTGGGAGTATGTTACCAGTACAGGGAAATGTGTACGGAGGTAGTGTCGGGGCTGAAAGAAGATGATACGCTGTTTATTGCTATTTACTGCCTGGATAAAGAAGATGACTGGAAAGATGAGGCTGTATGGGTGAAAAGCAATCCGAATCTGGGAGTAACCGTACAGACTAAGTATCTTAAAACACAGGTAAGGAAAGCAATCAATACACCAAGTGATGAAGTAGGTATAAAGACAAAGAATCTGAATATATGGTGTGATGCTGAAAAGACATGGATAAAAGATGATTACATACTTTCTGCATCAGCTAATGTGAACTTAGAAGAATACAATAGGCTGGATTGTTTTATCGGAGTGGACCTGTCATCTACATCAGACTTGACTTCATTCTCTGTTATGATACCCACAACAGAAAAGATGGTTTGGAAAACATTCTACTTTCTTCCGGAGGCGGCATTAACAGAAAAGCGATTCAAAGAACTGTATGGAGAATGGGCACGCCAGGGAGCCTTATGTATAACTCCGGGAAATGTGGTGGACTATGATTTTATCCTCAATAAGATTATGGAGATAGGTCAGATTCTTAATATTGTAACCATAGGATATGACAGCTGGAATGCTACTCAGTTCGTCATTAACTGTACAGAAAAAGGATTGCCGATGGAACCATATTCACAGAGCATCGGAAACTTCAACAAGCCGACAAAAGAACTGGAAAGGTTATTGCTGTCTGGAGTGGCAGTAATTGACAATAATATCATTACCCGACACTGTTTCCGTAACGTGGTAATGGCACGTGACAAGAACGGGAACACGAAACCAAGCAAACAATACGAAGAAAAAAAGATTGACGGGGTAATTGCCATGATTGAAGCACTGGGAGTTTATCTGATGTGCCCAAGATACGATAATGTGATTTATTAGTTTGTCTGACAAAAATTTCGTTTCAAATAAAAACGAAATGAAATTATTTGGCTACGAGTTTAGAAAGATTTCCAAGAAGGAAATATCTCAGGTGTCAGCTTATGGAGGAACAAGTTTAATTCAGCTGGCATCACGCGAATACCCCATGTTATTGAGCACAGTATACAGGTGCGTAGATCTTATATCAGATTCAGTGGCTGTATTGCCGCTGGAAGTGTTCAGGCTGGATGAAGCCGGATTCAAAATGAAAGACACGAAACATCCTATTTATGAGCTGCTGGATCTGGAGCCAAACGAGAACATGACACGCTACGTTTTTATAAAAACTCTTATGGCATCCGTATTACTGACCGGGAACGGATATGCATACATAGAACGTGATGAGGATGGAGTCACTCCTGTTCAGTTGGTGTACATCCCATCCAATCAGGTATCAATACAATGGATAGTAGACAAAGAAGGGATAAGAAGAAAAAGATACCTGGTATCCGGATTTACGCAACTGGTTGAACCATGCGACATGATACATGTGCTTAATTTCAGTTATGATGGAATTATCGGAGTATCCACGTTGACACATGCCAGACAGACTTTAGGAATCGCTACAAGTTCTGAGGAACATGCTGCCGGATTCTTCAAGTCAGGAGCAGCGGTTAGTGGTGTGCTTACAATTGAAGGTGCACGACTGAATAAAGAACAAAAAGAACAGAATTACAAGCAATGGGAAGAGCGTTCCAACTCTAATAATGGCCGTCCCGGTGGAATTGTGATACTGGAGGGAAACATGAAGTACCAGCCCATATCAATTTCGCCTAAGGATTCTCAATTGCTGGAAAGTCGCGAATTCAATGTAGTGGATATATGCCGTTTCTTTTCGGTGTCTCCTGTTAAGGCATTCGACTTGAGCAAATCATCTTATTCAACCATAGAAGCCACACAGCTTGAATATCTGACTGACACAGCTTTGCCGGTAATTACTAAGATAGAGCAGGAAATCAACCGGAAAGTATTCAGCAAGGCAGAGAGAAGCATGTACAAGGCAGAATTTAATACCTCGGCCATACTGCGAGCAGACAAAGCAGCTCAGGGGGCTTTTTGGAAGGATATGGCAAATGTAGGAGCCGCCACCCCCAATGAAATCAGAAGAGAAATCGGTATGAGTCGGATTGAAAATGGAGACGAGGCTTTTGTACAGGTTAACGTGATGACGCTGAAAAATGCTGTAAAAGAAAAAATGATAGAAGGGAATCAAGAATAATCGGATTTTGTCAGACAAATGTTCCGTTAGAAATAAAACGATTTATGAGTGAACAAAAAGAAATGCTGGAGCAGAGAAATACCACATTCCCTGTATCAGTGACAGAGGAAAATGAAAAGCGGACAGTAGAAGGATATGCGATGCTGTTTGGCGTAAAATCAGACGGACTGGATTTTGAGGAAGTGATTGAACGAGGTGCGCTGGATGGAGTGATTGAGAAAAGTGATGTATTTGCCTTACTCAACCACAACCGTGACAGAGGAATACTGGCACGCTCAGTAAACGGGAAAGGCTCACTGACATTGACAGTCGATTCAAAAGGATTGAAATACAGATTTGAAGCACCACGCACGATGCTGGGCGATGAACTGCTGGAAAACCTGAGAAGAAACGAAATCAATCAATCTTCATTTGCCTTTACTGTAGCAGACGGTGGAGAGAAATGGGAAAGGATGAAGAGTGGTAAATGGAAACGTACTATCAGCCAATTTGCCCGGATATACGATGTTTCTCCCGTATACAATGCAGCTTACAGCAAAACAACTGTCTGTATGAGAGGAAAAGAGCAAGTAGAAAAGGAGCTGGAGGAACGAAAAGAAGTAGGTGAAGAATATTATAACAACATTATTAACAGTCTTAATTATTAAGAGTTATGGCAAAAGAAAAAACAAAGGTTGAACTGGCAGAAGAAAGAGGCCAGTTGTACAAAAAAGGTGTTGACCTGGTAAACAAGGCAAAACAGGAAAAACGCGAGTTGTCTAAAGAAGAAAAGGATCAGATTACAGAGATTCAGCTCCGTATGACAGAAATCAATCTGGAACTGGCACAGCGTGAAGCAATGAAGTTTGCAGACGAACATACGACTGGCGAAAAATTCAGCCTGAGAAAAGCCCTGTTGGAACTGGCAGATGGAGGCCATTACAGTGAGAACACACGAAAAATGAATGAGCGTGGAGCTGCATCATTGCAGAAATCGGGACTCATTCCTAAAAGTGGAACATCATTGCTTATACCAGTTGAGTCACGTGCTGAGATTACTGCCGGAAATGCAGGTGCAAACGTGATTGAAACAGATTTTATGAATATTGTGGAACCGTTAAGAGATCGATTGGTCTTAGCTTCAGCAGGGGCAACCATGTTGACAGGGCTTGTATCAGACATTGATATTCCTGCTTACTCAGGAAGTACATCAAATTGGGCTAACGAAAATGCAGCTGCAACAGATGGTGCTGGAACCTTCAGCAAGAAAACGATGAAGCCGAAACGACTTACTTCTATCCTGAAGGTATCACGCCAGATGCTGGTTCAGGATTCTTTGGGAGTTGAGGCTATGCTGAGAGCCGACCTTATCAACTCAATTGCATCAAAACTGGAAGCAACAATTTTGGGAGGTGCAGAAACATCAGCTGAAAAGCCTGACGGATTGTTTACCGGATATGTAACAGCATCAGAAGCTTTGTCATGGAAAGGTGTCGTAAACCTTGAAACGACAGTCGATTTGGCAAATGCTTTGATGGGTAACACGAAATACATTGTACATACTTCACTGGTGGGCTTGGCAAAAACGACTTTGAAGAACGATGGAGTAAGCGGCTACATTATGTCAGAAAACGGACAGATGAACGGATACGATACATTACGTACAAATGCAGTCTACAAAAAGTCAGGAACAGAATGGGGTGCCTTGTTCGGTAACTGGGCCGATTTACTTATCGGACAGTGGGGAGCTTTGGATTTGACTGTGGACCCGTACACAGAAGCCGATAAAGCATTTGTACGCATTATCGTAAACAGTTACTGGGATTCTTGCCTGAGACGTGATAACTCAATCGCAAAAGCACTGTTTAAAGACGGTTCAGCTGCATAAGGAGGGTAAACGATGTATATCACTTTAGATGAAGCAAAAAAGCATCTCAATGTAGAATCAGACTTCACGGAAGATGATTCTTACATTACATCGTTGATTGAAGTAGCTGAAGCTAAGGTGGCTGCAGAGTTATGTTTGAAAAGTACGGATGACCTGAAAACCTTAAGAGGTGGAGAGGTCATCCCTCCTCCAATAAAGCAAGCCATTATGCTAACGATTGGTTTGTATTACAACAATAGAGAGGAGGTGACGGTATCACAGACTCATACGCTGGCTCAGGGAGCCTTACACCTTATCCAACTATATAGAGATTATTCACTATAACAGTATCACAATGAAGGCAGGTCAGTTACGAGACAGAATCACAATTCTCAAAAGAGAAATCACACAAAAGCCACATGGCGGAGAAAAGTACTCATGGAAAGATTTCATAACCGTGAGAGCCACTGTAAAGTTTGCATCCGGTAAATATGAGGAAACAAACATGGAGTATGCTCACAATCAGGTGAACAAAGTGACAATCTACTACAGGTCTGCCATAAAGCGTGAAATGAGGGTGAGATACAACAACGAAATCTACCAGATAAACTCCATCAACCCTGATCAATCTCATAACATGATGACACTAACAATAGAGCTAATCAATGAGTAGTTTAAAAAAAGATTACCTGGAGGTAACAATTGATGTAGCCAGAATCAACAGGCTATTCAAGGAGCTTAACATGAACACGGATGAAGCCAGAAGGGCATTAAAAAGAGGACTGGCCGCATCCGCAAGATTGATACAGAGGCAGGCTAAAACTAATTTGGGAGCTGTCCATAACCAAGCGTCAGGGACTCTTCTTTCTACAACAAACCTAAAGAAGTGGGTACGATATGTGGTATATAAGAGAACGCTGGGATTCAGAGTGCATATCCAGGAAAGCAGAGGATCATCAAAGAAAGAAAATCCTTCTTTCCTTCTAAAATTCTTTGAAGAAGGTACAGATGAACGCTTCAACAAAAGGATAAAAAAGGAAAGAATGTTTTCAAGGAGACTGAGAAAAGATAGATATACTGGAAAGATTTCCGCATCTCATTTTTTCTCAACTGCATCAAAGTCGAAGATTGGTGAGGCACAGTCAACCTTACAGAAACATATAGAGAAACATATCCAGAAAATAGCAAGCAAACGATGAACACCACAGATATATTCAGGTACATAAAGGAAAGACTGGAATCAGACAGCACAATACAAGAGATTATAGAAGGGAAAATATACCCTATTGCAATCATGCGTAATGTGAAGCTACCGTATATCATTCAGAACGCAAAGCTGAATGCATCCAGTGACACCAAAGATGGAGAGTATGAAAGGGAAATCACATCTACGATAGCTGTGTTTGGCGAAAATCAGGATGTGCCGTTACAGCTCATATCGGAAATGGAAAGGTTGTTTTCGGGGAATGTAGAAAAAGCAGACTATCTGGATGTGTCGGAAATAAAAGTAAACACCTGGGATTTTGATGAGGATGATGGAGTGTTTGGTGGAATAATAGAACTAACCATTAAAATAGATGTATAACTATGGCAAAACGGAAAGCATTAAAAGGAAAAGACTTTATGATTTTTGTGGATGGAAAAGCTATTGCTTTAGCCACCAGTCACACACTGACACTGAATGCGGAAACAAGCGATACCGCATCGAAAGACTCAGGAATGTGGGACGAATCGGAAGTAACTAAGTTATCATGGGAAGCATCGTCTGAATCTATAGGTTCAGCAGACGAAGCAATTCCGGTAGACATATCATACGAAACACTTCTGGATAAATGTATGGCCGGAGAAAAAGTACCTATCATTTGTGGTATCCCGACAAACGTAACAAATGATGGTGTTCCGGAAGGAGGATGGACTGCTCCATCAGAAACGCCAAAGCAAACTTACTATCAGGGATCAGCCATCATTACAACTGTATCACTTACAGGCGCAAACGGAGAGAACTCACAAATATCTGCGAGCTTCAAGGGAGTAGGCCAATTAGTAAAAAAAGCTAAAGCAGCAGGATGATGAAAGTAATTATAAAGAAAAAAGAATACAACATACGTTTTTCGCTCAGAGTTCTTTTCAAGTATGAAGAAGTATGCGGGCATCCTTTTGAAGGAAAAAGGTTGCAGGACTTGTATATGCTGATGCATTGTGCCCTTCTGGCTTTGAATGAAGATTACACATTAACTTTTGATGAGCTGATTGACTATTGTGATGAAGATAAAGACGTATTTGAAACATTCCAGAAAGTCTTGAATGATTCACAGAAACGCGACCAGGGTAAAAAAAAAGAAGCAACGTAGATAAGCCTGTAAGTGTCATGTCTTTATATGAGGAAATTGTAGGCAGGGGCGGCGTATCTCCTGCCTATTTTTTTGACTCGATGACATTTGTAGAATGCGCTGCATTTTTACGAGGTATGCGAAGAAAGGAACGTGCTGAGCTTGAAAATACAAGACTGGTTATGTGGGCTGTATTTCAAAGCCAGTCAAGAAAAAGTCTTGAACTTGATGATGTGATGAAACTGGAAGATGAGAATGAACCTAAAAAAGACATCAGCCAGGAAGAATTGAAAGAATTAAGAAAACGAGCTAAACAAATGGAGAATAAGCTATGAGTAACATATTTACAAGATTATTGCTAAATACAGACGGATTCAATAAGAACCTGTATCAAGCACAAAAAAATCTGAAAGGATTTGCAGCTACCTCTAAAGGAGTATTCGGTGGACTGACTCAATTCACCAGCTATGCAGCAGCATTTGTAGGAATCAGCACTTCGATTCATTCGGCTGTTACTGCAAACATGGAATTTGAGAAATCACTGTCATCATTACGTTCTCTCACAGGAGTATCAGCCGATGAGTTGAATTATTTCCGCACAGAAGCAATACGCATGGGAATGGATTCTACCCAATCAGCTTCGCAAATGGTAGATGCATATAAGCTGATTGGTAGTCAGATGCCGGAATTATTAAAAAATAAAGAAGCATTGTCAGCTACAGCGCGTGCAGCAGTGACACTTGCTGAGGCTGCAGAAATAGATGTGCCGACAGCAGCAAAAGCTCTAACAGGCTCATTAAACCAGATGGGGGAAAGTTCGTCGCGCGCCAGTGAATATATTAATATACTTGCTGCTGCATCTCAACAAGGTTCTGCAGATATACCATATCTGAACAAAGCTATTGAAAATTCTGGTGGTACAGCATCATCGGTTGGCGTGAAGTTTAATGAGCTGGTAGCAGCAATTGAAGCTATTGCACCCCGTATTACTGATGCAAGTTCTGCTGGTACCAATTTGCGAAATATCTTTTTGACCTTAGAGGCATCAACAGATAATAATCTGAAACCTTCCGTCGTAGGTTTATCTGCAGCTATAGATAATCTGTCAAAAAAGAATTTGAATGCTACAGAGCTCACGAAGATGTTTGGTAAGGAATCTGTTACTGCTGCAATCGCTTTGTTGCAGGAGAAGGATGCTTTTAACCAACTGGTCACTGGAATTACTGATACCAATACTGCATATGAACAGGCAAAAATCAATACTGATAACTTAGCTGGTTCTGTAAATAGACTTGGAAATGCATGGACTGCATTTATTAATTCCATGTCGTCAAGTAACGGGGTTATAAAAGCTGCTACTGACACACTGACGTTTCTTATAAATAAGGCAAATCAGGCTTTCTTTATGAGTAAAAGTGAAAGTAAACAGTATAATCTCGATAAAAAATATGGCGGTAGTGCAGAGGCTGTTCTAAATAACTCAAACGAATGGATATCGCAGAATGTTGAACAGTATGGTAAGACAAGAACAGAGGCCATAGAAGATGAAATAGCTGCATTGGGTAGAATGTATCCCGAAGCTTTAAGGTATGAGCAGAGATTAAAAGAATTAGAAGCGGCTAAAGAGGTTTATAGTAAAGGTTGGACGGCCGAAAGGAAAAAAGCATTAAATATAGCTAATAAAAACTTTGATATCGCAGAGAGGCAAAAATACATATATGATTATGTATTAAGTAATCTGAAATCGCAGTTACAAGCTGAAAAGGATTTAATAAAGGCTAAGGAAAATGCAGAAAAGGCGGCCAAAGAAAAGGCAGCCGCAGAAAAGGCAGCAAAACTAGCTAAAGAAAAATCGGACTGGATTGCTCAAAGCAATGTAAATGGATGGTTAAAACAAGAAATGTCCGATAGAGGAAAATTTGATTCAACCCCAGGAAGCCTTCCTATTGTGGAGCTTCCTGTATCAATAGACGAAGAACAGATAGAAGAACAATTACCTCAATCTGATTTAGAAATAAAACTAAAAGCAAAACTAGTCGATTTTGAATTTGCAAGTGGTAAAATAGAAGAGTTAGAATCTCTTATGAGATTTGCTAATCCTGAAGAGAAAAAGCAGTTGCAAGAGCAGATAAATATGTACAAGCAATATGCCGGAGAAGAACTTTTCAAAGACAGAATAAGCGAGGCAAATGATTATGCATCGAGTCTGGCAAATGTAGCCAGTGCATTCAGTATGATCACTAAAGCACAACAAGCAGATGAGGCATCTGTCCAACAATGGGCTTTGCAATCAATCAGTAATATAGCTGGTGTTATATCGAAAGTCCAAGAGCTGGCAATATCTCATGGGGTAGCATCAGCAGCCAAGTTACCACCTCCATTAAATATTGTAGCAATGACAAGTGTTGTCTCGACAATAATGGGCATTTTCGCATCAATGCCTAAGTTTGCCAATGGCGGTATTGTGGGAGGAAACAGCTATTTTGGAGACAAACTACTGGCCAGAGTGAACTCTGGCGAAATGATTCTAAACAAAGGCCAGCAGGCAAAGCTTTACAGAATGACAGAAGACAACAGAAATGGAATAACAATCGGATTTGACCGAGTTAGAGGTAGCGATATTTATCTAAGTCTAAAAAATTACTTAAAAGAAACAGGTAAAAAACTATGAGTTACGGAAAAGTATACACATTGCCTTTCGCTTCGTTAGATGGGAAGAAATACGAAGTAAAAATAGAAAGAGCTGGTTACACAGGAAAAGCAACGGAATTGAAAGGCCAGCCTTCACCTTTTACTGTGAACATAGACAACGAAGAATTTATATATACTCCTACCAGACTGAGTACGGCTACACTGGCAATATTCGGTGAAGACTATTTACAAGATCTATTCAGTACGGATTACAAGATGCATCGAGTGACCTTATACTGTGAAGAAAACCCTGTGTGGTGTGGATTTATCAAACCAGAATTATATACACAAGATTACTCTACAGAAAAGTTCAATCTAGAACTAAGTTGCTATTCTGCAATATCAGTACTGGAATATGTGGAGTATAAACAAAAAGGAGAATACAGAGGCTTTGTTTCGTTATGGGAAGTCCTTAAAAATTGCATAGAAGAATCCATGGGCCTATATACTGCAATTTATATTCCACATGTGTACGGAGCATCCAAAACGGATTATGAAAACTGGAGTAATCCGCTGGAAAAAATGATGATATCCGAACAGAATTTCTACGATGAAGATGATAATGCTATGTCGCTCAAAGAAGTGCTGGAAGAGATTATGAAGCTGATGAACTGGACATGTGTAGACTGGAGAGGGGAATTGTACTTTATAGATGTAGACAATGAAAGTAGAGAATACTATATGTATAATTCCGACTTAACTACCTATTCGCATGTAAAAGCTGATGAAATGAATGTACAGGAGATTGGGTTTGCAGGAAGTGATCATACACTGGATATTCTGCCTGGATATAACAAAGCAAGTGTAAAATGCAGCAATTATCCTGTAGGCGAGGCACTACCGGAAATTGATTTCGATGACTTTATGTTAATCGGTGCTAAAGAAAACTCTATCCCCAATTATACAAAAATAGTTACTTACAGGCCCATATCAGATAATATTCATATGAATGCTTTCAAGGTTGCCAGCGAAGATGTAAATAAACTTATTTTAGTTATGATTGATGCAGATGAAGAAAAAGAAATGTTTGAAGCAACCGAAAGCGGATTTATTATCGGAGCGATTCCTCAAAAATATGACACTATCGAAAAAATAGATAATGAACCTGCCAGAGTAGATTGGGAATACAAGGAACAAATATACATCCCGTTGGCCAGACCGGGAGATCCCTTACGAAAACTGATCTATCCTGAAGGAGGAACAACCGAAATTATAAAAATCAAAGGAGCATCATCTACCTATTTAGGAGGAGCTTTTGCGATTAATTTCAGTTTAAGAGTAGAATTAAATTTTTCTGATCAGATAGCTAAAGGATATTTTGACTCACAGGACTTCAGTTTCTTGCTAAGAATCGGGAACAACTACTATCACGGAGATGCAGAAGGAAATTTTATTTGGGATAAAAATCCAGAAAAGGACGCTTCGTTTCCGAATAATCTAGAGATAGATTGGGGCGATGAGGCTGTGACTCCCGGCCCAGAGAGTACTTTAACTTCTTTCGACGAAACCTACCAATTGAAAACGACTCGGCAGCTGAACGACGGATATGACGGTCTTAATGGCTATATCATAAAAATGCCAGAAGACAGACTGCTATTCGGAGATTTTGAACTTATCATCTATGCTCCAAGAATTAAAATATATCATGGTACATATAGTTCGCCGACAGCAATATATTTAGACGGATTTGAAGTAAAATATAAAAAAGCATCAGATGAATTAAAAAAAGACGAAAATAGCGATCGGATATATGAGAATATTGTTAACGAGAACTACCTCAACGAACTAGACGAAATAGAATTTAAAATAAGCAGTTATAATAATGATGGAGCGTGTTATAGCAAAGTAACAATTGGAGAAGATTACCTAAAGAATAATCTGTATTGCGGTATTATTGAAGATAATATTCGTCCAGAAGAATTTCTGATACGCAGAATTGTGGATCATTATAGTGATACAAAAATCAAGTTGACGCAGATACTTAAGAATGCAGATATCAAACCATATACGATTTTGTCAGACAACTATTACGTTAATAAGAAATACATCAACGCTGGCGGTGAGATTGATTACCGAAAGAATCGATTTAGTTGTGTAATGATTGAGATATGAAAATCGTAGATATTAAAACAAAAATAATACCTAGTAATCCACGATCTAAGAATTATCCTATTGGATATTCAGGTGGAATTGCATCGAACAGCAACGGTGTAACGCCTGACCTATCTATCTACTTATTAAAAGAAATCTGGGAAAGAAATATCGAAGAACGAACCGATGAATCCGGAAATGAATATCTGTACATACGTAAACCACTGGCTATCGGTGGAGGGGCTACCATGTATGCATCTGATGGTACTTCTGTCCCTTCAATATTTGACGGGCTTCCTTTGGACAATCAAACGATTTGGAAGAATCCCACAACTGGTAAGATTGAAGTTATTGGAGGTGCAGGAAGTTCCTTCGATGAAAATGCCATGTGGTCTGCACTTTCCGGATCTTCGGACAACCAGATCAACAAGTCGCATCTAACCACGGCTTTGGATGGATATGCAACCCAGAATTGGGTTATAGAAAACTATGCCACTAAATCAGAGTTGTCAGCTGTGTCTAATAAGCTGAATGACTTCTTGGAAGGTTCTGATGCTGATACAATCATAAACAAATGGAAGGAACTGGAAGCGTTTTTGTCCGGAATGGCAGAAACGGATAATCTAGCAGAGATCCTAGAAACAAAAGCCGACAAAAAATATGTAGATAGCACGTTTGTTACGTTGGCTACAAAGCAAACAATAACTGGGGAAAAGACATTTTCCTCTGTGATGAATACAGCCGCTATCAAGGCGTCCGGAGAGATAACAACGCCATCACTGGCCGCGTCTGACTATGTTACTATTGCCGGAATTAAGCTGAGGAAGTTGGAGGATGGTGCGTTAATGCTGGAAGGAAATCTGGCATTAACAGGTGCTTTGACTATGTACGCTAGCAATGGGCAAAGCTTTGATACAATTTACGATGGTCTCCCGATCGACAATGATACTATATACTGGCAAGAAGTTGACGGATCAAGAGTTTTGAAAGCAAGAGAGGGTAGCGGATCATCCTTCGACAAGTCTGCCATGTGGACGGCATTGGCCGGATCTACCAAGGAACAGATCAATAAGTCGCACCTTACTACTGCTTTGACAGGTTACGCAACCGAAAGCTGGGTGTCAAGAAAAAACTATGCTGTTAAAGCTACAACATTGGCTGGCTATGGTATAACAGATGGAATTAATGCTGTCAGTGTTACCGGAACTGGTAATGCCGTAACTGCTGCATCTATTAGCGGTCACACTCTTACTCTGACCAAAGGGGCTACATTTAACAATTACACGCATCCTACGGCTACAGCTACTACCATCACAGCCGCTAATGGAAAAGTCTTGTCCGCTATCACAGTTAATAATCAAGGACATGTAACATCTGTCAGCGGTAAAACACTAGCGGCAGCAGACATACCAACCTTAGAAATATCAAAAATATCGGGTTTACAGGATTCACTGGATGCAAAGTTAGAATCTTCCGCATATACAGCAGCTGATGTCTTGGCCAAATTGAAAACCGTAGATGGCTCTAATAGCGGACTGGATGCCGATTTGTTGGACGGTACACATAAGACTGCTTTATTTACAGCTTTGACTTCATCCTCAGCGACTAACATTTCTATCACGGTAGGAGGAACAACGAAAAGCATTGCTGACTTATTCGCGAACTCGGCAGCTAAACTTGAAACGGCCCGGACTATTTGGGGACAATCCTTTGACGGAACAAAGCCTGTAACTGGGGCACTGACCAGCGTAACAGATATCATGGGTACCGGCACATTTACAGGTGCCAATTTAAAAGCAACGGACAGTGTATATGTTAATGGAATCCGCCTGCATAAAACCGCAGACGGAGTTATCACTATTGAAGGTAATTTGGCAGTAACAGGGGGTATTACTACCTATGCAATAGATCCGGTTTCCGTGTCTACAGTTATGGATGGGGTAGTAGTGGATGGAACGACTATCAAGAAGGAAAACGGCAAACTTGTCGCGGTAGGAGGTGGCGAAGCTGGTAATGTGGCATGGGATAATATATCCGGAAAACCTTCTGTATTCCCGACTAACATCGCAAACATCACTGACCTACATTCAAGCTGGGATTCTGTTTTAGCTGCACAGAAACCTGCATGGCTAACGGCTGTAAGTATAGCAACTATTTCGGATCTGCACGCTAATTGGGATGCATTATTAAAGGCTGCTCCGTCTGCATACGTGACTCGCTGGCCGACAATTTCTGAAGTGACTAACAAGCAGAATCTTGTCATAAAGCTAAATGGTGGTACTACAGAAGGTACAAATCAATTTACGTACAATGCTACTGCAGCTAAAAGCTTGAATATAACTCCGGCTGGGATCGGTGCGGCAACTAGCGGTCATACACACGCTATGTCTGCAATTACCGATTTGCACTCTAGCTGGGATACGCTTTTAAAGGCAGCACCATCTTCCTATGTAACTAGATGGCCTACATTTGCGGAAGTGACCAGCAAACCAAATTCTTTGTCCGGCTACGGAATAACTGACGGAGTAAATTCGGTAAGTTTTGCAGGAAGTGGTAACGCAATTACATCGGCTTCTATTAGTGGCCATAAATTAACTTTGACTAAAGGTAACACGTTTGTGTTGTTGAAAGAAAGAAATATAAATACAACATACAAAGGCTTATGGGATATTGACAAAACTAATGGAGGCGCAAATTGCTGGAATAACCCAGCAAACGCGGCTTTGCAGCTACAAAATAATAATAATGCCCTTGCTATTATTATAGATGGAAATGAGAATGGCCGAATGGCAAATATACAAGTAGGTCACGAAAACACTAACTATGCTGCTAATGTAGGAGTTTTATATTTAAACAGACTTGGAGGGGATGTTTACATAGGAACTACACTACTGTCCACTAAAAATGG
>ENA-ORRN01000578-ORRN01000578.1-human-gut-metagenome-genome-assembly--contig:-NODE-578-length-28644-cov-16.361048_pt1 | contig 28644 bp, 32 predicted proteins | sample MGYA00242174_ERZ509132 | MGnify/ENA primary metagenome ERZ509132 (study PRJEB26280, sample SAMEA2338671) | human gut metagenome | biome: human gut; feature: human-associated habitat; material: faeces... | reverse complement strand
CCAGAGCGGCGATGGCGATGTCAATCTGGTTCGTGCGCCCAGCCAGGTGTCCCTGCTTACCCAAGTACTGGCTCTTCATCACCTCGATGCCGGTGGAAGAGAAGACAGAACTGTTGCCATCCTTCACGGCAAAGTTAAAGGCGGCACCAAATGCATTGGCCACTTCCTGAGCCGCGTCATTATTCTTGGTATTGATGCCCACGTGGACCACCTCGTAACCTAGCAGGTTCCGGCGGGACTCGGCGCACAGGGCCGTAATCTTCTCGAAATTGCCGGCAGCGATATCGGTCTTAGGACAGACCCAGCTGCCGCCCACAGCGTGGATAAACGGCGCCGCCAGATAATCGCTCAGGTTTTTTTCGTTCACGCCGCCGGTGGGGATGAACCGGATGCCGCCGAAGGGACCGGACAGGGCCTTCATGGCGTCCAGGCCGCCATAGACGTTGGCCGGGAAGAACTTGACCACCTGCAGGCCGTGGGACATGGCGGACATGATCTCCGTGGGGGTCACGCAGCCGGGGGTCACGGCCACATCGTGCCGCACGCACCAGTCCACGACCTCCTCGCTGAAGCCGGGGGACACGATGAAGCCCGCGCCCATCTCCACCGCCTTTTTGCACTGCTCCAGGGTGATCACCGTACCGGCGCCCACCAGCATATCCGGGCACTGACGGGACACGGCGGCGATGGAATCCGCCGCGGCGTCGGTGCGGAAGGTGATCTCCATAACGTCCACGCCGCCGGCCAGCAGGGCCTGCGCCGTGGGGACCGCGTCATCCGCGTTTTCAAGGACCACAACGGGAACCACCGCCGCGTTCCGGAGCCTTTCCAAACTGTTCACAAAGGATCACTTGCCTTTCAAAATATAAATAGTATCGCTTAGAATAGTATCGCTTAGAGATGATTCACCGGGTAACGGACCGGCCGTCCGGTGAGCACGTCGATCACGTTCTGGGCCGCCTTGGTTTTCAGCTCCTCCACGCCTTCCATGGTGGAATAGGCGGTGTGGTCCGTCAGCACCACGTTGTCCAGCCGGCAGAAGGGGGAGTCCGCGCCCAGCGGCTCGTGGTTGTGGGTATCCAGCCCGGCCGCCAGGATTCGGTGACTGCGCAACGCCTCCAGCAGGTCGTCGTCATTGACCAGCGGCCCGCGGCTGACGTTGATGAGAATGGCGGTTTCCTTCATCTGCTCCAGCGTCTCCCGGCAGATCATGCCGCAGGTTTCCGCGTTGGCGTGCAGATGCAGGGAGATGATGTCGGATTTTGCCAAAAGCTCCGCCAGTTCCACCTTGCGCACGCCGATCCGGCCCAGCTCCTCCGCACTGAGGTAGGGGTCATAGGCCAGCACCTCCGCCAGACCGAACCCACTGACCTTGCGGATCAGGGCCCTGGCGATGCGCCCGGCGCCGATCACGCCCAGGGTCCGGCCCTTCAGGCGGAAGCTGGTGGCCTGCAGATTCCACGCCCCCTGGCGCACCATGCGGTCCCGCATGGGAATGTGGCGCAGGCAGGACAGCATCAGCGCCAGCGCATGGTCGGAAACGTCCTCCATGCAGTAATCCGGCACATTGGTCACCTGGATGCCCGCCTTGGACGCGGCGTCCAGGTCCACGTTTTCGTATCCCACGCCGTACCGGCTGATGACCCGGCACTTCTCCAGGCCCGCAATGGCCCTGGCCGTCATGGGGGCCAGATCCAGCAGAACGGCGTCCGCCTGGCCGCACTGGGCGATGAGATCCTCCTCGGTGCCGCAGCTGCACAGCCGCAGCTCCGCGCCGATGCCCGCCAGCATGTCCCTTTCGATGTCATACGATGCGTGCCGCTTGTCCGACACGCAGACCAGATATCTGCTCATATCAACTGCCTCCTCACTTATTTCACAAGATAGCCGCCGTCGCACGGGATGACGGCGCCGTTAATATAGTCCGAAGCGCCGGAGGCCAGAAAGATGGTCAGCCCCTTCATGTCCTCGCCGGTGCCCCAGCGTCCGGCGGGAATGCGGTCGCTGATCTCCTTGAACCGGGGGTTCCGGGGATCCGTCAGGGCGGCGTTCATGGGCGTGTCCATATAACCGGGGGCGATGGCGTTGACGGTGATGCCGTATTTTGCCCAGTCGTTGCACATGGCCTTGGTCAGCTGGGCGATGCCGCCCTTGGACGCGGAATAGGCCGGAATGGTGCTGCCGCCGAAATAGCTGCACATGGAGGCGATGTTGATGATCCTGCCGCCCCGGCCCTGGCGGATCATCTGCTTGCCGGCCAGGCGGCTCAGCAGGAACGGCGCGGTCAGGTTCACGTCTATCACCGCCTGCCAGTCCTCCAGCGGAAAGTCCTCGCTGGGGGCGCGCCGCTGGATCCCCGCCGCGTTTACCAGCACGTCGATCTCACCGCCCAGCAGGTCAAGGGCCTTGCCGAAGCAGTCCCGGATCTCCTCCGTGCTGGCCAGGTCGCAGGGCAGGCCGTGGGCCTTCCAGCCTCTGGCCCGGTATTCCTCCGCCAGCGTCCGGCACCGCCCGGATGCGCCCACCAGCACCACCTCGGCTTCCGCCTCCAGCAGGCCCTCCGCCATGCTCTGGCCCAGGCCGCCGGTGGCTCCGGTAAAAATCACTTTCTTGCCCGATACATCAAACAGGTTCATTCCAATACACCTCGAATTTGCTCTATCAACCACGGCCCGCAGGCCGTTTTGTACTTGTTTTTATACTAAAACCTGTTAAAAAGCTTGAAAAGCTTTTTATAGCACCGAAGGTGCGTCAGGTTTTGTATGAGACGCCACAGCGTGTTTTCACACGCTGTGCGTGCGCACAGCGCACGGGATTCTTGATTAAATTTTTTAATCAAGAATCAGTATTACAGGTCCCGCTCCAGCGCGTGCAGATAGGCCATGGACCGCTTCAGGTCCTGGTCAATGCCGTCTTTCACATAACTGCGCCAGATGCGGTGGTCATTTGTCCACACGCCAAAGGGATGGGAGAAGCATTCCGTGGCCAGAGCGCCGGTGTATCCCGCCGCGTGAAGGGCCAGCAGGATCTCCCTCCAGTTGACATGGCCCATGCCGGGCAGCTTGCGGTTGTTGTCGCAGGCATGGACGTTCACGATCCGGTCCCCCGCCTGTATGATGGCGGCGGCCAGATCATCCTCTTCGATATTCATGTGGTATGTGTCCAGATGCAGCCCCACAGCCGGGCTTGCCACCATGTCCAGGAAGGCAAGCCCCTGGGACACGGTGTTGAGCATGCTGTTTTCATACCGGTTGCACATTTCCAGGCCCATGCGCACGCCGCAGGCCCGGGCGGTCTGTGCCATCTGCTGCACGGCGGCGGCGCTGTGCTCCAGTCTTCTCTGGCGGGTGGCGTTATCCACCGGCACCCCGGGCTTCACGGTGGAGCCGTGCAGCATGCCGCCGATGACGGCGCCCTCCATTTCCGCTGCCAGCTCGATGTTGCGGCGCATGGCGTCCACGCCGCGCTGCCGCTGGCGGGGATCCTCCGAGGCCACGTCCCCGTCCGGGGGAAGGGAGGTGCAGAAGGTATAGGTCAGGTCCAGCTCATGGGCCAGCTCCACGATCTCGCGGCGGAGGGGCCGGTCCTGCCGGAGCAGCCGCATGGAGGAAAGCTCCACATGGTCCGCGCCGCAGGCCTTGGCCCGGCGCAGGGTCCCAAGCCAGTCCACGCTGTCCTCATAGGGGAAGTACGCGTAAAAAACACCGATGCGCATGGTTATCTCTCCTGTCAGAACATACTTCGGGGCGGGCAGAAAACGATTTTTTCCGCGCCGCGGCATCAGGCCGCAGCCTGATCGCGGGCCAACATTTCATCGCTTTCTGCCCGCCCGCAAAGTTCATTGCTTATGAAAGGGCGATCTGGAAGCCCAGCGCGCCGGGCAGCCAGGTGACGATCTGGGGAATAAAGGTGACAACGAACAGCGCCAGATAGGATATGATGATAAATGGCCAGAAGGCCTTGACCACGGCGCCGAAGGGCCTCTTGCCCACGTTGACGGCGGTGAACAGCACCAGGCCCACGGGAGGCGTCAGCAGGCCGATGGTCAGGTTCATAATGGTGACCATGGCCAGATGTACCGGGTTCACGCCCACCATGGTCAGCACGGGCCCGATGATGGGCGCGAACAGGATGATGGCCGCACCGGTATCCATGATCATGCCTACGAAGATGTAGAACACATTCACAATCATCAGCAGCACATACTTGTTGGAGGAAATGCTCATCAGCAGCGCCGCAATTTCATCCGGCACCTTTTCAATGGCGGCCACCCAGGAGAAGGCGTTTGCAAAGGCCACGATCAGCATCAGGTTGCCCACGGATTTGCAGGTGTTCCACAGGCACTCCTTCAGGTCCTTCCACTTCATGTTGTGGAACACCACAAAGCCCAGGATCAGCGCATACAGCACGGCGATGGCGGCCGCCTCGGTGGCGGTGACCTTGCCGGACAGGATGCCGCCGATGATGATCACAGGCAGCATCAGGGTGATCAGACCGTCCAGAACGATCTTCAGCACTTCCTTGAGGGTATACTTCTGGGTATCCCGGGGGAAGTTCTTCTTTTTGCGGATGCACAGCACATAGATGATCTGGGTCAGGGCGATCAGGATGCCGGGGCCCACGCCGCCCATCAGCAGGGCGCCTGCGGAAAGGCCCATCACGCCGGCATAGATCATCACGGTGGTGGAGGGCGGGATCAGCGGCGCCTGCAGAGAGGAACCGGCGGAAATGGCGATGGAGAAATCCCGGTCATAGCCCTGCTCGGTCATGGCATCAATCTCGATGGCGCCCAAACCGGACACATCCGCGATGGCGGAGCCGGAAACGGAGCCGAAGATGGTACTGGCAATGATATTCACGAAAGCCAGACCGCCCCGGAAGCGGCCCACAAACAAACGGGCGAAGTTAAACAGCTTGCTGGTAAGGCCGGTCTTGCCCATGATCTCGGAGGCAAGAATGAAAAACGGAATGGCCAGCAGCAGGAAGTTGTTGACGCCGGTGATGGAACGGTTGGGCAGGATCTCCAGATACTGGGGATCTGCCAGCAGGATATAAAACGCGGAAGACAGGCCCATGGAATAGGCCACGGGGATGCCGAGGCAGACCAGAATGATCAGCACCAGCACAGCAATACCAAAATTTATCATAGGGTCTCACTCTCCTCCTCAGGGTCAGTCAGGAAGATGCCGCCGGCGGAAAGCATCTGCAGGAAGGTGATGATCATTCCCACAAACACTGCCGAACGCATCAGGAGCATGGGCAGCTGAGAGGAGGGGCCTTTTTCGTGGACGGAAACGGTGGTAAACACGATCAGGGACTTGGCGGCGAACACGCCCACGAAGCCCAACATACACAGCTTGGAAATTACGCTGATAACTTTCTGTACTTTGGGGGACATTTTGCTGGTAAAAATATCAATGCGGGTATAAGACGAGGATTTTGCGATATGGGATGCGCCAAGGAATGTCAGCCAAACCAGCAGCCAACGGGCAATTTCTTCCGTCCACGGCAGCGGCTTGATAAAGGGCAGGTAGCGTCCGGCGACCTGCAGCAGCACGCACAGTACCACGCAGATCATCATAAAGATCAGGAGTTCTTTTACAACGCTATCCACAAAGTCCATGAACTCCTGATAGGCATTTCTTTTCTTTTTCTTCTTGTTCAAAATTCCAGCCTCCATTTACTTTGCGTCCTTAGTTGTGGGGGGGGAGCCGCGGCGGGGCGGAAATCCGCTCCGCCGCGGCTTTTGCAAAAAGTCATCTCAAAGGGTTCGCCTTTTCTGCGAACAGGAGCGGTCGGCTCAGGCCTCCTCGCCCTCGTCCTTCTTCTTATTGCGGGTGATGGCAAATACGGCAACCAGAACGGCCACCACGGCCACACCGATGGCGATGTAGGTAACGGTATTCATGGAGCTGGACGCAGCATTGGTGGTGTTCGCGTCAGCCTCGGTAGCCTCACCGGCCTTCACGGCGTCAACGGCGGCCATGAACTTATCCACGGTGTCGTCGCCGATCTGCTCCTTCATCCACTGGATGACGGGCTCCTGGCAGGACTTGAAGGATTCCTTCTCCTCAGCAGTGGGGCTGTAAACCTCCATGCCGTTCTTGCTCAGGGCCTCCAGAGCCAGAGCCTCATTGGCGCAGTTGGTGCCGCGCATGGCATAGGTGGCGGTGGTGCCGGCCTCGGTGACGATCTTCTGCAGATCGGCAGGCAGCTTGTTGAAGAAGCTGCTGTTCATATACAGGAAGATGGAGGAAATGGCGTGGCCATCCAGAATGTAGTACTTGTTCACCTCATAGAAGCTGCCGTTGAAGGTGGTACCGGGAGAGTTTTCCTGACCATCCACAACGCCGGTCTGCAGGGCGCTGTACAGCTCGGAATAGGCCATGGGGGTGGCGGAAGCGCCGAAGGACTCCAGCATCTTGGTGTAGATGGGGGACTCCATGGTGCGGATCTTCAGGCCGGCCATGTCGCTGGCGCTGTGCACAGGCTTCTTGTCGTTGGAGAAGTTACGGAAACCGCCGTTGTCGGCGCTGGCCAGAGTCTTCAGGCCCAGCTGAGCCTCGATGTCTTTGTACACGGCTGCCATGTATTCGCTGTCCAGCATGGCATAGTACTCGGCACGGTTGTTGTACAGATAGGGAATGGACATGGCCTGAATGGCGGGATACAGGGTGGCGGTTTCACCGTCGCCGCCCATCACGCACTGCAGAGTGCCCTGCATGCACTGCTGCAGCGCTTCCTGGGTGCTTCCCAGCTGGCCGGAGGGATAAATCTCGACCTTGATACGGCCGCTGGAGTTGCTTTCGCAGTAGTTCTTGAACGCCAGGCAGCCGGTGTAGATGAAGTCCAGCGCCTGGAGCTCGCCATAGTTGTTCTGAGGTGCGTTGCCACTGTAGATCTTGATCGTGTAGGTCTCATCCGCCGCAAAAGCGGTCATGGGCAGGCAGCTCAGCGCAATAACCAGCGCTGCCAGCAGAGACACAAGTTTCCGTGCTTTCTTCATACTTGATTCTCCTTTTTTTTGTTTCGCGGCTCCCGCGGCCATGCGGGATCCCGCTTTGATTTATATAGGATACAGCCCGCCCGGTACATCTCTCCTTCTCATTTTCCCGAAGCGCCGATCAGACTGTAAGCTATCGCTGTTGTGTATGGGTCAGCCCTGCAGGCTGTCCCGGGGGGAGGCGTACAGCCCCTCCGCCGTTTCCGCCCAGCCGCCTTCCGGGGCGGTGCCGAGCTTTTCCCAGCCGGCGCGGGCCCGCTCCAGCACCTCCCGGGCGGAGGGGATCCCCTGATGCCCCGTTTCGATCCGGCAGGCCGCCGCGCCTGCGGCCAGACGGAGGCAGTCCTCCGGCCCGCAGCCGTCCATCATCCCGGCCAGAAAACCGGCGATGGCCGTGTCGCCCGCCCCGTTTGCGGAGCGGAACCGTTCCGGGCGGTACGGAAGCTCCATCAGCTCCCGGTCATACCAGCGGGGAGACAGAGCGCCGGACATGCGCCCGAAGGAAGCGAAGGCCTCCTTCTTTGCCGTGCGCAGGTAAAGTCCTTTCTCACCCAGCTTCACGCCGAAAACCTTCGGCCCCATGGCCAGCACCTCGTCCGCCAGAGCGGGCAGGATGGACAGGTCCGCATACCGGACGGCGCAGTCCGCCCCGGCCCGCTGCAGGACCTCCATGTAATATGGCCGGTGCAGCAGCAGAAGCAGCTCCTCCAGGCTGGGCAGGAACACATCCACACAGGGCAGGACCCGCCGCAGGATGGTTTTCCAGTCCGCCCGGGCCGATTCACTGGTCAGGCCCGGCAGGCTCAGATCCATGGACGTAGTCAGCCCCATCCGCTTGATCCCGCCGTACAGGTCCGCCAGGGTCACGCCGCCGTCGCCGTACATGCAGGCCATTCCGGTGGGGTAGCCGAAGTGGAACAGGTCGCAGCGCTCCGCCGCGTCCGCCGGGATATCCGACAGGGCATAAACCTGAGACGCCCCGCGCCGGTGCCAGAAGGAGCGGTCGCTGCCCTCCGGCGCCACCACCACGGTGGCGGAGGTGGCGTGGCCCTTCAGCTCCGCCAGACGCACCTCTGCGCCGGATTCCTCCAGCATCTGCCGCACCACACCGGCCAGCGGGTCGCCGCCTACCTTGCTGCAGAGGATCACCTCCGCCCCCAGGCGGTGCATGGCGATGCCGGTGTTGGAAACGCAGCCGCCCAGGATCAGCTGGATATCCGGAAGATAGACGGTTTTTCCCTCCATCAGAATCTCGTCCCGGCGGCAGGCCGACGCTGGAAACTGCGGGATCATATCCAGCGCCGCCGTCCCGGCCACCATAGCCCGTCGCTTCATGGTCAGGACCAGGCCTTTCCGGAGGAGTGCAGCGCCTGCATATACGTCCGCAGACGGCGCACCACGGCGTCCTTGCCGTGCTTCAGAAGAACGGAGTAATCGATCTCCGGGTCCTCCTGCAGTTCCCTGCGGACCTGCTCGCGGGCCTCGATCAGAAGCTCCGTGTTGATGTTCAGCTTGCGGATGCCCAGCCGGGAGGCGCGGACCAGGTTGTCCATTCCCGTGCCGGAGCCGCCGTGCAGCACCAGCGGAACGTCCACCGTTTCGTGGATTTCCTTCAGGCGGTCAAAATCCAGCCGGGGCGTTCCCTTGTACACGCCGTGGGCGGTGCCCACGGCCACGGCCAGGGCGTCCACCTGAGTCTCCTCCGCGAAGCGCCGGGCCGTTTCCGGCTCGGTGAGTCCGTCTGCCGCGCCGTTTTCGGTATAGTCCTCGCCCTGGCCCACATGGCCGATCTCCGCCTCCACCGAAATGCCCAGCTCGTGGGCGATCTTCACGATCTCCCGGGTGCGGGCCACGTTTTCCTCATAGGGGCACATGGACGCGTCGATCATGACGGAGCTGAATCCCTTCTGGATGGCCAGCACCAGCTCGTGATAGCTTTTTCCGTGATCCAGGTTGATCCCCACCGGCACCGAGGCCTCCTCCGCCATCTGCCGCGCCGCCACCGGCAGATACTTCTGCAGCTGGGGGTCCTTCAGGCGGGACTCGCCGATGGCGATGATCACCGGCGCTCTCTCGGCTTCCGCCGCTTCCACAACGGCGATCAGCGATTCCAGGTTGAATACATTGGGAGCCAGAACCGTGTAACCACCCTGTTCGGCGTGCTCCAGAAGCTGCTTCAATGTAACGTACATGACTCCGCCTCCTCTTATTTCTTCAGAACGCTCCGGATATAGGCGGCGATCTCCTCATCCCGGCAGTTGGCGAAGAACATCCCGGGGAAGCTCTCCTCCGCGATGGCACCCTTGAGGAAATCCTGATCAATATTCTTCAGAATGTCGATGAACTTCGTATGGGTGATCTCCTTGACCTGCATCAGGATCCTGCGGTTGCTCTGCTCCGCCGCCGCCCACTCGGGGGGATAGCCGCCGCCCGGCTCCGTGCCGAACAGCTTCTCGAAAACATACTGCAGATTCACCTCGGCGCCCCAGCCGAACTGGAACGCGAAGGGCATTGCCACGGCGTTGCCGTTATTGACCTGGGAGAACAGATACGCGTCGCAGGGGTCGTTGACCCGGCCGCACATAACCCCCGGGAATGCGTTGCAGGCCAGGGTCGCGCCCATGCCCGTTCCGCAGCCCGTGATAACAAAGTCCGCCGCGCCCGAGTTCAGCAGCAGCGCCGTCAGCAGGCCCGCCTGCACATAGGTGCGCTGGTGCACATCCTCCGCCGAATAGCGGCCATAGTTGTAGCAGGTGTGCCCCATGGGCTCAACGGCTTTTTTCAGCGTCTGAAAAATCAGTTCGTTTTTGGGTGCCTGGCTGTTTTCGTTGATCAATGCGATCTTCATTGTCATTACTCCTTTTCTGCCGATTGCATTGAAAGCATATTTTCATGTTTTAGAAAGCGCTTTCAGACTTGTTGAAAAAAATATACCACTTCGGGCGCACTCCGTCAACCTGGCAAAACAGAAATTTTTACAGGTCGTTTTCGTCAGTATCACCAATCCCGCCCGTTCACCGGCAGTCTGTCAGCCTGATTTCGCCAAAGGCTTCTTTCCATGCATCGTCAAAAAACCGCACCGCCTGGGGAATGGCTGGCTCCTGCAGCGCCTGCTCCAGCAGCCGGGGGTTCAGCGTGGCGCAGTGCGCACCGGCCCGGTACACCTGCCAGAGCTGATCCGTGTCCTGGATGTTGGCCGCCAGCACCCTGGTCCTCAACTTTTTCCGTTCTATTGTCTCCGCCAGCAGGCGGATCACCTCCGCGCCGTCCGTGCCCAGGCCGCACATCTGCGTGTAATACGGCGCGATGAAGTCCGGCTCCAGCTCCAGGGCCAGCATGGCCTGCACCGGTGTGACCACCGTCGTGGCCGTCAGCCAGACGCCCTGGGTTTTCAGATATTTCATGGCTGTCATGCCGTCCGGCGTCACCGGCACCTTGATGCAGACGTCCTCGCCCACCTGCTTCCGTATGTACATGGCCTCGCGGATCATCTCCCGGCTGTCGTGGGACACCACCTGTATGTGCAGGCTTTTTCCCGAGCTGACGCACCGGTGGATCTCCCGCAGCGCGTCAAAGAGGCCGGTGCGGATCCCCGCCTTGCGGATCAGCGCCGGGTTGGTGGTGATCCCGGTGTACGGGATCATGTCCTCGTACTGGCGGATCAGCTTCAGGTCCGCCGTGTCAAACATAAACTCCACAGTATTGTCCTCCGTTCATGAATTATTGCAGGTCCTCGCCGCACGGGGCGCAGGAGCCTCTGTACATGGTGATGCAGTTCAGCTCCACCCGCCTGCCGGAGGTCTCCCGGCCCTCGATCTGGCTGATCAGCATCTGCATGGCCTTTTCACCCTTTTCATAGCTGGGCTGCCACACGCTGGTCAGCGGCGGGGACATGTAGGACGCCAGCGTGGTGTCGTCGAATCCCACCACGGACAGGTCCCTGGGTATGGACAGTCCGCAGTCCTTGGAGGCCTTGTAGATGGCCATGGCAACGGAGTCGTTGAAGGCGATGATGGCGCTGACCCGGTTCGGAAGATACAGCATGTGCTTGGCCAGCTGTTCCGCCTTGGCCTCCGTGAGGTTTTCGCAGAACTGTATCCACTCGTTTTTCACCGTCAGCCCCGCCTCCCGCATGGCCTGACAGTAGCCCTCCACCCGGTCCGAGGCGGAGGTGTATTCCGGCGAGCTTGTGATGATGCCGATCCGTTTGTGGCCCAGCCCGATCAGGTAATTCGTCACGCTGAAAATGGCGGACTGGTCGTTGATGTCCACCTGATACACGCTCTCGTCCTCGTGATAGCTGCCCACCAGGACAAAGGGCACCTCGTGCTGTTTCAGCAGGGAAATCAGCGTGCTGTTTTTCCGCACGCCCATCATAACGAAGCCGTCCACCCTCTGCTCGTAAAACAGGTTGTCAAATTCCGTCTCCGTGTCGCAGATATCCAGCAGCAGGCGATAGCCCGCCTCCTTGGCCGCCACGCTGATCCCCAGGAGGGCGTTGGAGTAGGTGTCGTTCAGGAAAAAATATTCCGGCCTGTGATTGATCAGCACCCCGATCATTTTGGACCGCTTGGCCGGCAGATCCCTGGCCGATGCCACCGGCCGGTAATTCACGCACGCGGCCTCCACCTTCCGCCGGGTGCTCTCGCGCACGTTGGCGCTGCCGTTGATGACCCGGGACACCGTGGAAATACTGACCCCCGCCTCGCGGGCCACGTCGTAAATGGTTTTTTTATCCATAGCCTTGTTCAACTCCAGCATATTAATATATGTTTGATTTATCATTATCTGCAATACAAAGCCATTATATCATCTGCGCCCGAAAATTCAACCCCCTGCCTTTTCATTTCTTTCATTTCTCTTTCATTTTTTCATCCTGAAAGGCGGGAGGGGGGAAAGCTTGTTGGGCAAGCAAAACTATGCCCGGCGGTTGAACCCAACCACCGGGCATAGGAGACTGTAACATATTGGAAATGCGTTTCGTGCGGATTGCATCTCCACCCGATGCCCTGCGCCGTCCAGCGTCGGATCTTTGCCTCAGCGCGTTTCGTGCGGATTGCATCTGCGGTACCGCCAAAGCTCTGCATGTTGCGAAACTTTGCCTCAGCGCGTTTCGTGCGGATTGCATCGGGAATCCCCGAGCGGTATCACATGACACAAGTACTTTGCCTCAGCGCGTTTCGTGCGGATTGCATCGAGGGCAGAGCTTGCAGGACATTTCGCCCTCCGGCTTTGCCTCAGCGCATTCCGTGCGGATTGCATCGGCAAAACTGCATAGATACTGTGCCGCAAATTTGTGGAATACGCTGTGAGTTGGTAGATAGCTTTTCAAATGCCTCATAAACGGCGTCTGCGCTGACTATTTTCCCATACTCTTCTGCTGCCAAAGCAATCCATATTGCCATTATCGGCAGCCCCGGACGGGCAATCGACCGGTTTTCGCGGTGCGAACCGCACCGCAATTTTCTGTTAGCTTACACTTCGCCGGATCCCCATGCTGGAAGGCGTTTTCGGCGCTGTTAACAATCGCTGAATTGACTGGTTGTGAAGTTGAACAAATTGCGGGTAATCCGCTTCAAGGGATGCTTGATCGAAATTACCTGATTGAGGGTCATAATGCTGAAGTAAAAATGCTGAATAGAGATCACGCTGTATCCGGCTGCCATCCGGCATATCATTCCATCGCTGGGAAAGCGGCTTCGGCGTGTACTCTTTTGATTGGTGATTGTACTGACTGGCTTTCAGTGATGTTGGGACTTCTACGACCCCGGGAATACCCAGAGATACACATTTGGTCCGCAGAATATTGATCAGCGCAGCGGGTGCTTTATTGGCTATGGATTTTCCGAATCGCTTTTTTCGCTTGATCCTTCCCGTCTTATCCGATATCTCTGTCTTCTTTGCCCGGTGTGTCAGCGATGGCCAGGCCATGTCCTCCACATAAAAGCAGCTGCCCAGCGAAAGCAGGTGGTTCGCCAGCTCGGTGTGTTGCCGTTTGCGGGTTTCTGCCTGGCAATGCTGGAGATAGCACAGCTCTCGCTGAAGTCTGAGATATCGCTTGGATTTATTGTGAGTCAATTTTACGCCTCGGCGGATGGTACCGTTTTCTGCGTAATTATCCGGATTCGCAGCCCTTCTGCTGCGATCCATTTTTCTTTGCAGAAGGTGCTTTTCCCGTTCGATGTTTTGCACCCGGTCTGCCAGCTCCACAAGGTTTGCCTCCTTTTCGGCGGCATATGCCAGCGTCTGCGGGCCGATATCAAGACCTACCGCCCCCTGCCCGACGGGATGTACCGGGTTGCCGCTGGCCGGATTGCGCTTTATCGCAGGCTTTCCCTCCAGAGAAAGCTGCGCATACCAGCGATCCCTCGTCTTGCCGGGCTTTCGCAGGATCCTGACATATTTTACCCGATAGGACAGCATCTCGGTTTCATACGCATTATCGGGAGACAATTTCAGCGGAAGATTCAGACCCTTCCATTCAATATAGCTTCCTCGGAAAATGATCTCAACGCCTCCGCTTTTTCCGGTGACGGAGTATCCTCTCAATGAGCGGATGTCGCCGGTTTTTTTGAAGTGGACTTTCTTCCCTTCCTTCTTAAACAACACCCTCTCAAAAGCGGCCCAGACCTGCGGCGCAATGCCATGCACCGCAACGCTTGAGCCGATGTTTTCGGCAAAATGTTTATAAAAGTTCTTTATGTCTGATTTGAACCCATATTTTGTAAAGCCGCCGCCCTTCAGAAGTTTATCCCGCTCCCTGTACAGCGTTTTAAGCTTCGGCTTGTCGGCCGTATTTTTCCAATCAAGGGCCTGGATCGCTTTCTTATTGCTCCTGTACTGCGGCGACTGCTCCACCTGGCGCAGTCTTTTCAGTTCTGCACGCACCATGGTGTTGTAAATCTGCCGGGCAATTTCAAATCGTTTGGCAAGGCGGTCTTCCTGCCATTTTTCCAATTTAAGGGGCAACGTCAGACAGCATGTGTCCGTACTGCTTTTTCCCACAGGAATCCCTCCTCTCTATGCTCTTTATTATATACGATGCAGTCTCCGTTTGCAAGCACAATTGCATTTTATACCGCCAATTGTACTTATTCCCCCGCGCCACGGACCCCGGCAATTTCCCGGCATTTGACGATCCCCCATTCCCCCTCCGTCACACCGCGGAAAAAGCCGGCGCATACAGCAGACCCGGCGAAAAAACGGATGCAAGTCCGTTTTTTCGGACACCTGATGCCGCAGAATGGGAGCATAGAAAAAGGGAGGGGAACGCCATGGCATTCAAAATCGGGTTTATTTCAGAGTCTGATCACAAATCGGGCGAGGTCTGCGCCGAACCCCCGAAGCAGGCCGCGCCCCGGCGGTCCGTGGCGCAGATCTATTTCCCGGCAAGGCACAGGACGCTGGCCTACTACAACGATCGGTTCGATCTGCGGCAGGGGGACCTGGTGTTCGTGGACGGCAAGCTGGAGGGAAAGCAGGGACGCGTCGAGGAGGCCAGCTACAATTTCAGGATCAGACTCTCCGACTACCAGCGGGTGATCGCCGTGGCGGAGCGCGGGCACGACTATTACTGCCGCAATCTGGTGCGCTGCGTTTGCCGCAGGAACATCAGAGGAAGCCGTAAAGGATACGGCAGAAAATCTCGGGCTTGCCATGCGTGTAAACGGAGAGCTTTATCCCGTGCGTATGACGGCCTACAAAAGTCTGCTCGACAGAGCAAAGATCGGAGGCACCGCACTCCCCAAACTCAGCCGCGAGGTGTTGGCCGAAGTGCTCAACGAATGCCTGAAGCTGTATTCGGCGGATGCGCTCCTGCTGATCCGGGACGAAAAAATCTCTGCCGTTCACTCCGGTGACGAGGTGGATTATTCCGTCCTTCCGATCGACGAACTGCTGAATGTTCTGCAGGCAAAGCTCGATGCACGGTTCTCCGGAAACGAGTTTGAGTCCGGGTACTGTGACCATTCCCTGGTCAGTGCCTCATGGCGAATGCCAGACCAGAAGGAAGACCTGCTCGGTACCTACGCAAAGGTGCTGGCTGCCCAGGGCAAAGCGACGATGGCATCCAAGCTGATGCCGGGTATCCGCTTTATGACATCGGATACCGGTGTCGCCTCGGCAAACGGCAACTGAAAATCATCAGCGAAGAATATCGCAAACCGGTGAAGGAAAAGCAACCGGATATGCTCGCCCCTCTGCGGGCACAGGAAAAATCCATCCGCATCCGGCTCGGCGGGATCACATGAAGGCAATCAAAAATATCGCTGCTGCTGCAGAAGATCCGGATGACAAACTCCGGGATAGAATGTACGATGACATTGACCGCGTTATTGTTTTTGACAACGAAAATCTGAAAATCGAATGGAAGTTTGATGTAGCCACTTGACACAAGCAGATGACCTGGGACGGGTGACCATTCCCAAGGAGATCCGCCGCACCATGCGCGTCCGCGAGGGCGACCCGTCACAGATGACATTGACACGGTGGGAACAATTCTGCTTCGCCTTGGGCGATTTGGCCAAGAGGCAGGGGTGGGGCAGTACACAGTGACGGAAAAGGCCGATTATTTTTTACAATAAATATTGGGGCCAGGTACTGAAACCTGACCCCAATATTTATTGTTTTGAGACGCCTGCCAGCAATAGGCACTGTCTATAGCACAGGGCATTATCCAGCTCCCCGGCTCAGCGCCGGAAATCGTTACTCACCCACATAGAATAGCCAGGTGTTCAAACCCCGGCCAATGGCGGCAAAGGTGTGCGTGGTTCCCTCAACATCGATGGTATAGATGGTGAAATCCTTACGGATGCCATCGGTGTAGTCCTTCAGGTGCACCGTTTCGCCGGTATCCGTCCACTGATAATCGAAGATGTTCACACCCCAGAGCTTGTAGGTCTTGTTCTTGATCAGCTTACCCAGCTTCCAGTTCATAAAAGAGCCTCCTTTTTTTTCATGATCTCATTATACTTTCCGACTGGGAAAATGCAACTTATTTTTGCAGATAATTGGCCCAGGAATCCGGCTCGCCCAGCTCGGCCTTTACCATTTCCGGGTCCAGCGGCTCCACCCTGCGCCCGGTGGCCAGTGCCGCCAGATAGGTCTGGGACGCCTCCTCCAGATAAACCGCCGCATACAGGGCGATTTGCAGCGTGGGGCCGAAGGCCATCACACCGTGGCCCCGCAGGATCACCGCCAGGGAGCCGTTATAGTGCTCCACCGTTAGAACGCCCATCCCCTTGTCGGAGGACGGCGTAAAGGGCGCCACCGGCACATCACCCCGCAGGGCGTCGATCTGGGACACCAGCGTGGCAGGGAACACGTCCTGCACCAGGCCCAGCGCCGTGGCGTAGGGCTGGTGGGTGTGAATGGTGGCATTGACCCAGGGGAATTTTTCAAAAATATACAGGATGGCATCCAGGTCGGAGGTGGGGCGGCGGGTGCCCTCCACGATCTTGCCCTGGGGCGTCACGATGACCACGTCGTCGGAGGTCATGATCTCATAGTCCATGCCGGAGGGGGTGACGGCGATGTTGCCATTATCCAGGCGCATGCACACGTTGCCGCCGCACAGAGTAATCAGGCGGCATTCCTTCATCTGCAGGGCACAGTCGATCAGGGCGCGTCTTTCTTTTTCGTACATATTGCCTCTCTCCTATTCATCCATACAATAGCGGCGGGTATACTGCTCCAGCAGCTGCGCTGGGGTCTGCTTCCGCTCACTGGGCAGATAGGCCCGGCGGGTCTCGCCGGCCTGGGCCAGCTTTTCCGGGAAGATCATCCGCCCGGCGATCACCGCGTCCACACCCAGGGCGAAGCAGTTCTTCATCTCGGTTTCGTCCATGGCGCCGTCCACCCACAGCTCCTTGCCCGCAGGCAGAGCCGCCCGGGCCTGGCGGATGCGGTCATGATTGGCGAAGCAGAAGCCCAGCCCATTGGTGCCGCCATAGCCGCTGTCCATGGTCATGACCATCAGGAAGTCGATGTATTCAAAAAACGGCTCCACCTGGGAGATGGGCGTGCGAAGATTGATGGCCAGGCCGGGGATCATCCCCAGCTCCCGGATCCGGCACAGCTCCTCGGAGGGGTAGGGCAGGCCCTCAAAATGGACCGCCACCTGTTTGGCGCCGCACTTGGCGATTTCCTCAAAATACTGGGAGGGGTTGGTGGCCATGAAGTGAAAACACAGGGGGTGCTGCGGGAACATGTTGGCAATGGAACGCACTGTCCGCATGCCGAAGGTGATGTTGTTGACAAAATTGCCGTCCTCGATGTCCACATGCAGCAGGGTCCCGGCGGGAAAGGCTCCGATCTCCTCCGCCAGGAACAGCTGGTTGGCGGAGGCCACAGAGGGAATGATCCGTTTCATGGTTGCTCCTTTCCCGGGGCCTTACAGCTTCTGCCGCAGGGCTTTGACCACATCCATGAACTCCTTGACCCGGTTGATATCCACACGGACGTTCTCCAGGTTGTCGTTTTCCAGACGGCCGCCCTCCTTGAAATAGGTGCCGACAACAGCCGCGTCGGCGGTGGCCAGCTTTTTCTCGATGGTGTCGGGGCGGCAGCCGGTGTTGCACAGCACCACCACGTTGGGGGCGATCTCCTTCACGCTGGCGATCAGCGCGTCGTCCACATCCTGGCCGGCGGCGTTGGCGGAGATGCACAGTCCGTCGGGATGGGCCTTGAAGATGGTGGAGCGGGCGATATCCGCCAGGGGACGGGTATCCAGGTTGCGGTCGGATTCGGGATTGATAAAGTACAGCATCTTCAGCTCGTCCAGGTGCAGGGCGGCCTTGCGGCGCAGCAGCTGGGAAAAATCGTTGTTGTACAGGCCGCCGTCGCCCACATACACGCCGCTGAAGGTGCCGCGGATAAACTTTGCGTCCACGGCGGCCGCCAGCTCAATGGCAGCCAGGCCATCGGAGATGCAGTCCACGCCGTAGGGGACGCGGATCTCGGACTTCAGCTCGCCGATCACCCGGGCCATGGCCGCCGGGGTCACGAAGCTCATGTGCCGCTCATAGGGCAGGCTGAACTCGTTGGAGAACATGATGCCGTCCACGCCGCCGTCCTGCAGGGCGTGCAGGTCGGCCCGGGCATGCTCCACCACCCGGTCCATGCAGTCGCCGTAATAATACCGGGGATCGCCGGGCAGGGGATCCAGGTGCAGCATGGTGATGATCGGCTTCTTTACGCCAAACATATTGTCGATCCACATAAGAATTTCACCTTTTTCTTTAGATTTTTGATGGAGATGCGCTCAGGCCCACAGCTCCTGCATACGGGCCTTGATGCGGCGGGCCTCCGCCGCCGGATTTTCCGCATTGCGGATGGAACGGCCGCAGATCACGGCATACAGCGGCAGACCCGCCAGGATGTCCAGGTCCTCATAGGTGATGCCGCCGGTGGCGGTGACCTCGAACCCCATGTCGCACAGCTGGCGCACGAAGTCCACGTCCTGGGCGGTCCAGGGGCCGCTGGCCGAGCTGGGCCGGCCATAGATGATCTGGCGGATGCCGATGTCCTTCCACTCCCGCAGGTCGTCGAAGGTCCAGCTTTCGCCGTAGTCGCCGTACAGCTCGATCTGAACGTCCTGGCCGCCTGCCTTGGCCTGGGCCAGAATGGCGGCCTTTACCTCGTTGCGGGCAGGGGAGAACATGGTCACAAATTGGGTTCCCGCAGCCAGGACCTTGGGCCCGAAATGCGCCACGGACAGCGCGGCGTCGGCCACCATGATCTTGTCGGGGAAGCAGGCCCGCATGATCCGCGCCGCCCGCACGCCCTCCATCAGGATCAGCATGGTGCCCACCTCAATGATGTCCACCTCGTTGCCCAGTCCGCCCCGCAGGGTGTGGAAGGCGTCCTCCAGGGATTCGTTGTCCAATGCAATCTGCAAATAAGGAGCTTTCATAATTCCTCCATTATATTCATACTTATAGGCTTTGCTTGTAAAAAAACGCAGGGATCCCCGTATAAAGCGGCCCGCCCGACGGACGGGCCGCTTTGGGAAACGACCGTGATGTGCCTCACGCCGCCATGGTTTGCAGCAGCTCCACGATCATGTAATAGTTGCCCAAAAAGAAGATCAGCGGAATAAACACCTTTCTTCTGGACAGGGACCGATTTACCAGATCGCGGTATACCAAATAGCAGATGAGGAGAAATGACACGATAAAGTAGGAAACGGTGGGAACCTCCACGGCGGAATACCCGAACCAGGTCCGCAGGACCAATGTATCGGGCAGCTTCTGCCAATAGATCAGGTTCAGTGCTCCCGTTCCCAACACGATCAGGATATACATGATCCGACAGAACCAGGAGGCCTGGGCAATGCCCTCCCGCAGGGGAAGGCGCTTGGGCTGCCAGCGCTGCACGGCGGCGGAGTTGGGATCGCACTCCTCAGGAGAGGTGGGGACGTGCGGCCGGGTCCGTTCATCACGATCATTCTTCATAGCTGTCCTCTTACTTTCTCAGTGCGTAGAAGCGGGCGGGATTCTCATACATGAACTTGTGGACGACTTCCTCGGAGAAGCCCTCGTCCAGCAGACGGGGGATGAACTTCTGCTTGATGAAGCCCCAGCCGGGACCGTAGCCATAGCTCTGGTGATGGCTCTTCTTACCCATGTCGTTGCTGAGCATGATCTGGTTTTCAAAGCCGGCGTCCACCAGGCGGCGCAGCAGATCCACGCGGACGGAGTCGGGATAGTACTTCACCTTGCCGGGACCGTCATAGATCAGGTAAGCGCCGGACTCGGCGATCTTCTTGTGCAGCCAGAAGTCGGGGTTGCGGTCGATGTGCGCCACGCCGAACTGGGAGCCGGGCAGGCCCTCGTTGAGGACGATCTCCAGCTGCTCCAGAGCGAAGGAGCCGCCGTCGGTGTGGGTGTGCACGGCGGCGCCGGTGGCCAGAGCGGCCCGGGCAGCGGCCTTCAGGCCCTTGATCTCGCCGGGAGTGGCATAGCAGTACTGCGTGCCGGCCTTGATCCAGCCGGCCTTGATGTTGGTGCCGTTCATGCCCTCGGTGATCTCCTTGACATAGCCGGCGGCGATCTCGTCCACGTCCTTATCCTTCCAGACGATGGATAGATCCATCAGGGGCTCCCGATCGCCGGGATAGTCGAAGGGGATACCGGTGGCGGCGATGATATGAACGCCGGTGGTCTCGGAAATGACCTTCAGATACGCGGGGCAGCGGCCGTCCTGGTCGCGGCACATGGCGTCCACCAGGGTTCCGCCGCCGATGGCCTTGTAATCCTTGACCATCTGAAGCTGGATATTGAAATCACGCAGCGCCCACTCGTTGTCAGGAGCGAACAGGCCGCGGGGACAATGGATAACGTGCTCGTGGGCCATGGTAAAGCCAAGCTCAGACGCTTCGATATCACCCAGTACGGTTCTTACTTTCGGCATTTGGAATAATCCTCCTTGTTCGTTAAATAAGCCGCTGCTGCCGGGCACGGATCGCGGCGACCGGATGCCTGTCTGCGCCCTGCATTGATGAAAGTATATGATGGAGCGGCCGATAATGCAATAGGTTTTGTCACATTTCACAACGTGTCATCCAGCACACCCGGCAGGGACCGAAAAATGCCTCCGACAGAAATTTTCAGTTTTTTATCTGCACAAATGTGCAGCAAAACCGGGAGTTTTCCCTATATGTTCCAGGAATTTCCAGAAAAAGAGGCAAATGACGGCTTATTTCCTGCGCATGTGTGCAAGGGGGACTTGTGTGTATCTTTCGTCCAGCAGTTGCATATTTCAGAAAAATCGTGCATAATGGCGGTGTGAGTTTTGTCGGATATGCCCAGAGAAGCCCCTGCGGACCCGGGCAGCAGAACTGCATATTCATTCATCCGTGGGAGGAGAACACATGGAACTGGCTTATCTGAAAAAGCTGTATCAAGACGGGCTGTTCGACGTTTACAGCGGGTTTGACACCTGGGAGGAGGCCGTGAAGGCGGCCTGCTCGCCGCTGATCCGCCAGGGACTGGTGGAGCCGGACTACGCCGACAGCATCATAGAGAACGTGGCCGAGAACGGCCCCTACATCTTCATCGCGCCCCACATCTGCATGCCCCATTCCAAGCGCACGGACCTGGTCAGGCAGGCGGCGGTGAGCTTCGTGAAGATCAACCGCCCCGTGTGCTACGACGAGAGCGACCCGGAGATGGGCGCAGAGCTGTTTTTCGCCATCGCCGTCAAGGAGCTTAACGCCCACCTGGATGTGATGATGGACCTGGCGGATGTGTTCGACGACGAGGAGACGGTCCGGGCTCTGCTGGACGCCAAAACAAAAGAGGATTTTGACAAGTTGCTGGGCTGAGCCGCTCCTGAGCTTGTTTGAATTAAATTTGGATTTCCACAATCAGTTTTTGACCGGAGAGAGGAGAGGATCTATCCCCGCCCCGTCGGGGCTCGTGCCTTCCATACTCAGCAATCTACCGCGTAAAAGCTCTTTACCAACATACTTTGTGTGAATACGGAGGAAAATCATAATGGATTCTGTTGTTTCCGTTCTGAGCTGGATCTGGTATAACTTCTTTGACCGGGCTGCCATGTTTATGATGGTCCTGGTGTTTATCGGCCAGCTTCTGACCAAGCGCCCCTTCCTGGAATCCCTGATGGGCGCTCTGAAGGCCTATATCGGCTATATTGTTTATCAAACCGCTACCGGCGGCCTGTACACCACCTTCGAGCCCATCATGATGGGCCTGCGCCAGGTGCTGGGCATGAACATCATCGTCAACGATGACTCCCTGGGCGCCGGCACGCTGACGGCCATTCTGGAAAGCTTTGGCCGCACCACCAGCCTGCAGATGGCATCCATGGCCGCCGGCTTCGGCATCGCCATCATCCTGGTGCTGATGAAAAAATACACCAAGTGCCGCTCCCTGATCATTCAGGCCCACATCCTGTCCGGTCAGGCCATCGACATGGTCCCCATCCTGCTGGTGATGTTCCCCGTTATGGGCGACTTTGCCACCATCCTGGCTGTGGGTCTGTATCTGGCCGTGAAGTGGTGCGTGCTGTCCAACCTCACCGTTGAGCCCGCTCAGGATCTTACCGACGGCGCCAACATGTGCGTGGGCCACACCCAGATGATCCTGGACCGCCTGGGCTATGAGTACGGCCGCCTGCTGGAGCGCCGGGCCAAGAAGAAGGGCAAGGAAGTCAAGAAGTTTGACAATCTGGAGCTGCCCGGCTTCCTGTCCATCTTCAACGACATGTATGTGGCCTCCTTTATCGTTATGCTGGCCTATTTCGCCGTGCTGATCTCCCTGATCGGCAAGGAGGCCATGATGGGCATCGACTCCAGCCTCACCGCCGACACCAGCTTCGCGCTGTATATCTTCCACACCGCCGGCAAGTTCCCCGTGTATCTGGTGATCCTGCTGACCGGTATGCGCATGTTCGTGGCTGAGCTGACCGTGGCCTTCAGCGGCATCTCCGAGAAGGTCCTGCCCAACACCCTGCCCGGCATCGACTGCGCCGCCTTCTACGGCTTCGTGACCAACGGCTCCGTCATCACCGTCAGCTTCCTGGTGGGCTCTCTGACCATGACCGTGTTCACCACCGTGGGCATGCTGCTGAATCTGCCCTTCGTGTGCCTGGTGGGCTTTGTTCCCATGATGTTCGACAGCGCCACCGTGGGTATCTTTGCCCATCACCGCGGCGGCATCAAGGCACTGGTGGTCTCCTGCATCGCCGTTGCTCTGTCCGACGTGTTCCTGGCCGGTATCGCTGCCTGCATCATCGGCTTCGACGTCTACGGCGGCGTGGGCTTCCAGGTGGATAACGCCATCACTCTGTCCGCCTTCTCCCCCCTGTGGAAGTATCTTGGCTGGGTCGGCTATGCGCTGGTGCTGGTCATCATGCTGGCTATCCCCCAGATCCAGTATCTCAAGAACAAGAAGGGCTACTGGCTGGCTGCCGAGGACTGGGAGCAGTACAAGGAGGTCATGGGCGAGGACCTGTAAGGCCCTTTGCTGACCCAATAAACCTGACAACCACCCTTTTTTACACACTGCTGACGGGCCTCCGCGAAAGCGGAGGTCTGTCGGCAGGTGACGTACCCTTTGCCCCCGTTATCCCGCGCTGCCGGCGGCGGCGCTATGCATCATATTATACATACTGTCAAAACAGGAGGAACGAACAATGGATATCACTTCCAAAAAATTCAACATTCTGGCCTGCTGCGCTGCCGGCAACGGGTGCTGTCAGTTGGTGAGCCTCAAGGTCAAGCGCGTGTTCACCAAGCTGGGCCTGAAGTGCAACGTGGAGGCCAACACCGTCTCCGTGGGCAAGGCCATCGGCCAGAAGTACGACGTGGTGTATTGCAGCGTCTCGCTGGAGCCGCAGTTTGCCGACGCCAAGCGCAAGGGCGCCCACGTGATCCCGCTGAAGAATATCATGTCCGAGGCGGAAATCGAAGAAAAGACCCGGGCCTATCTGGATGAACTCAGCAAGGCCTGAGAAAAGAGCTGTTATATGAAAGAATTTACTTATGTGATCCAGGACGCCGAGGGGCTTCACGCCCGCCCGGCCGGATTGATCGTCAAGCTGGCCCAGACCATGGACAGCCGCGTCACCCTGACCGCCAACGAAAAAACCGCCGACTGCAAGCGCCTGTTCGCTGTGATGAAGCTGGCGGCCAAGTGCGGCCAGGAGCTGCGGGTCACCGTGGAGGGCGGCGACGAGGACGCCGCCTGCCGGGCATTGCAGGATTTCTGCCAGGCGGAGCTGTGAGGAGGATGCGGCAATGATCACTCTTCACGGTATTCCCGCCTCACCGGGGGTGGCCATCGGCCCCGCGTGGCTGTATCAGAAGGTGCAGCTGGCCGCCTATGAGGAGCTGTCCCGGCTGACGGCCCAGGCGGAGCAGCGCCGGTTTGACTGCGCCGTGCAGGAGGCCCGGGCCCAGCTGGACCGGCTGTATGAAAAGACCGTTCGGGAAGCCGGCGAGGCCGCCGCCCAGATCTTTGACATACACAAAATGATGATGGAGGACCTGGACTATCTGGAGTCGGTGGAGGACAACATCACCAACCAGCTCTATACGGCGGAGCACGCCGTGGCCTGCGCCGGCCAGGAGTTTGCGGAGATGTTCGCCTCTATGGACGACGAGGTCATGCGGGCCCGCAGCGCCGATATCCGGGACATCACCCAGCGGCTGCTGCAGGTGCTGACCGGCGGGCAGAGCCAGGCCCTGGAGGAGTCCTCCGTGGTGTGTGCCCATGACCTGTTCCCCAGCGACACCATGCAGCTGGAGCGGGAGCATGTCATGGCGTTCGTCACGGAGCTGGGTTCCCACGTTTCGCACTCTGCCATTCTGGCCCGCACCATGGGAATCCCCGCTGTGGTGGGCGTCGGCGGACTGGTGGAGGCTCTCTCCGCCGCCTCCGGGACCATCGTGGTGGACGGCTCCCAGGGGCTGGTGATCCTGGACGCGGACGAGCAGACCCTGGCGGATTATTCGGCCCGGCGTCAGGCCTATCTCCGGGAGCAGACGGACCTGCAGGTGTATCGCGACCTCCCCAGCCGCACCAAGGACGGCCTGGAGCTGGAGATCTGCGCCAACATTGCCTATGTCACGGACGCGGACAACGCCGCGGCGGTGCGCGCTGACGGCGTGGGGCTGATGCGCAGCGAGTTCCTCTATATGAATGCCGACAGCGCACCGGACGAGGACACGCAGTTTGCGGCCTATCGGGCGGTGCTGGAAAAGCTGGAGGGCAAGCGCGTGGTGGTGCGGACACTGGATATCGGCGCCGATAAGGTGCCGCCCTGGCTGCCGCTGCCGCCGGAGGAAAACCCCGCCATGGGCTGGCGGGCGGTGCGCATGTGCCTGGATCACCGGGACATGTTCCGCACCCAGCTGCGGGCCCTGCTGCGGGCATCGCACTATGGCCGCCTGGCCATTATGTTCCCCATGATCGGGGACCTGGACCAGCTTCGCCGGGCCAAGGCCCTGCTGGCGGAGTGCCGCCGGGAGCTGGAGGCAGAGCAGGTTCCCCTGGCCCGGGACATCGAGGTGGGCATGATGGTGGAGGTTCCCTCCGCCGCCATCCTGGCCGACCGGTTTGCCCAGGAGGTGGATTTCTTCTCCATCGGGACCAATGATCTGACCCAGTACACGCTGGCGGCGGACCGGCTCAACGATAAGGTTGCCGGTCTGTTCGACTCCTCTCACCCGGCGGTGCTGCGTCTGATCCAGAACACCGCCCAGGCCGCCGCGGCCCGGGGGATCTGGTGCGGCATCTGCGGAGAGTCCGCCGGAAACGAGGCGCTGCTTCCCTTCTATATCAAGGCCGGTGTGCGGGAGCTGTCTGTGGTTCCCGGGAAGGTGCTGGAGCTGCGGCGGGCTCTGTCCGCCATCGACGCCTCCACTCTTTGAATCGCAGGCCTCATCGGAACAAAAGGAAATTACGGGACATACAAAACACAAACAGCAGGAGCTTCTCCATCCGGAGGGGCTCCTGCTGTTTGTGATTCAATTGGTCGCCGGCGGACATTCCCGGCGGAAGGCAATGCCCCGGCTGGACAGCTCCTGCTGAAATTCCTCCCGGGTGCGTCCGGAAAAATACTTCCGCATCCGGCGGTAAAAGCCGAACAGAATGCGGCGGCCGGATACCTGATTGATAAAGTGCAGCCAATCACCGTAGGACAGGACATATCCTTCCGGCTGGTCATTGAACACCACCAGCACATCCCGGCGTCGGCCCAGCTTGTCGGAACGAACCAGGCAATAGGAGACATCCTTCATCAGAGTGAGTTTCACGCTTTGGCTGGCATCCAGAGACAGAACGCTCATATGGTCCTCCCTTATATCAGACTGCATCCAGATTCAGAATCTGGCTGGCAATTTTGGAATTGGTAATCAGCACATTGCACATACCGCCCCGCAGAGCCCCCAGAATGGCTTTGGCCTTGAACCGGTCCGAAGCGATACAGATCCGGGTCTGAGCGGATTGGAAGATGCTGCGATCGGGGATGATCATGCGGTTATACAGGGGCGTGTCGATAATGTTGCCGTTGATATCAAAGAAATAGCCCCACATGCAGCCCACGGCGCCCTGGTTCATCAGGGGATGCACGTCCTTCTCGTCCATGCGCTCCGCCCAATAGAGCATGGTGTCCACACCGCTGATGAAGGTATTCACGTCCTTGCGGCAGCGCAGCACCTCGCGGGTGGCGCTGTGCCGGCAGATCAGGGCCTTGCTCTCCTCATCATCCAGCAGATACGGCACCAGCAGGCGCTTGCAGTCGCATCCGTACAGAGCGGCCACCCGCTGCAGAATGAACATCTCGTCGATATCCGGATTGATGCTCTCCATAGAACCGGCCAGCTGCACAAAGCGCATATCCGGCAAGGTTTTGGACGGCTTCAGCGCGCCGATGGTGGCAGCCACCGTTTTCCCCTTGGACACAGCCAGCACACTGCGGTTGGTGAGAATGCTGTTGAGATAGGATGCGCCCATGCTGCACACGCTGTTGAACTCCTCCCGGGGGCCGGTGTTTTCAGTGTAGGCCACCAGAATCTTCTCCATTCCGAAGCGCTCTGCCAGGCTCATCTCCAAACTGACATGGTTTTCAAAGGGCGAGCGGATGATGATTTCAACGATCCCCAGAGCACGGGCCTCCTTCAGCATGCGGGAGACGTGGGACCGGGACAGAAACACCTTTTCGGCGATCTCCTGCTGCGTCAACCCCTGTTCATAGTACATCTTGGCAACCGCCAAAAGCTGCTCCATATCAGTCATTATATCACCTCCCCCGGCTGCAGCCCATCTCTTATTGCTTACTCTTTTATTATAGCAAAAAAACGGAAAAACATCAAATGTAAATTTCGTTTGAAAGAATTTAGGTCACAAGACAACATCTCACATTTGGCGTACGGATATTTTGTATCCCACTAATAGCTTGAAATGCGAAGTATTTCTGTAATTCTATTCGAAAGAGGGTTTCTCTCATCATTGATGCAGACTTCCTTTTGAATTTCCATGCCTGGCTTTCTAAATCGCGGCCCAACTATTCCTCCCCACTCCACAAATACGCCGTATATCTTCCGCATTACAATAATGATAAAATTGAAATCTGGCTGTCGTCCGTTCGAGATTACCCCCACCCGACGCCTTCGCATAATCTGCCTGGGAGTGCAGATACTACCTTTGCCAATATTCAGTTACAAAGGGAGTTATCATATGAAAGCAACCGGAATCGTGCGCCGCATCGATGACCTGGGACGGGTGGTCATTCCCAAGGAGATCCGCCGCACCATGCGCATCCGCGAGGGCGACCCGCTGGAGATCTACACCACCCGGGAGGGGGAGGTCATATTCAAGAAGTATTCCCTCCTGGGGGGACTGGAGGACTTTGCGGCGCAGTTCTGCGACGCCCTCAACCGCACCAGCGGCTTCACCGCCGCCGTCACTGACCGGGACGCCGTGATCGCCATCACCGGCGCCGGAAAGCGGGAGCTGCTGGGCAAGTCCCTGTCCGAAGCCCTGTCCCGGGTCATGGAGGAGCGCCGCATCTACTGCTGCCAGGGCGCGGACCAGCCCCTGCCCGTCACCGACGGAAACGACCGCTACACCGCCGCCGTGGCCGCGCCCATTCTCTGCGAGGGGGACGTGCTGGGCCTGGTGCTGTTCCTGTCGGCGGAGGGCCAGATCCCCGGTGAGGGGGAGTATAAGCTGGCCCAGACCGTGTCCGCCTTCCTGGGAAAGCACATGGAGGCATAAAACTCCACCGCTGCCTCATCGGCTTCTGCCCACTCATTCCCGGGCAGAACAACGGCACCCCCTGCACAGGCTTGACCTGCGCAGGGGGTGCCGGTTATGTATGCCGTTATGACAACGGGCGTGGTGTGCGCTTATGCGCGGCGCTTTTTGCCCAGGGTGACCCAGGCAGCGCCGGCCAGGAGCATGGCAGCTGCCAGAGACAGCCACAGGCCCAGGTTGGCCTCGTCGCCGGTATAGCCGTCCTCGGTGCAGGCGGCAGGCGTCTCGGTGCGGGTGGAGGTGGCGCGGATCACCGGGTTGGTCAGGTCCACCACATCGGGATTGCCGTTGATGAAGGTGATGATCTGGTCGTCGCTGGTGGCGGCGGTATCGGTGGCGGTGATGCCTTGGCCCTCAGCACTGTAGGTTATACAATGATGTGTGAAAAGTCAAGAAATTTGAGTTTACCAATGGGCGGCAAGGCCGTGGGCCTGTTCGGCTCCTTCGGCTGGGGCGACGGCGAGTGGATGCGCAGCTGAGAGAAGGACTGCGACGACGCGGGCATCAACCGGGTGTGCGGCAGCATCACCTGCTGCGAGGCCCCGGACGACGATGTGCTGGCGGCCTGCCAGGCCATGGGCCGCAAGCTGGCGGAGTAAACGCCCCATGAAGCTCCGGCGGATGCTGCGCAGGAAGCTCCTGTTCTGGGCCGCCGTGGCCGCCCTGACCCTCCTGGCCGCCGTTTGTCAGGAATATATTTGACCGCACACAGCCCCCGACCATTCGCCGGGGCTGTCCTGCTTGCCAAAAACGAGGCCGCCCCACCCCACTGAGGGCAGCGGGCCCTGCGGCCTTGGCTCTCCCTCTGGGAGAGCTGTCGGCGCAGCCGACTGATACTAAAACCTGTTAAAAAGCTTGAAA